>Ga0210021_1003470_pt1 | contig 12718 bp, 16 predicted proteins | sample CryGeymeta201517_FD_183981 | JGI IMG/M metagenome (GOLD analysis project Ga0210021, IMG submission 183981) | Groundwater microbial communities from Crystal Geyser aquifers in Utah, USA - Crystal Geyser metaG 2015-17 (SPAdes) (version 2) | ecosystem: Environmental > Aquatic > Deep subsurface >... | reverse complement strand
TGAAAAGCTCAAAAAAAATTCCAAGAAGATTGAGACCACCGCGGAAAAAGCGCAAGTCGCCAGCATTTCCGCAAATGATGCGGAAATTGGAAAATACATTGCTGAAATTATGGAAGAGGTCGGAGACGAGGCGCCGATTAATGTGGAAGAATCACAGACGTTTGGCGTCAAGAAGAACGTGGTGGAAGGTATGGAGTTTGACAAGGGCTACATCAGCCACTATATGGTGACGAACTCCGATCGCATGGAGGCCGAACACGATGAATCGCCAATTTTGATTACGGACAAAAAGATCTCCAGCATCCAGGAAATTCTGCCGGTCTTGGAAAAACTCGCGCAGACCGGAAAGAAGGACCTGGTCATCATCGCGGAAGACTTGGAGGGCGAAGCACTGGCGACACTCGTTGTCAATAAACTGCGTGGCACATTGAATGTATTGGCGGTCAAAGCACCGGGATTTGGCGATCGGCGCAAGGAGATGTTGCAGGACATTGCGATATTGACCGGAGGAAAAGTGATTTCCGAAGAAGTCGGCTTGAAACTGGAAAACACCGAGCTGACGATGTTGGGAAGCGCACGCAAGGTGGTTGCCACCAAGGAGTACACCCGTATTATTGAGGGCAAAGGCAATGAGAGCGACATCAAAGCGCGCATTGAGCAGATTAAAAAATCGATAGAGCAGTCAGACTCCGATTTTGACAAGGAAAAATTGCAGGAACGTCTGGGCAAGCTCTCATCAGGCGTTGGCGTATTGGAAGTTGGCGCCGCAAGCGAAGTGGAAATGAAGGAGAAGAAGCACCGCATTGAAGATGCGCTATCAGCAACGCGCGCCGCGATTGAAGAAGGTGTTGTTGTTGGCGGTGGCGTTGCGCTTCTGCGGACATTGCCCGCGCTCAACGAAGTCAAAGTGGACGGCGAAGAAAAAGTCGGTCTTGCCATTTTACGTCGCGCAATTGAAGAGCCGCTTCGTCAGATAGCAGAGAACGCGGGAAAAGACGGTGCCGTGGTCGTTGAAGAAGTAAAAAAGAGCAAGGGCAATTACGGCTATAACGCGGCAACGGACACGTACGAAGATTTGGTTGAGTCCGGCATCATTGATCCGGCGAAGGTGACGCGTACGGCACTGGAGAACGCCGCATCCATTGCCGCAATGTTCCTGACAACCGCAGTCGTAGTCACTGACATTCCGGAGAAGAAGGATGCGCATGAGCCTGACATGTCCGGCATGGGCGGCGGCATGGGTATGGGCGGTATGATGTAAAAATTGTAGAAACAAAAAAACAACCCCAATCAGGGGTTGTTTTTTTGTAGACATGTGCTAGGTTGGTACGTTGAGCACATACTGTGTCCAATCTTAATATTTTAACGCATAATGCACAGGAGATTTATTTTTTTTGAATCCCAACTCTTAAAACTATTAGGCTGACGGACAAAACACTTGACACCCCTTACAAGAAGCGTTATACTGCGTGAGCTGGTTACAAAACGCCAATTCCATGTGGAAAAGACGTGGAAAACCTGCTGATCATAAATACAGAGCTTCAAACCCTACGGGGGATACGCTATGCGAACCACTACTTTATCTTCTCCTAAGTCAGGCGGTTAAATCCCCTCGTGTTTTTTGGACGCGAACCGCTTGCAAGCGGTTTTTTTGACGCTCGTTTTCATGGATTTCAGCATGTAGCTCACAAGCAATGCTTGTTGGCTGCTCCACTGAAAATTCAGAAACCGGAAATACTGATTGTACGTTGACAACTACATACAACAAGAATCAACACATTGAAAACTATCTAAATAAGAGTTTTCAAATCTAGTCAGAGAGATGCAAATCTCTCAGTCGAGCAAGTACGACATACAATTGCAATACGTATGTCAGGATAATCAAAAGAGTATACGGTGGATGCCTCGACACGAAAAGCCGACGAAGGACGTAGCAACCTGCGATAAGCCTCGGGGAGGTGGTAAGCAACCTGTGATCCGTGGATTTCCGAATGGGGCAACCCATCTTGAGTCATGTCAAGATATCATCGCCTGAATACATAGGGCGGTGAAGGGCACCCGCTGAAGTGAAACATCTCAGTAAGCGGAGGAAAAAAGAACAATAATGGGCGATAGGCGTTTGTTCTCATTTTGGGAACAAGTGCCTATTGTCTTGTGATTCCCCGAGTAGCGGCGAGCGAAAGGGGACAAGCCTAAACCGTAGCAGTGGTTGGTTTTGCCGGATGGAGAGCTTTTAGCTAGCCTGAAACGCGAGACCGTTGCAAGGTACAAGCCGTTGCTGCTGCGGGGTTGTGAAATGATGACGTTCGGGCGCTTGTACGCTCGAGGTAAAGTTAATACTTCCTTAGTAGAAAGGGTTGGAATGCCCTGCCAGAGAAGGTGAAAGCCCTGTACGCGAAAAGGGTAAGCGCTTTACGGTTATTGTCTTCAAGTACCACGGGACTCGAGAAACCCTGTGGGAATCCGGCGTGACTATGCGCCAAGGCTAAATACTTTTCGTGATCGATAGTGAACTAGTACCGTGAGGGAAAGGTGAAAAGCAGGCCGGTGAGGCCGATGAAATAGTATCTGAAACCGTATACTTACAAGGAGTGGGAGTCCCAATTTATTGGGATGACCGCGTGCCTATTGAAGAATGAGCCAACGAGTTTGTGCATGCTGCATGTTTAAGCTCTACGGAGCGAAGGCGCAGGGAAACCGAGTCTTAACCGGCGTATGTCCCGATTTATCGGGCATGAGCAGTATGCACAAGACCCGAAACCGGGTGATCTAACCATGGTCAGGATGAACCCTGATGATAAGTCAGGGGAAGGTCCGAACCCACGCGCCGTGCGACACGCGGGGATGAACTGTGGTTAGGGGAGAAATTCCAATCGAACTCGGTAATAGCTGGTTCTCCTCGAAATAGCTTTAGGGCTAGCCTTGAATTATATGCATCCTGGTGGTAGAGCACTGGATGGGAAGTGGGGGGTAACCTACCCTTTCCAATCAAACTCCGAATGCCGGGAATGTAGATTCGGGAGTCAGACAGTGGGGGCAAAGCTCCACGCGTCAAAAGGGAAACAGCCCAGACCCTCGTCTAAGGTCCCAAAATTGTCATTAAGTGTAAAAGGTGGTGTTGTGACTCAAACAACCAGGAGGTTGGCTTAGAAGCAGCCATCCTTTAAAGAAAGCGTAATAGCTCACTGGTCAAGTTGTTTCGCGCCGAAAATGTACCGGGGCTCAAATGACGTACCGAAGACAGGGATTTTTCGATTTATCGGAAAATGGTAGAGGAGCATTCCAAGTGCGGCGAAGTCGTATCGTAAGGTACGGTGGAGCGCTTGGAAGAGAGAATGTTGGCATGAGTAGTATAAAGGCGGGTAAGAACCCCGCCCACCGTAAGCCTAAGGTTTCCATGGGCAACGCAAATCGGCCCAGGGTTAGTCGGTCCTAAGGTCAACCCGAAAGGGGTAGCCGATGGATGAGCAGGTTAATATTCCTGCACTTGTATGTGTTTTCGATGGGGTGACGGAGTGCAAAGGTCATAGCGTTTTTTGGCTATAGGCGTTGCTGGCGAAGTAAGTGTGTGTCCCAGGCAAATCCGGGACACGTGAAGCGCTGAACGTTGGCAGAAGGGAAAGCTCTCGGGCAGACCCGATTGTGGTGAATGCACTCCCCAGAAAACCCTCTAGAGCTAAGCACATGCAATCCGTACCGCAAACCGACACAGGTAGGCGAGTTGAGTATACGACGGTGCACGAGATAACCCTCGTTTAGGAACTCGGCAAAATAGCGGCCGTAACTTCGGGATAAGGCCTGCCCCGAGCAATCGGGGCCGCAGCGAAAGATGTCAAGCGACTGTTTATCAAAAACACAGGTCTCTGCAAACTCGTAAGAGTATGTATAGGGGCTGATGCCTGGCCAGTGTCCGAACGTTAAGGGGAGAGGTGAAACCCTTCGGGGCGTAGCTTTGATCCGAAGCGCGGATGAACGCCGGCCGTAACTATAACGGTCCTAAGGTAGCGAAATTCCTTGTCGGGTAAGTTCCGACCTGCACGAATGGCATAACGACTTGACAACTGTCTCAACGAGGGACTCGACGAAATTGCAATGTGCGTGAAGATGCGCACTACCCGCGGCTAGACGAAAAGACCCCGTGAAGCTTTACTACAACTTGATATTGGATTAGGGTTCTGCATGTTCAGGATAGGTGGGAGACTTCGGTCAACCTTGAGATACCACCCTTGCAGTGTCTTAATTCTAACTTACCGCCGTAGCAGTGGCGGGAGGACAGTATCTGGTGGGTAGTTTAACTGGGGCGGTTGCCTCCTAAAATGTAACGGAGGCGTTTACAAAGGTTGGCTAGGGTCCAATGGAAACGGACTTGATAGTGCAAAGGCATAAGCCAGCTTTACTGCAAGACCTGCAAGTCGAGCAGTTGCGAAAGCAGAACTTAGTGATCCGACCGTACGACGTAGGACGGCGGATGCTCAACGGATAAAAGCTACTCCGGGGATAACAGGCTGATCCCGCCCAAGAGTCCATATCGACGGCGGGGTTTGGCACCTCGATGTCGGCTCATCGCATCCTGGGGGTGGAGAAGCTCCCAAGGGTTTGGCTGTTCGCCAATTAAAGCGGTACGCGAGCTGGGTTCAGAACGTCGTGAGACAGTTCGGTCTCCTATCTGCCGTGGGCGTTGAAACTTGAGAGGACTCTTCCCTAGTACGAGAGGACCGGGAAGAACGAACCTCTGGTGTGCCGGTTGTCCTGCCAAGGGCATAGCCGGGTAGCTACGTTCGGCACGGATAAACGCTGAAAGCATCTAAGCGTGAAGCCGTCCTCAAGATTAGGTTTCGTTATGAGACACCTGGGAGACTACCAGGTTGATAGGCGCTATGTGTAAGGCCCGCAAGGGCTTCAGCAGAGGCGTACTAAGCAGTCCAGATTATCCTGACATAGGTGTTGCGATTCAACAATAGTGAAGGTGACAGAGTTCCGGTGGTTCTTGCGATGGGGAAATACCCGATCCCATTCCGAACTCGGTCGTCAAGCCCATCAGCGCCGATGATACTCTTTATGGGGAAAGTAGGTCGCCGCCGGTGCTCTGTCACCTTCACAAGAACTGTAGATTCAAAAACCCGCCGCAAGGCGGGTTTTATCATTATCAAAATCAAAGGATCTCTCCTTTCTTAGTCATACGGCGTTGACTCGCCTTACTTCATAGAGGAGATGGAGTATGCTCTTTCATGCCATGTGTTTTACCGCATTTAGATTCACCAAGGAGAAAAGCAGTATTTGCGCATTTGTTGAAGAGTACATGGTATACATGCAAGTACTTTGTGGAGGAGAAGATCATCCCACATATCAAGAAATGGCACACACGATTCTTCAGCACTATCTTTCCGAAAATCGATCGGACTGGGCATTCTCTCACGATGTAGTTACCTGTAAACATGCATACTTTCTTGACGTCAACAATGTTAGAGACGGAGAAGTCCAAGGTCCGTACCTGCTTACGGACAAAATCCCAATTCCCATAAGATCGCCAGCAAAATTACATGTATTGCCATTTTCCCAACCAAAAACCCCGCCTGCGGTTGCATGGCGGGGATTTTTTATACGTAGAGAAAGATTATTTCTTTCTCTTGCGCGCTACTTTTTTGCGCTTTGGCACTGCTTTGCGCGCCACCTTTTTCTTGGTGGTTTTCTTAGCCGGTTTGCGCTTTGCCGGTTTGCGCGCTACTTTCTTCTTTGCAGGTTTCTTTTTTGCTGGCATGGGGAATCACCTCCTTTCAAAAACTTTCGCAAAAATTTTTTTATTCGCATGGGGAAAATATTTTTACGAAAGAAGATATTTTATATTGCTCAACATGAAACAAGAAAACAAAACATTCGTTGTGTATAAGTGTACAATGATTAAAAATATTGTGCAAGTTTTTTTACCGCAACCTGTTGAAAACTTTTTTGAAAAATATTGTGAACACTCCCCGCTCTTACAGGCGGGGAGTGTTCACAAAGAAAATTAGCGAAGTGTATTACCTCGCGGTAATTCTTTTGGCAGAATTCAAAACCCCTTGGAATTTCTTGGCGGAAACCAATGCCGAGGGGCGAAGCCCCGAGGCAATCCTTTTCCAAAACTGTGAAAGTTTGATCTTGGTGGGATATTCTAAACTTTGCTCGAACCTTTTTTCAAAACAAATGATGCGGCACGCCCCGAGCGCGTGGTGGTTTGAAACTAAATCGTACGCCCGTATCGTTCCGCCACCGCCTCGCAAAGCCTCGGCGGACACCAAAAAAAAATGTTACTTGCTTTTCGGATTTGCACGCGACCAATTTTTTCTGAAAATGGAAAGGATATTTTTCTTTTTGGGATTCTGCCCTAAAAGTTTCTGGGCAGGTGGCGTAACAATTTGGATGTCACAAATGGAAAAGGATGGGTTTGGGGAGGAATTTTCCATTTGCTCTTCTTTTTGTTTTTGTGAGAATTCGGGGGGAGGTTATCCACATAGACATGTACTTGACTATTGTTATGCGTGGGAGTAATATTTAAGCATTAACGCAAATACTTAAACATGTTAGAACCATCACAAATATCAAAAATTAAAGAAACACTAAAGGAACAGAGCACTTCTTTGGTTGATGTGTTTAGTTTGCTTGGGGATAAAAATCGGTTCCTTATTATAAAACTCCTTATAGAACAAGGGGAGATGTGTGTTACCGATCTTGCTAATGTCCTGGATATTTCAGTATCGGCAGTATCACAGCACCTGCGGATACTTGAGATGTCGAGGATGGTCGAAGGCGAGAAAATGGGGCAGATGATGTGCTACAAGCCAAAGATAGACGACCCAAGAATTAAGAAGATTATCAATTTAATGTAAAAGTAATATGAAAAACAAGGCATCACTTAATATTAAAGTAATTACTGGCAGCACTCGCGAGGGCCGTTTTAGTGACAAGGCAACCGCATGGATTGCCGAGGAAATCAAAAAACAGAAAGAAGCTGTAGTTGAGGTGCTTGATTTGCGCGACTACGATATGCCATTTTTCAACGAGCCGATGAGTCCGTCATTCAAACAAGAACCCTACAAAAATGAAGCGGTTGCGCATTTTACAAAGAAAATAGAGGAGGCCGACGGTTTTGTCATGGTTACGCCCGAATACAATCATGGAACATCCGGCGTACTTAAAAATGCGCTCGATTGGGTTTATAGGGAGTGGAACAACAAACCGGTTGCTTTTGTAAGCTACGGCAGCGTCGGCGGCGCGCGCTATTGAGCAATTGCGCCTCAACGCTATTGAGCTTCAAATGGCGCCGATTAGAAACGCCGTGCATATTCCGGGTGAACAGTATTTCCCGGTGTTGTTCGGCAAGATAGAGGCCAAAGAACTTTTTGCTTTGCAGTCGGACAAAGCGGAAGCCATGATTACCCAACTTTTGTGGTGGACACGAGCATTGAAAAAAGCTCGTGAGTAAAAGAATTATCAATTTAATGTAATTAAAAAATAACTTAAAAACACTATGAAAAATGTAACCATATATTCAACACCAACTTGCCATTTCTGTCACGCAGCTAAAGAATTCTTCAAGGAAAATGGTATCGTCTTCACGGACTATAACGTTTCGGAAGATTCTGCGAGACGCGATGAGATGATTCAAAAAAGTGGACAGATGGGCGTGCCAGTCATTTTTGTTGATAATGAAATGGTAACAGGGTTTGACGAACCAAAACTTCGAAAGCTTTTGGAGATTAAATAAAACTATGCCCGGACTCGCCATCTCATCATTTTTTGCCGGACTCCTCACTTTCTTAGCGCCATGTACTTTACCATTAGTGCCAGGGTATCTTGCATTTATTAGTGGGGCGGGTACTGATGAGCGTGAGCGGAGCAGAGGCAAAATATTTTGGAATGGTGTTGCATTCATTATTGGGTTTAGCCTCGTATTCATTTTACTTGGCACCATTGCTGGGCTTATTGGTCAGGCATTCGCTCCATACCAAGTATGGCTTTCACGTATTGCAGGGATCTCAATCATTATTTTCGGATTGTTTATGGTTGGAGTTTTGAAAATTCCCCTCCTTAATAAGGAGCAACACTTCCGAGTGCCAAGTATTTTCAAGCGAGGAAATCTGTTTGGATCATTTTTGTTTGGGAGTGCCTTTTCTCTCGGATGGACTCCTTGAGTTGGTCCAATATTAGGATCCATTCTCCTCCTTGCAAGCACTTCTACCACCGCCCTGTCTAGTGCATTTCTTTTGGGGACTTTTTCGCTCGGTCTTGCTGTGCCGCTTCTCCTCATCGCTTTTAGTATCAGTAAAGCGGAGGCATATCTAGGAAAAATATCAAAGTATCTCAATATTGTTTCTATGGTCGGGGGAGCATTCCTGATTATTCTTGGAACGTTTGTGCTTGCCGACAAAATGCCGGTGTTCTTAGCATGGAGTTATCGCTTACTCAAATTCCTCCATTACGACCGTTTAATAGAGTATTTATAAAAGTAATTAAATAAAAATATGAAAAACAATTCTTATGAAAAAGGCTCATCAAATATTATTGTCGCTCTTGCCGTTGTCCTTGTTTTTATCGGCATTGCTGTTTATGCGACACAAGGAGGAAATAGCGCAAAAAATAGTAATGCCAATACTAAATCATCTGCCCCCACAAGTGGAGAATCTGCTAAACAAGTTGCTCCAGATTTTTCGCTCGACAAACTCGGCGGTGGAACCATTACGCTGGCCGAATATAGAGGACGAAAGCCAGTTGTGCTCGACTTCTGGACAACCTGGTGTCCAAACTGCAAGCGAGATATGCCACATCTAAATGCTTTTTATGAAAAGTACAAGGATAAGGTTGAGGTTATCGGTATTGATCTGCAAGAAAATCCTTCTTTAGTGCAAAAGACTATTTCCGACTGGGGTATTACTTTCCCGATTGCTCTTGATACGAATGGTCAGGCATCACAAGCATACGGAGTTAGATATACGAATTTCCATGTACTGATTGATATAGATGGCACTGTTGTTAGGGCCGTACCCGGAGATATTAGCGAGTCGGATATTACATCACTATTCAATCAAAACTAAATGTATGACAAAAACAATAAGTCAAAAGCATCAAATAGTCTACACCTGCAGTGAGTGCAAGATGAAATATCACGATGAGGCATCCGTCAAAAAATGCGAAGCATGGTGCAAGAAAAATAAAAGTTGCAACCTGGATATCATCAAGTACGCAATCAAAGAAGACGGGCATCAAAATCTATGAAATCAAAAGAAATTCTAAAATTAGTTGGAATACCGGTTGTTGTTGCGTCATTGTGTTGTCTTACGCCGATCATCATCGTTCTGTTTGGACTTGGATCGGTTGCACTCGCAGGATCGTTGGCAGATTCTTTGTATGGAGATTATAAATGGGTATTTCGTTTAGTTGGGTTAGCACTTCTGGGGCTATCAGTACTTTCATATATTCGCCGACAAAAAGGGATATGTACTCTTGATGAGGCAAAAAAACGCCGAAACGAAATTTTCAACATTATTGCCGTTGCGCTTACCGTCGGAGTTGTTGGATATTTTGTGTGGCTTTATGTCATCGTGGAATATGCCGGAAAGTTACTGCGTATCTGGGTCTAAATATATGAGCGGAAACATAAATCAAATTAAAATTATTCTCGCAGTCCTTATCCTTGTTGGTATCGGTACTTTTTGGTATTTCGTAAATAACAACACCGGCAAAAGTTCTAGAATAGATACTGCGTCAGATACTCCAATTCAAAATATAAAAAATGATAGCGTGGCAAAAGAATTTAATTTTGAAAACAAAGGACTTAAAACAAACACAGCCAAATTATCAATTCCTCTAGAAAATATCCTTGATGGTGGTCCCGGTAAGGATAGCATTCCAGCACTCACTAACCCGAAATTTGTCAGTATCAAGGAAGCCAGCAAAGATATAAAAGGTGATATTGATGGAATTGCCGTCTCTTCTGGGAAGGCAGTCAAATTTTATCCCTATAGCATAATGGTCTGGCACGAAATCGTGAATGACGTTGTGGGCGATAAATCGCTTACAATCACTTTCTGCCCTCTCTGCGGATCAGCAATAGTTTTTGATGCCGAAATAAACGGGAAAGCCGAACTGTTTGGAGTGTCAGGAAAATTATACGAATCAAATCTGTTGATGTACGACAAAAGTACGGAGTCTTTATGGTCGCAATCTATCGGCACTGCTGTTGTTGGAGACAGAACAGGGGAGAAACTCTCCGTTTATCCATCGCAGGTTGTCTCTTTCAAGATACTCAAAGAAAAATGGCCTAATGCCGAAGTTTTGAGTACTGATACTGGATATAATAGAAATTATGCTTTCTATCCGTACGGAGATTACGATAACAATGACAGTCTTTACTTTCCAATTTCTATAAAAGACAGTCGCTTTACGCCAAAGGAAATAATGTTTGTGGTTAATATATATAATAAATCAGTAGCTTTCCCAGTAAAACAATTAAGCGGTTCTCTTGCCTCAGTCGATGTTGGCGGAAATAAAGTTATCGGAGCAATAATTGACGGGGAAATTATTGTGAAAGACGCGACTGGCAACATATTGCCTGGGTATCACGAAATGTGGTTCTCGTGGGCAACGCACCATCAAGAGGACGGTGTCGTTTGGAAAAAAATAGATTAGTTAATTTATATGAAAACAGAAAAACAAATTATTTTTTTATCTCTCATCGCGTTTATTTTGCATGTCGTTTGGGAGAATACGCAAGCCCCATTGTTTCAAGGGTATGTGTCATTTGCTTCACACTTTCCAATGTGTCTAGTCGGTACTGTGGGTGATGTTGCTATCACGTTATTTGCTTATTTTATTGTTGCTTTATTGAAAAATGATATTAATTGGATTTCTGCACTAAACAAAAAGGATTTTGTCATTCTTGCTGTCGTCGGGTTCTTTATAGCCGTAGGGATTGAATGGCGCGCTTTGTTGTTCGGACGATGGGCTTATGCAGATGCGATGCCGGTTATTCCGTATCTAAAAGTTGGACTTACTCCAATTCTCCAAATGACCTTCTTATTACCTCTTTCGATGTACCTGACTAAAAAAATAGTTACCTATAAAAACTATGCTAAAAAATAAAGGCAAATTAATATTTGTATATAACGCTGATTCTTCAGTGTTTTCTCAGGTATCTGATGCTGTAAAGAAAATTGTAACCCCGAGTAAGTATGAATGTAATTTATGCATGGTAACTTACGGAGCAATTTCGATGAAAGATGAATGGAAAGAGTTTCTCGACGCCTTGCTTTTTGAGAAAGAATTCTTGCACAGAGATGAATTTCAAAAGCAGTATCCCGAATTAAAGAGTACAAAATTGCCGGCGATCTTTATCTCCCAAAATAATACCCTTAGTGTACTGGTTTCAGCCGATGAAATAAATATACAAAAGAATATTGATGGACTAAAGAATATTATAAATGGTAAAATTAAATCAATATGAATAAAATTATATGGATACTAACTACGACATCATAATAATCGGTTCTGGAGCGGCTGGACTTTCCGCGGCTATTTATGCTGGCAGGTATCGCACAAAGGTTCTTGTTGTTGCCAAAGAATTTGGCGGGGAAACTGCGAGTGCGGGTAGTATTGAGAATTATCCCGGTGTTCCTGCAATAGATGGATACGACCTTATGAATCTGATGAAGAAGCAAATGTCAGCGCTCGGGGTAGAGCTAATAAATGCCGAAGTTTCTACTATAAAGAGACAGGAGCATTGTTTTGAAGTAACGACCCCAAATGCTACCTATCAGACACACGGAGTTATCTTTGCCACTGGAGCAGAAAGACGGCGTTTGGGATTATCAAACGAAAAAGAATTAACAGGGAAAGGTGTACATTATTGCGTTACCTGCGATGGCCCTGTCTATAGTGGTAAAACAATCGCTATGGTCGGTGGTGGAGACGCTTCAGTCAAAGGAGCAGTGCTTGCCGCCGAATATGTAAATAAATTGTTCTTAATTGTTCGTGGCAAAGAAGTTACCGCCGAGCCAATTAATCTAGATAAAATGAAAAAGCTGGGGAGTAAAATAAAATTGATATTGGAAACGGAAGTCAAGGAAATTCTCGGTAAAGAAAAATTGGAGAAAATCCGTTTATCGCAAGCGTTTAATGGTTCAGATGAACTCATTGTGGACGGATTATTTGTTGAAGTTGGAGCGATACCAAATGTTGAATTGGCAAAATCACTTGGCGTTCTACTTGATGAACATGGCTATATCAAGGTTGATAACATGATGCAAACAAATATTGACGGTGTCTTTGCGGCCGGTGATGCAGTCAATCATTTCGGTTCATTCAAACAGGACATTACCGCCGCCGCTATGGGCGCGGTGGCTGCAACCTCTGCCTATAATGACAAGAAAATTCACGGCGAACTTTGCCAAGTACATTGGCGCCCAGCTTCCGCGGTCGATCGGAAGACATAGATTATTAATTAATAACTAACCAAAAATATATGCAAAACATGAAATCAATGATGGTACCAATGCTTGTTCTTTTAATTCTGATTATTTCTGCCCTCTCATTTGCGTGGCAAGGAGTCAGTCTGCAAAATCAAGTGAGACTAGAAGAACCCAAATTCCATGCACTTCAGCAAGAGTATTTCACTCTCTCTAAGGTAGAACGTGAAGCAACGCCAACCGGTTCAGAGCTTAGTCAAAAACTTGTCCAAATTCAGAAT
>Ga0210021_1003467_pt1 | contig 12734 bp, 8 predicted proteins | sample CryGeymeta201517_FD_183981 | JGI IMG/M metagenome (GOLD analysis project Ga0210021, IMG submission 183981) | Groundwater microbial communities from Crystal Geyser aquifers in Utah, USA - Crystal Geyser metaG 2015-17 (SPAdes) (version 2) | ecosystem: Environmental > Aquatic > Deep subsurface >... | reverse complement strand
AACCTGGTTGCATGTTTTTATTCACCAAGGTTTGCACTCTTCTTCCCAGAATATCGAAGACTTCTAATTTCACCATGCCAGCTTCTTTTAATCCGTAGCGAATGACCGTTGTTGGATTAAATGGATTCGGATAGTTCTGCATCAAGGTAAATTCGCCTGGCAATAAGCATTCTTTCACTTCTTGCAAGTACTGCTCGGAGCCGATGTACACATCAAATAATGATTTTGGCTCAGTGATTTTTAGCTTGATTTCCTCTTCGCTTCCAACCATGTAATTTAGCTTAGTTATTTGATTTACTAGCAAGAGTTTGGTGCCTTGTGGCAAGTTTTCCATCACCGATTTCCACAAAACGGTGCTTCCTCTTCTGGCTTTGAGTTCCAATTCGTAGGCTGTTCCATCTTCGATGAGTTCACTTTCTTGACGCACATAACCAACGGATTTATCGTTTTTGTCCGTTAGAATCATGCCCTGTTGCACGAAATCTAACATTGGATGACGTCGCATTATGTCCATTTCGAGCGCTGAGCTTTTTGCAAAAACCCAATTCACATCAAGATGATTTCCGTCTTCGTAGGTTGCTGTAGCGGTTAACACTGGCGTTTCTGCGGGGAGATCTTTGGCCAATTGTTCGTCTTGTCCACGTTGGTCAAATCCGGTGTAGGGCAGATACAAAGTATCTAGACTCCAATTCGGATCGTTGTAGAAATAATAGCCTTTCAGCGGTTTTAAAGTATCGGTTTTGATGAAGGCTTTTTCATAGCCCCATAAATCGCCGCTTACCGTTTCGCAAGATTGTTTGCTATTAAACGCAAGCGTTAATTTCCAATCCACATTCGATTGGTACGGATTTCCGATGATATTCCAACCTGCATGAACAGGAATGGCGTAACTATCGTTTTCGTTTGTATTTACAGACGTAAATTTACGCACATCTGCTACGATTTCGGTGCTCAATACCCAGAAACCAATTCCTGGCGTGAATACGAAGCGATTATCTTCTGGAGTGTATTCATTATAGAAGTTGAGCGGATCGCCAGTTTCGATGAAGGCTCTCCAAGTTTTCTTGTATTCTGTTTTGAAGAATGCATCAACTCGAATTCCATCTGTTCCAGGTAAAGAAACCATGCTGTAATCGGTTTGTTGTGGTTTAGTTTTCTCCGTTGGAGTTCCGCCAGGCGTTGTTGTTGAACCTGAAGTTGAACCAAAATCGAAGGTTACATCTACGTCTTTGTCTTCGGTTACAACCGGATCTTGACGCATTAAGAATACTCTTGTATCGCTCCAAGCCGATGTTCCACGCTCATCGTTTACTCGAACTGTCCAGAAATATTTGGTATCAGCGTTTAGACCGAAGAATTGGTATTCACTTTGGTTAAGCATGGTATCTTTTAGCACAGTCGTTAGACTTGTATCGGATGCCACAACTAAGTTGAAACGCACATCAGTATGAGCCGAATTCCATTTAATTAATGGCGCAGTTGAAATCTCAGTTTGTGCCATTTGTGGGAAAACCTGACTTGGCGCAGCTGGAACAGTTGTTAAACGATAAACTACCGACCAATCGCTCTCTCCTGCTTTATTGAACGCTTTTACTCGCCAGAAATGTGTTTTGAAATATTCCAAACTCATTGTCGGAGTTAAAGTTGTCACTGATAAATTAGTGGCATCTTCAATGAGTGAAGAGAAATCGGCTAAATCACTGATTTGTATCTGATACGTTTCGGCATATTGTGGTGTATTCCATGTAAAGCTTAAACCAGTAATTGCTTGATTAATCGCAGCTGAATCTGGAGAAACTAATTCAGGCGCTGCAGGTGGTGCTATCAAAGTAGTAAAACTCCACGATTTTGTGGTATTTGTAACTTCTTCTTCATTCACAATCGCTCCACTTTCTACAGTAACGGTATAAGTCGTAATGGCTTGCAGATTGGTATAAGCAATCACTAATGAATCACAAGAAGTGCTTAGACTTAAATCCGTTACAGCCGGACTAAAGCTGACTTTTGAAGCATCAGCGAGAGTTATTTCCTGTGAGAAACGAACTACAGCAGTTCCGTTTGTTGCGATATCTTCACTCTCATTTGCAGGAGAAACTTCGGTCACAATTGGCGCGGCCATAATCGTGCGGAAATTCCAAGAAATTGCAGAATTAGCTACTGAATCTTCGTTTATCAAGGAGCCAGACTTCACATCAACAGAATAGTTTGTTGCATTTTCTAGTGTGAAACCAGAAAGAGTTAATAAGGTATCTGTTAGACTTGCACGAACGCCGCTTATAGAAGCTACACCTTCTGCTGTTAAACTAACTTCAAGCACATCAGTTACTTTCACTGATTGATTTAAGCTAAGCTGAATCGGACTACCTAAAGCCACTCTTTGTTGATTAGCTAAAGGAAGAAGACTGGAAACCACTGGAGCACTCATAATGGTGCGGAAAGTTAATTCGGTTTTGCTATTAGCTAAATCGAACTCATTTACAATGGCTCCAGAATCAACGGTTACGGTGTAAGTAGTTCCGTTCGTAAATCCGTTAGGGCCAACAATTGATTTGTCATCTAGTACTCGAACAAAACTAGGTGCAAAGGAATTAATTCCGTCACTAATACTTATTAAAGCGGCATTTTTTAGCGTGATGTTTTGGTTATAGTTGAATACCAATGAATCGCTTAGACTTACTTTAGTAGCATTGTCTAGTGGATTTGAGCTTACCAACACCGGATTTGGTTTAAAGCTTGTAAAGCTCCAAGTAAACGCATCAAAACCAAGGCCATCTTCATTTACTACATACACATTGAACGGTGAGATTTGAATCGTTACCGATTTCCCAGCTACAAATTTTGTAGTATCAAAATTAATCGTAAGCGTTGAATCTTGAATGCTTACCGGCGTTCCATACGAGGTTCCGTCTATGATAACATTCACTTCGCCTAATGAATTGGCATCGGGATGTTGATACAATTTCTGGTCGAATTTATACTCAAACTTGCGTCTAGTGGAACTTGATTGGCTCCGTTTTCAGGAGAAAACGCAATTGGTTTTGGAGCGGATTGAATCGTACGGAAACTCAGTACAGCTTCAGCATTGCTTAAATCTTGAGCATTTTTAACTGCGCCTGCTCCGATTGTTACCGTATATGTTGTACCGTTTGTAAATCCTTCTGTGCCAATTATTAATTTATCATCTTGTTCTCGAATAAAACTTGGAGCAAGTGAATTCGAACCATCCATAATAGTCACTAAAAAACCATTTACTAGCGTGATATTTTGGTCAAACGTGAAGACCAAAGAATCGCTTAAGCCTACTTTTGTGGCGTTATTTACAGGACTTGTACTGAGTACGGTTGGGATTGAAGACTGAGATGTAAAAGACCAAATATGGCTTTGGATTACAACATCTTCTTCATTTACGATCCAAGTTCCTACTTCTTTTGAAAGCTCTACGGTAACTTGTTTTCCTGCTACATATACTTTTGCATCAAAATCAACGGTGGCTGTCGAATCTTTTAAGGTAACATCAAACGAATAGTCATTTCCTTCGATGGTTACTTTTGCTTTAACACTATCCGACTGAGAAGACTTAAATATGGGTTTGTCGAATTTGATACCAATTGCGGCATCTAAAGGAACTTGCGTCGCATTTTGTTCAGGGAAATAACTAAGACTCCTTGGTCTTTCAATTTCTGTTCTAAAACTCAATTGCTCACCCACATTAAACAAGTCGTTATTTGGAGTTGCTACATTAAAGTGGAGATTGTTTATCCGTACATTCTCCCAGTAACAATAAAGAAAAAAGGTAAAATACCATGGAATCCAAAAAACGTCAGCACTATGCCGATGAATTCAAAATCAAGGCCATAGAATTGGCCAAACTTCGAGGTAACACCTCTCAAGTAGCTCGGGAATTAGACATTCGACCAGAACTTTTGTCGAAATGGGTGTATCGCTCACGGCTGTCAGAATCGGGTCAAATGAGCGCCCTAAAATCAAATCTATCAGGTTTATCTAATGAGCAATTGGAAATCCGCCAACTCAAAGAAGAGCTTGAATTTGCCCGTATGGAGCGTGATATTCTAAAAAAGGCGGTGAGCATCTTCTCCAAGAACGAGGGCGTGCGTACAAGATAATTCAAGCCCTACGTGGGCAGTACGCCCTTGAGAAGATGTGTCGATATCTAAAGGTAAGTTGCAGTGGATACTACAAATATTGCGGGCGTAAGCCATCACAGCGTCAACTTACTCATCAGATATTCGCCCAACAGGTTAAACACGAATTTGAAGCAAGTAAGCAAGTATATGGCAGTCCGCGAATCCATAAAGAACTAAAAAACAAGAACATTAATTGCTCTCGTATTTTTGTTGCTAAGCTGATGAAAGAACAGTCGTTAAAGAGTAAATTAACACCCAAATTTACCCATACAACGGACTCCAAGCATGGATACTTGATTTCTGATAATCTTTTAGATCGTAACTTTAATCCACCTGCACCATCCATGGTCTGGGTAAGTGACATCACTTATATTCATACCCTTCAAGGATGGTGTTATTTAACCATTGTTATGGATCTATTTGACCGTAAAATAATAGGCTGGGCTACCAGTTCTACACTTGAAGCGGAACAAACGAGTGTAAAAGCCATGAAAATGGCATTGTTACATCGAAGAGCAACCCCTGATATGATTATTCATTCAGATAGAGGTAGTCAATATGCCTGTAAGGAATTCAGGAATCTCACTAAACACTTCAGACCAAGTATGAGTAGAAAAGGAAATTGTTGGGACAATGCTGTTGCAGAAAGCTTCTTTAAATCACTAAAGTTTGAATGGATTAATGATTACCGTTTTTCAACCATAAAACATGCCTCCACGGTTTTGTTTGAGTACATTGAAGCTTGGTATAATTCAACACGCTTACATTCAACTCTAAATTATCTAAGTCCTAACTCATTCATGGAGCAGTATTTAAAACAAACTATCGCAGCTTAATCTGTATGAATTAAATAAATCTCCACTTTTTGTTTGCAAGTTCAATTATCTCGAATTGCGCCTGCGCCAACACTAATACTATAGGTTGTGAAATAGTCTAAATCATCTTCAAGCGTAATGACAAGATCATTTCCATCTGTATCAACGGTGTAATCTGTTCTCTGCTGAAGCACAGTTGCACCTTGGGTAAATATGATTTTTGATTGATCAACTAAGATAAACTCTCGATCGTATCTGAAAATAATCTCGTCGCCAACTTCAACTTTGGTCCCATTATTCGCTGGAATAGTTCGAACAAGTGTTGGGGCATCTACATACGATGTAAAGCTCCAGGTAAATGCATCAAAACCAAGGCCATCTTCATTTACTACATACACATTGAACGGTGAGATTTGAATCGTTACCGATTTTCCAGCTACAAATTTTGAAGTATCAAAATTAATTGTAAGCATTGAATCTTGAATACTTACAGGCGTTCCATACGAGGTTCCGTCTGTGATAATATTCACTTCGCCTAATGAATTGGCATCGGGATGTTGATACAATTTCTGATCGAATTTTATACTTAATGTAGCATCTAAAGGTACTTGCGTTGCTCCGTTTGCTGGAGAAAATGCAATAGGAACAAGCGCAGATTGAATAACACGGAAACTAAAATTCACCGCACTACTTTCTTGATTGCTTGCACTCTTCACCGCGCCTGCCAGAACATCCACAACGTACGTTTTTCCGTTTTCAAAAGCGGGATGCGCGAGAGTCAGCGTTGAATCCGATACACTCGCCGTAACGCCCGAAAGTGTGGTCGATCCTTGTTTAATTGTGATTCCCGTAAACGTTCCCGCAACAATCGGTTGGTTGAATTTTACACGAATTGGTGCGTTTATAGCAACTTTGGTAGCGTTGGCTGCGGGTGTAACCGAAGAAACGGAGAATGGAACTGAAGTTCGAATCACCTTATTTTTGCTATTCAAGCCAACCGCGATAAAACGACTATTTCCAAAAACAATTGAATTCAAAGCACTTGATTCAGGCGTCGATGTCTCAACCCAGTTTATTCCATCAATACTGTATATAACTTTGTTCGTTATTTCGCTGTTTACAGCTATAAATCGGCCATTGCCATACGCAACAGATTGCCATTGTCTTAATACCACACTTGCACCCGCTGTCCAATTCTTACCGTCGTCGCTGTACATAATGCGGTTAGTACCTGTAACGGCAACGGCAACAAACTGTCCATTCCCATAGGTAACTGAATACCAAGGATTCGCTTCAGGTGCCATTGCAACTTCCCAATTTATTCCATCAGCGCTGTACATCACACGATTTGTTCCGGCATTTGAAACAGCTACAAACAGCCCATTTCCATACGTAACCGATTGCCTCACACCCGGCACTAACGTTGTAGCTGAAGACCAACTTTCTCCGTTAGTGCTAAATATCAAGCGACCACTTCCATCACCCGAAACCGCAACATATTTTCCACCTCCGTAGGTAACTGAAAACAAGTTAGCCTGTTCTGTTACCAATACAGGAGTCCAGGTTTCAGTGTCATCACTATACATAATTCGGTTAGTCCCAGACGGGGCAACCGCAACAAAACGTCCATTCCCAAATGTTATTGAACTCCATGCATCTGATTCTGCCCCCGTTACAGAATCCCAATTTTGTCCCAAAGCTTCGTTGTTAGCTGGAATTACGGTGAATGAGAAGGCGAACCTGATTAATTGCCCGCCACCCGTTGATTTCACGGCAGTGCCAGCTTCTACGTGTATCACTTCTCCTGCCAAAAATTCTTCAGTTGGCGTAAATGTGGCTTCGGCGCCATTTACGATCCATGTACCGGCAAGCGTGCCGGATTGTTGACCGCGTACTGTAATATTTGCCGTAGTTACTGTTGATGCATCTGCTGCTTCAGAAAAGGTGAGTGAAATTGTTGCATTTGCTGCAATATTGGTGGCGTTGGCTGCAGGTGTAACCGAAGAAACAGTGAATGGAGCAACCGTTCTCAACACTCTTTTTTGTCCCATATTCGAAACGGCTACAAATTGGCCATTTCCATAAGTAACTCCCCTCCCTGAACCTAATGCATCAGTAGTGGAATAGGTCCAAGTATTTCGATCTCTACTGAACGCAACTTTGTTTGTAAGTGCTACGGCTACATAAGTTCCATTTCCGTAGCTCACACTTTCCCACTGATTGCTGTCTATCAATGAAGAATAAGACCATTCTATTCCATCTGTACTATGCATTATGCGGCTTCCAGCCCCAGATCCTGCTACAGCAACAAAACCACCATTTCCATAGGTTACCGACTTCCACGAACTAGCAGTTCCTACAGAAGAACTGGACCAGCTTTTACCATCCAAGCTATACATTATAAAACCAAATGGTGAAACCGCGACGAACCGACCATTTCCGTAGGTTACTGCGATCCAAGCACTGGATAGAGTAGTCCCCGACGTCCAGTTAACACCATTGTTGCTATACATAACTTTAGAAATAGCACCAACAGCAAGAAACATTCCGCCACCATACGTAACTGAACTCCATCCATTTACTATCGCAACAGCGGCACCAGTCCATACTTTTCCGTCGTCGCTATACATGACTTGATTTCCCGTTTCGGTTGTGCTTGTAACAGCCACAAAACGTCCGTTTCCAAATGTTACCGATTCCCATGCATTAGCATCAACGCCCGTTGCCGTTGCTGCTTGCCACACTTTTCCATCGTCGCTATACATTACTCTGGTGGTACCACTATTAGAAACCGCCACATACCGATTATTCCCATAGGTGATAGATTTCCAAGCACTTGCATCAAAAGCTGTCTCATAATTCCAATTCTGTCCTAACGTTTCGTTATTAGACGCATTTGCGGTAAAAGAGAAATTTTTGGGGATGGCTTGAGCATTCTCAGTCGATTTTAATGTGGACTTTATTTCCACATGTATTACTTCTCCCGGGGTTAAATTTTCAGTTGCATCAAATGTTGCAACCGAGTCATTTACACTCCAGTTGCCCGCTATTGAACCCGATTGTTGCCCGCTATTGAACCCGATTGTTGTCCGCGAACAACAATATTCGTCGAGTTAACTGTTGTATTATCAAGCGTGGCATCAAATGTCAGTACAATATTGGCGTTCACTGCTATAGCCGTGGCATTCGCGCTAGGTGAATTATTTACTAACTCCATCTGTAATTGAGCAACCATTACTTGATTAGTGCCGTTAGTCGACACTGCTAAAAAACGCTCCTTACCATACGTTACAGCAGACCATGAATTTGCAGACGGCGCGTCCCAAGTGGTCCAACTTTTCCCATCTTTACTGTACATTATGTTATTAGGTGCACTAGTCGCAGTCGCCACATAAAATCCATTTCCATACGTAACAGCATTCCAACTATTCGAAGGTGTTGATGGTGCAGAAGTCCAATCTATACCATCTTCACTGGTCAAAGCCCTGTTCATTCCAGTCGCAGATACCGCTACAAAGCGTCCATTCCCATACGTTAAAGAAATCCATGCATCGCTTGACGTTAAAGAACTTGCTGTCCAATTTATTCCATCGTCGCTATACATAAAGGGCTTGGTTCCATGAAGTCCAACGGCTACAAAACGACTATTCCCATAGGCAACCGATTGCCAAGTATATACTTCTGGTGCTGTCGTTGTTGTCCAATTAATTCCATTTTCGCTGTACATAACCCGATTCGTTCCTGAACCGGCAACAGCCACAAATCTCCCCTTTCCATAAACAATAGAATACCAATTATTATCTTCCACCCCAGTTGATGCAGTCCAAGTTATTCCATCATCGCTATACATCGCCCGGTTTATTCCATTAGCAGCAACCGCTACAAAGCGACCATTGCCGTAGGTAACAGAGTACCAACTATTAGGTTCAGTCGCCGTTGCTGTTAGCCAATTTTCGCCATCGTCACTATACATAACACGATGATCTCCATTTAAAGCAACTGCCACAAAACGACCATTTCCATAAGTAACTGATCGCCATTGATTAGCTTCTGCCGCAGATTTCGATACCCATGTTTTAACTAACGCTTCGTTAATCACCGGTTTTACCGTAAATGAAAACGCGTAGGGTTTTAAACTATTATTTTCAGTGTCCTCAACGCCAGCATTAAGTTCTACATGTATCACTTCACCCACAGGCAATGTACTTGATGGTGAAAATACGGCTTCATCGAGTCCATTTGTAGATGCCGCCCATGTACCTTCAATTTCACTTGAATTGGTTCTCAAAATAGCACTTGAGCCGAGTGACGCTATCTATATGTCCGTATTAAATTTTATGCTAATTTGTTGATTTTTTTCTACATCCGTACTGTTTGCAGTTGGGTTGCTCGATATCACAGTCACTAGAGGCACTGCCTTATACAGTACAATTCTATCGTTATCCAAATTGGCAACTAAAATATCTGGATTTCCATTTCCTGTAAAATCTGCCACTACAAAATGAACCGGATTTCCGCCACTTGTGTCAATTTTTAACGAAACGGCTGTAAAACTACCTGAGCCATCATTTTCATACCATTCTATAAGCCCATTTCCAGAACCGGCGGCAATAATATCGAGATCGCCATCGCCATCCATATCATATAAACGAACAGTTTGTATTTCTGTTAAGCCTGTTGCAACTCGTGTTCCTGCTCCAATTTTATTTAATGTAGAATCGTAGCTATGCACAAATACACTATTCGAATTAAATGCGGCACTTACGATTTCGGGTATTCCATCTCCGTTTACGTCTCCAACTTCTGTAAAAATAGCTCCATCAATTCCAGTTGCAGCGGTTGACGTAACAAATGCTCCATCTTTAAACTGATAAGCACTCACTTTGTCATCAGCAAAAGAGGTCACTACTATAAATGGATTCCCTGTTTTTGTAAGATTTGCAATAGTAATAGAGTTCGGATTACTCAAATTTGAGGAAATCGCAGCAGCTGTAAACACTTGATTTCCATCATTTTGATACCAACGTACAATATTATTTCCAACCGAAACTGTTACTATATCATTATCTCCATCGCCATCAATATCGGCTACGGCAACTTCTCTAAACTGACCAACGTTTGTTGCTATCGTTATTGGTGTATAAATTCCTGCATTGTTTTGTGCCCATTCAATTTTTCCATCGGCTGAAGAAACATAAACCGCATCTAAATCTCCATCTTTATCTAAATCAACAAGTTGAACACCTCTAGCATCATTAGAATTTACAGCTATAGTTTCTGTTGAAAAGGATACAGTGCTTCCAGAAGTTGTATTTATTACTTTTCGAATGGTTTTGTCGTTTACCGAAGCTACCGCAAAATCCAATTTCCCATCTTTATTGATATCACCAAAAGAAATCTTTTTGGGCCCATCAACAGCTTTTCCTACTATTTCTAATGGGAATGCTGTTTTTTCCCACGAACCTATCGTCTTTAATTTGGATGATAGAACACTAAATTTTGCCGAATACGGCGTTTCAGCAATATTCCCGGTCGATTTTAGATTACTTGTAACATCTATATGAATGACATCACTAAGTAAAAAATCATTTGTAGGATTAAATGTAACACTAGAACTTCCAGCACCAGTCCATACGCCATCTAATATCCCACTTAGTTCACCCCATATTTTTATTCCTGTGCTATTTAATGCAGTTCCATCAATACTTGCATTTAAGGTGAGATTTATATCAACATTCTTAGCTATTCCACTTGCATTGTTTAAGGGTGAAATTTGTTGAACTTCTAGTGTTGGTGGTGCTAATAGTGGTAATTCCACTTCTTTTGCAAGTATATCATTCGATATTAAACTTAGAAATAAAACGCTTATGAGCAGCCTTAGATAAAAAGACTTTGAATGATTACTAAAGAAAGGATGGATATTCCTGATTATTTCCAACCAGGTTTTAACATGTACTGTCGAAGATGTAGCTATATCAATCATAATAATGGGGGTTTGGTAACAGTTTATTCTGTTAGATTTTTGCGAGTATCAAATAGTTGTTGATGGCTCTACAAAAATATTATATCCGAATTCTTCGCGTTTTAGCATTTGAATGCAATCATTCACATTCTGTGATTTTATATTTATATATTGTGCAACATTTTAGATTTTGTGGAAGAAATGCACAATTGGATATAATGAAAGCCTTTTCACTCATTTTATTTTTGATATTCTCTACTCCTTTTCTTGGGTATTCTCAATCCGTTCCTTATTTCAGTAGTTCACCCCCTATAACCGAAAAAATAGATGCCTCGTCGTTTTTTTTAAAGAAATGGACGGCTAAAATGGGTTTACCTATGAGTTCTGTTAGTTCCATTCTGGTTGATTCTAAGGGCTATATCTGGGCTACAACTTTTGATGGTGTTATCCGATTCGACGGATTTAAAATCAAACTTTTTTCGTCTTCTTCTTTCCCTGAAATTACAAACGACCGTTTTTTTGATATTCTCGAAGATCGCCATGGGAATATCTTTTTTATTAGTGAGATTAAACGTGCTTATAGAGTAGATTCTGAGACTGGTGCTTTATCCGTTTTATCTGCACCTGATAATGCAAAACCTCTTTTTGTAAATCAAATGACCAAAACAAGTTTTGGTGATATCTTGTTTTCTACTAAATCTGGGATTTTTGAATCTAAAAAGGGAAATACACTTGCTAGTATTATCACATCCGAATCAGGGGAAGAAATGTTTATGGCATTTCGCGATCAGTGGGGTACTATTTGGTTTGAAAACTCACAAGAACAACTTATTCGTTTTTCTGATGGTAAAATGAATGTGATTAATGTGAATAAGCCCAATGCTTTACGTTATTTTGATCTAGAAGAAATTTCCGGTAACAGCTGGTTAAGTTGGAACAATACCATTATTGAATTCAATGAATTTGATTATACCGTTCACAATTTTGACGCGATCAATCAAGAAAATACCATCACCCATTTATCGTATAATCATACGAATCAGTCTATTCTGTTCGGAACAAATAATAGTGGTTTTTTTAATTGGAATAGGAAAAGCGATCAAGTAAATAAGTCTTCTATCAAAGGAAGTTCCTTAATTGCTGAAAATGGAATTGGAAGAAGCCATACACAAATTTAGTTGCAACAAGCCTTGGTATTTATGAACTGCGCTCTGAAACATTGATTTACGAATCTTCAAATGAATTAATAAAAGGGTTTTCGCAGTCTGCAGATAGTTCCATTTGGGTTGCAACGAATGGTGATGGGATTATTCACTTGCAAAAATCGTCTTTTTCAACTTAAGCGCCTGAAATTAATCCCAATTTAAATCCAATTTTCGAAGATAAATCAGGTGAAATTTGGGTAGGATCTTTTGGTTCCGGAGCTTTTATTTTAAAAAATGGAACTTTTGAACCTATCCAATTACATAATGGAATTGAAGACAAATACATTACATCAATCGGGCAAACCAGTAATGGAACTATTCTTTTTGGTGCTAATTCCAGTTTTTTATATTCTTTTGATTCAAACAAGCTTATTTCTAAACACCTTTTACCCATTAAAGACAATCAAATTGTCGCCGCTTTGTTCGAAGATTCAAAGAAAAATAGTTGGGTTGGTAGTACAAAATCTTTATTCGTAAAAGCACACACTCAAAGCAGCTTTTCTACAGCAAGTCTCATTTCCTTAGCGGAGAAACCCATTGTACGATATATTGCCGAATCGCCCGATTCTTCTATTTGGCTTTCTACACTCGGTGCTGGTATTATTCG
>Ga0210021_1003445_pt1 | contig 12769 bp, 10 predicted proteins | sample CryGeymeta201517_FD_183981 | JGI IMG/M metagenome (GOLD analysis project Ga0210021, IMG submission 183981) | Groundwater microbial communities from Crystal Geyser aquifers in Utah, USA - Crystal Geyser metaG 2015-17 (SPAdes) (version 2) | ecosystem: Environmental > Aquatic > Deep subsurface >... | reverse complement strand
GAGCGCGCAATGAGCCTGATTTCGGAGTTCAAGCAGTTTGCGATGCGTGGCAATGTCGTCGATCTGGCGGTGGGCGTGGTGATCGGCGCGGCGTTCGGCAAAATCGTGTCGGCACTGGTCAGCGGCGTCATCATGCCGGTGGTCGGCGTGCTGGTTGGTGGCGTCAATTTTGCCGATCTGGCGATCACCCTCAAACGCGGTGCCGAAGGGGTCGAGCCGGTGCTGTTGCAGTACGGCTTGTTCGTGCAAAGCACGGTCGACTTCGTGATCATCGCGTTTGCGATTTTCATTGCCATCAAGCTGATGAACAAAATGCAGCGCAAGCAGGAACAGGCACCACCGGCACCGGCCGCACCCAGCGCCGAGGTGCAACTGCTGACCGAAATCCGCGACGCACTGAAGAAATAATCCCGCACCGATCTGGAGTTCACATGGCTACCCGTGTCCTGGCGCTTGCCGCCCTATTGATTGCATCGCAGCCAGCATTCGCCAGCGAGGCGGCATTCACGCCCGATGACCTGCACACCGCCGCGTATTTGCGTGATCTCGCCAACGGCGGCTCTGCGGCCTACGACATCGTGGAATCGTTGACCACCGAAGTTGGCCCGCGCATGGCCGGCAGCGACGCCGACCCGCGTGCCGTGGCGTGGGCGCAAGCCAAGTTCCGCGAGCTGGGTTTCGATCGCGTCTGGACCGAGCCGGTGAGCTTTCCGCTTTGGCGTCGCGGCGCCGAGCAGGCGCAAGTGCTTTCGCCCTACCCGCAGCCGCTGCATATCACTACGCTGGGCTTGAGTGTCGGCAGCAATGGGCCGCTCGAAGGCGAGGTAGTGGCATTCGCCGATCTGGCGGCGCTGAGCGCGGCACCGGCCGGCAGCCTTGATGGCAAGATTGCCTTCATCGCCAATCGCATGACCCGCTCGCGCGATGGCAAGGGTTACGGTCCGGCAGTTGCCGCGCGTTCGCGCGGCGCCAGCGAAGCGTCCGGCAAGGGTGCGTTGGCATTGTTGATTCGCTCGATCGGTACCGATCATGCCCGGATGCCGCATACCGGCGCATTGCAGTACGCCGAGGGCAATGACGCGCCACCGCGCATCCCGGCCGCAGCGTTGTCCAATCCCGATGCTGACCTGCTCGCCAACATGGTCCGGCGCGGCCAGCCGGTGCGATTGCGCCTGAACATCGATGCCGGTGTCGTCGGTGAGGCGACCTCGTACAACGTGATCGGCGAAATCACCGGCAGCGAGCAGCCCGAGCAGGTGGTCCTCATCGGTGGTCACCTCGACTCCTGGGACCTTGGTACCGGCGCCATCGATGACGCCTCGGGGGTCGCCATCACAATGGCTGCCGGCGCCATGATTGGCGATCTTAAAACACCGCCCAAGCGCAGCATCCGGGTGATCGCGTTCGCCAACGAAGAACAAGGTCTGTTTGGCGGCAAGGCGTATGCCGAACAGCACAAAACCCAAATCAGCCAGCACATCCTCGGCGCCGAGAGCGACTTCGGCGCCGGCCGCATCTATGCGCTGCGCGCGGGCACCAGCGATGCCACTCGGCCGACGATCGCCGCTATTGGTGAGGTGCTGGAACCGTTGGGTATTACCTACGAAAGCGAGGGCGGCGGCCCCGGCCCGGATATCATCGCGGTGGCGGGGCGCGGCATGGCCTGGGCGCAACTGGCGCAAGATGGCGGCGACTACTTCGACTACCACCATACCGCCAACGACACCCTGGACAAGATCGACCCACGCGCGCTGGATCAACAAGTCGCCGCCTACGCGGTGCTGGCGTATCTTGCCGCGCAGACCGATGGCGGCTTTGGCAGCGCCGCGAAACCTGAAGCGCCCTGAGGCACACTGCAATCTGCGAACACCGTGATCGGTCGCTACACGATCGTGAAATTCAACAGCACAGCAAGCCGTCCGCAAAGGGCGCAAAGGGCGCAAAGGGCGCAAAGGGAACATTGAAAATCCATCACCCCAGCGCACGCTGGGGTCCATGTTGCCAGTGCATGGATTCCTGCTCGCGCAGGAATGACGGCAGTGCAAGCAGCATGCCGGACTTGCTGCTGATCTACTCCGCGTGTCCTTTGCGCACTTCGCGTCCTGTGCCGACCGCTTTGCGTTTGCAGTTACTGCGCGTTTTCGTTGCCGCTGGTGGCAGTCGCAGCCAACCCACAACCCACCCCGGTGCCGCCCAAGCCGCAATAGCCCTGCGGGTGCTTCGACAGGTATTGCTGATGCTCGTCCTCAGCGAAATAAAACGGCGGCAACGGAAACAGCAGCTCAGTGCTGATGGTGCCGAAGCCGGCATCGTGCAGCCGCTGTTGGTAGGCATCGCGGCTGGCGAGCGCGGCTTGATGGCAGACGTCATCGGCGCAGGCTATCAACGAGCGGTACTGGCTGCCGACATCATTGCCCTGGCGCATACCCTGGGTCGGGTCATGGCCCTCCCAGAACCGGCGCAGCAAATCACCCAATGCGATCCGGGACGCATCGAACAACACCCGCACCACCTCGGCATGGCCAGTGCGGCCCGAGCACACGTCACGGTAACCGGGATTCGCCATGCTGCCACCCGCGTAACCGACCGCAGTGGTCAGCACCCCTGGCAGCGACCAGAAAATCCGCTCGGCACCCCAGAAACAGCCCATGCCGAACAACACCTCGGACTGCCCGGCGAACGGGCCGCGCAGCGAGCGGCCATGCACATGGTGACGATCGAGCACGGTCATCAGAAGTACAACCGTGCTGCGGGGTCGCCCACGCTGCTGCTATCGACCGCAATCATGTGGGTCTGATTGATGCCGCGATGGCGCGCGGCGAGCAGGGCCTTGCCGGCGCGATCGAGCACAGTTATCACCTTGCTTTCGGCCGATGCACGCACCGTGCCGCCCACACCCAGAGTGAACTGACACAGCCCAAGCGGACTGGGCACGCGGATGTCGGATGCGCCCAGACGCAACTTGTCGGCGATGGCACGCGCCTGCTCCAGCGTTTTGCCGGGTAGTACCAACAAAAACTCCTCGCCATTGAGACGTCCCACGCAATCGCCCACCGTCAGCGCTTGCCGCACCAATTCAGCCAGCGCGCACAGGCCATCGTCGGCCACCGCATGGCCATGGCGTTCGGCAAGCTGGCTCAGGCGATCGATCCCCAGCAGCAACACCGCCAGCGACGTGCGCCGGGCAAGCGCGGATTCCAGTTCACGCGAGAGGATGGTTTCAATGGCCTTCCGGTTGAGCACACCGGTCAGTGGGTCGCGCTCGGTCTTGGCGGCCAGCTCCTGGGCAGCACGCGCATCGTCCGCGGCCTGCATCGCCATGGCGACAAACTCGCTGGCTTCGCGCAATTCCGATGGCGAAAATGCCTGCCACGCCGGACGCTCGATCAGCAGCACGCCCCATGCGGGCCGCGGCATCGGCAATGGAATGATGGCGTATGCCGCTTCCGCATATTGCGCATCCGCTGATTCATCGCTGGAATCTTCCAGGCGCAGTTGCACCGGCTTGTTGCTGCGACAAAGACCCTTCATCGCGCCGCCACGGGTGCTGAGCATCTGTTCAAAATGCTCCTTGGCAGCCACCGGTTCGGCAATCAGGTGATCGCCACCCTGATAGCCGAAAACAGCGACTGCGGAACGCCGCTGCGGCACCACCTGACTGACCGCATCGAGCATCCGTCGCAACGCAATCCAGGCGAGGTCGGCCACCGGCGCGGCACGCAAACCGCTTTGCAACGACTCCACCAGGTGCCGCCGCACTTTTTCCGATTGCAGGCTGGCGTTGGCCTGTTCCATGGCCAGCCGGGCGCGATCGCGTTGCTTGCGGAACTCCATTACCTGATCGGCCATGGCCAGCGACAACAAAAACGCGGCGAACGCCAGTGCGGTCTGGAATCCATACATCGTCACGCTGTTGTGCGGCATCCAGCCCAGCGGAATCAGGGCGCGCACCAGCACCGCTGCATAGACCATCGACCAGATGAACAACATCGGCCGTGCCAGCGGCTGACGACGGCGCAACGCCAACACCGAGGCCGTGATCACCAGCACCGCCGACAGCACCCCGAGCAGCAGCGAGGCGACCTGCAACTGCGGCAAAAACGCACGCAAGTTGAGGGCGCAGGCGAGCGCCAGCAGCAGTGACAAGCGGGCGACCCAGAGCAGCATGAAATCACTGCGCGGCGCATCACGGCCGCCATTGGCAAACGCACGCGCCAGCATCGCGGTAAACGCGGTCAGCAGACTGGCCAGCGCCAAAAGGCCCAACTCGCGCCAGTACGCCAGTATGTCGAGCACCGGCAAGGCGTAGGCGTGGCCATTGATCGACAACAACAAAAACAATGCCGTCGCGGTGAACCCCACATAGGCGCCGTGGGTGCGATCACGCAACGCGATGTACATGGCCAACCCGGTCAGCGCCAGCACCAACAAACCGGCGTACATCGCCGCCAGCAAGATCACGCTGTCGCGATCCATGGCTTGGTATTGCGCTTCGCTGAGCAGCAGCGGGCGCAGGTTGACCGCAACATTGCTGCGCACCTGCAGCAACAACTCCAGCGATTGCGAGCCATAGCCGCGCAGCGGGAAGCGAAAACCCGAGGAAAAGGCCGGGTCATCCGGCTCCGGCCGAAAGAACTGGCGCGATACTTCGACAAAATCGCCGTTGCCATCGCGTTGCAGCAGGATCAGATCGGTAAGCGTGACGCGATCGAACCAAAGCACCCAGCGATCATCGGCGGACGCCGGCAAGGTCGCGGTGATACGCAGCCAATAGACCATTGCCGGATTACCGGCAAAGTGCAGGCGGCTGACATCGCGCGGCTGCCATGCACCGGCATCGCCGCGCAGTATCTGGCGCACGGTGTAGGGCTGATCGCTGGCGATCACTGCGGTTTCCAGCACCGCATCGCTGGCCGCAGCCATTTGCGGCGTCAGCAGCAGGCCGAGCGCAATGCCCGTTGCAACGATCCATGTTTTGCACGCGTGTGTCATCGGCTACGCCCTGATCACACCAGTTGACACCGTGGCGACCTGCACACCACGGCGACCCTGGCCGTTCCCCTGTGCAGCCATGCTATACCGGGAACGGCGTCTGCGGAATGACCAAACCGCTACTCGGGACTCGGGAAAAAGCAAATGGTCCGCAAAACACGCTAAGTTCGCAAAGAAAAGCCCGAATTGTGATTTACTCGCTTTGCGTTGTTCGCGTGCTTTGCGCACCCGCCCAATGTGCTTTGCCGTCCTTCGCAATGCTCCGGCGCACCGGGGAATCTCACACGGGCGTGAATACCGTGGCGTCGTCGCCGTCAAGCGCGGGATTCGCATCGTCTGCTGCACTCGGCAACGCATCGCGCCCCGCCTGCCACGCGGCGATTTCGGCGCGAGCCGGGGCGAGCGCCGAATCGGGCACCGCCACCACTACCAGACCCTGGGTCGGCAACTCGCCGATGCCACCGGTGAGAAACTCGCCGCGTACCCAAGCCGGGATGCCCACGTTTTCCAGCAGGTCCTTCACCAGATGCGCGTCGATCACATTTTCTGCCTCGTAAACTACCCGCATGGTGCCTCCCGCGCAGCCGTCTTGCAGGAGCATAGCGCATGGCGGCGGTGACCGGCCGCTGTGGCCGCGCATCAATCGCGGCGCCAGGCCAGTTCCACAAACAGCGCGCGGCCGGCACCGGGAAAATAGCGAAACGTGGCGAAGCCCAGATCGGCACGCTCGGCATAGCGACGATCGCTGAGATTCATCACCCGTACCGCCAACTGCCAATCGTTCGGCAACGCGCGCTGCCAGCGCAGATGCAGCAAATCATGCCCGCCATAACGTGCGCTGTTGCCGGCATCGAGCCAGTACGCACCGACATGCACCCATTCCAGTTCAAAACGTCCGGCACCCGGTTGCGCGTGGCCAACACGCGCGCCGGCCAGCCAGCGCGGCGCCGTGTCCACCGCATTGCCGCTGCGAATATGCTCGCCACCGGCGATATCGCGGTCGAACGCGTAGCGATGGCGAGCGTAGGCCGCATTGCCCTGCACCCACCACTCGGGTTGCAGTTGCCAGCGGCCTTGCAGCTCGATGCCGCGATGACGGGTGGCGCCGTCGGAAAAGTTGAACCCCAGCGCGTCACGGCCAATGACATGACGTTTGCGGTAGCGGTAGGCATCGATATCGAATTGCACGTCGCCGCTGATGTGGCGCAAGCCCAGTTCCGGGCCATGCAGGGTTTCCGGCACCAGATCGGCCACGTCCTGGCCACGTTGCAAGCGATACAACTCGCCCGTCTGCGGCATGCGAAACGCCTGCGCATAACGCGCAACCAACGCCGTACGGGTGTTCAGCGGCAGGCGCAAGCCCAGTTGCGCGCTGGCATCGTCGAATACATCACGGCGGTCGCCAGGCCGGTTGAACAAACAACCGCCAAAGCCGCAGGGCGTGCCGTCGTCGCGCAGATTGCCATCACCGGCGCGGTTGTCGTAGCGATAGCGCAAGCGCTCGGCGCGCACGCCGGCGCTCAATTGCAGCCGGCCCACGTGCGCTTGCAGCTGCGCAAACAACGCGCTGTTGAACGAGTCCACGCGGTAATCGTAGTGCCGCCCCAGTGGGCGGATCGCTAGCAGCGCCGCGCTGCCTGCCGCAAGCGTATCCTGGCGTTCGCGCAACTCGCCGCGCGTCCACTCCAGATCGACGCCGGCCTGCACATCCAAAGCCCCTTGCCGCCGCCACAGCAACTGCGTGCCAGCGCTTTGCGTAGCGGAAAGCTCGCGCGGCTTGCCGGGAATGAAGTGCTGCAAAAAATCCATGCGCTGGTAGCGCGCATACGGCACCCAACTCAAGCTGTGCTGCGCGCCAAACGCCCACTGCCAATGCCCCTGTACCTGCATGCTGGTGGCATCGCGGAATGCCTCCGGGTTTTCGTTGCGCGTGCGGCGGGCGTCACGAAAGGCATCACGGCCGGTAATGAAGCCGGCGGTCTCCTGGTTCAGATTGCTGATCGCCAGTTGCAAACGCGGCGCACCGAAGCCAGCGGGCTGCTGCCATTGCAGGCGCAGCTTTTGCTGATCGAAACCTTCCTGGCTGCGAAAACTGTCGCTGCTCACGCCGTAGGTATCGATTCGCCACGGGTTGCCAGCCAATCCACCGGCCACGCTGCCCTGGGCACGGCGGTAGCGGTTCGGCCCGAACTCCAGCGCGAATGCCTGCGCCGGGCTGTCATCGGGACCGCGTGGGCGCACGTTGATCACGCCGTGCAGGGCATTGGAACCGTGTACCGCAGCGCCCGGCCCACGCAGCACTTCCACCGCACCGGCCTGTTCGGTATTCAACTCGAACAATTGATTGACATTGCACCAACCCGCCGGCCGGCTCGGCACGCCATCATCGAGCATCAGAAACGCACCGCAGGCACCAGCGCCGGTCAACACCGGCGAGCGGATCGCGACCAGTTGCTCCTGGCCGCTGCCACGGCTGATCCACGCGCCCGGCACCCGCGTCAGCAGTTCATTGGCGTGGGTTGCGGCTACTCCCGCGATGGTGTCGGCATCCAGCACGCTCACTGCCGCAACTTGCGCCGCCACCGGTTGCGGCCGGCGCGCGGTGACGGTGACGGTGTCGAGGACGCGGGCATCGGCGGACACCGTAGCGGCGAGTAGGGCAAGGGCAAGCATGGCGCAATACTACACAGCAGGCACGCGCGAGCGCTGCGCGAGTGGGCGCGCCTGCCCACTGCGCCTATATCAATCGTGATCTATCATGCGATCAGTGACCGGCAAAGAATTCATCGCCAAGCTCAAGGCCGCAGATTGGTCGGTCAGCCGCAAACACGATAGCCATCATATTCTGGTCAAAGGCGACCAAGCCGTTCCGGTTCCGGTTCCGGTTCATCGCGCCGCTGCCGCTCTTGGCAAGCGCCTGGTGCTTACCCTCGAGTAGCAACGCATCGGCGGATCAGTCGGTCGCACCTGACGAATAAACGCGCTCGCCACCTGCGCGAATCGAGGCTGGTCGAGCCAATGCCGGATCCTGCCCTGTTACCATGAGCGGTTTCCCAAACGATACGCTGCCATGTCCGACCTCAGCCCGCCGCCCAGCGACCCGATCCGCACTGATTTCATCCGCCAGATCGTGCGCGATGACCTTGCCAGCGGCAAGCACGCGGCCATCCGCACCCGCTTTCCGCCGGAACCGAACGGCTATCTGCATCTGGGCCACAGCAAGGCGATCTGCCTGAGCTTTGGCGTGGCTGCCGAGTTCGGCGGCGATTGCAACCTGCGCTTTGACGACACCAACCCGGCCAGGGAAGACCCCGAGTATGTGGCAGCGATCAAGGAAGACGTGCGCTGGCTCGGCTATGAATGGCACGAACTGCGCCATGCCTCGGATTACTTCGAGGTGTTTTATCTGGCTGCGGAAAAGCTGATCGCGCAGGGCGATGCCTACGTGTGCGACCTGTCGGCCGAGCAGGTGCGCGACTATCGCGGCACCCTCACCGAGCCGGGCCGCGATTCGCCCAACCGCCAGCGCAGCATCGCGGAAAACCTCGACCTGTTCCGGCGCATGCGTGCCGGCGAGTTTGCCGATGGCGCGCGTACGCTGCGCGCGAAGATCGACATGACCAGCGGCAACATCAACCTGCGCGATCCGGCGCTGTACCGCATCAAGCGGGTCACCCACCAGAACACCGGCGATGCCTGGTGCATCTACCCGATGTACGACTTGGCGCATGCACTGTCCGATGCCATTGAAGGCATTACCCATTCGCTGTGTACGCTGGAGTTCGAGGATCATCGGCCGCTGTATGACTGGTGCGTGGACAAGGTCGATCTGGCTGGCCATCGCGAACTGCTCGCCTCGCTCAGCGCACAAGGTCTGCCGCTGGAAGCGGCCAAGCCGCGCCAGATCGAGTTTTCGCGCTTGAACATCAACTACACGGTGATGAGCAAGCGCAAGCTGATGACGCTGGTCACGGAAGGCCTGGTCGATGGCTGGGACGACCCGCGCATGCCCACCTTGCAGGGTATGCGCCGGCGCGGTTACACCCCGGGCTCGCTGCGCCTGCTGTGCGATCGCGTCGGCATCAGCAAACAAAACTCGGTCACCGATTATTCGCTGCTCGAAGCCTGCTTGCGCGAAGACCTCGATAGCCGCGCGCCGCGCCGCCTGGCGGTGCTCAACCCGCTCAAACTGGTGATCACCAATCTTGCCGCCGATCACGAGGCGATATTGTGTTTTCCCAACCACCCCAAGGACGCCAGCCAAGGTAGCCGCGAGGTGCCGTTTTCTCCCGAACTGTGGATCGAGCAGGACGATTTCATGCGCGAGCCGGTGAAGGGTTTCCATCGTTTGATGCCTGGCACCGAAGTGCGGCTGCGCGGGGTCGGCATCATCCGCTGCGACGAGGTGGTGCTCGACGGTGCACAGGTGCGCGAGCTGCGTTGCAGCCTGGACCTGGCAACCCGCCACGGCCAGCCCGGCGCCGAACGCAAGGTCAAGGGCACCATCCACTGGGTCAGTGCGCGCCACGCGGTGGCCGCCGAGGTGCGTCTGTACGACCGCCTGTTCACCGTCGCTGATCCGGACGACGACAGCGATGGTCGCAGCTACCGCGACTACCTCAATCCCGATTCGCGCCAGATTGTCGCGGCCTGGATCGAACCGGCTGCGGCGCAGGCGGCGCCGGAGCAATCATTCCAGTTCGAACGCGTGGGTTACTTTGTCGCCGATCGCCGCGATCACAGCGCCGCGGCACCCGTGTTCAACCGCAGTGTGACCCTGCGCGATGTGTGGGCGAAGCAGGCGGCCGGCAAATGAACCCGATTCGCGCAATGCTTCACAGCGGTTCCGTGCTGCTGGTGCTCGCTGTGTGCGCCTGCGCTGCATCGGCCGAGAAGCAGGTGACAGCACCTGCTGTCAAGGCCGGCATCGTCGATTACCGTTGCCAGGCCGACCGCGATTGCGCGGTCAAGAATGTCGGAAATTGCTGTGGCTACTACCCGGCCTGCGTCAACACCGACAGCCCGACCTACCCCGAGCAAGTGCGCGCCGACTGCGCACGCGAAGGTAAAATGGCGGTGTGCGGCTTCCGTGAAATCAGCGCGTGCAGTTGCCAGCAAGGTCGCTGTGAAGCAATCACAACCCCGCTAACGGCCGTCAGCGATCAGGGGCACCTCGAAAAACCGTCGCGAGCGGCCCGAGTGCAAGGCGCACGGGGCACAGGAACCTCAGTGTACATGCAGGTACATGACGATTCCGAGCACCGCGCAACGCCGCAAGCGGGTCGCGCAGCAGGTTTTTCAAGTGACCCTCAGGAGGCGCAGTGATGCTGCATGCCCACGTCCACCTCAGTTTGCCGGCCTGGGTACACGAGCAGGTCGATTTGAACCGCAACTTCGACGATGACTCCAGCAAGGTGGCGCTGGCGATCGAACTGGCGCGCCTGAATGTGGCCAATGCCAGCGGCGGGCCGTTCGGTGCAGCGATCTTCGATGCTGTCGGCCGCGTGCTGTCGATCGGCGTCAACCGGGTGATCCCGGAAACGTGCTCGGTGGCGCACGCCGAGATGATGGCGTTCATCATTGCGCAGCAGCGCAGTCAGCAATATCGCCTCAATGCCATTGGCGGCCCGATCACCCTGGCCAGCTCGGCGCAACCGTGCTGCATGTGCTACGGGGCCACCTTCTGGGCCGGCATCGACCGGCTGCTGATCGGCGCCCGCGCCAGCGATGTGATGGCGCTGACCGAGTTCGACGAAGGCCCACTGCCCGCCGACTGGATCGGCGAACTGGAGCGGCGCGATATTGCGGTTTACCGCGACATTCAACGCGAGGCTGCGTGTGCGGTGCTGCGTCGTTACGGCGAGCAGGCCGGTGGCGAATACTGAAGGAAACCTCTCGAAACCTGCTGTGCGACCCGATTGCTGCGTTGCGCAGTGCTCGGAATTTTCATGTACCCGCGTACACTGCGGTTCCTGCGCTCCGCGCGCCTTGCACTCGGTCGCCTGCTGCGCAGGGCGCGCCTTTCCTTCGCCGCTGCGCGGCTCGCTCGGTCGGGCCGCTCGCGACGGTTTCTAGAGGTTCCCTGAATTGACCGCCACATCTCTTGATGGATTGCTGTGCTGGTGCCGACCGGGCTTTGAGCCCGAACTGGCGGCGGAACTGGGTGAGCGCAGCGCAGCGCTTGGCGTGGGCGGCTACGCCCGTACCGAGCGGCAAAGCGGTGTGGTGCTGTGGCTCGGTGCCGACGGCGCGGCACTCGATCAGGCGCTGCCGTTTCGCGAACTGATTTTCGCGCGGCAAAAGTTGCGCATTCTGGCCGAACTCAAGCCACTCGATCCGCACGACCGGATCACGCCGATGCTGGCGGCGCTCACCGGCCACGGCGTGTTTGGCGAGGTCTGGGTGGAACATGCCGATTCCGAACTGGGCCGCCCGCTGGCGGCACTGGCACGCAGCTTCGCCAACGCCCTGCGTCGGCCGTTGCGCGAACACGGCATTTTGACGGCGACGGACGACGCAACCTTGCCGCGTCTGCACGTATGTTTTCTCGACGGCGCTCATGCATTGCTGGCCAGCAGCCGGCCGCACGATGCCTCGCCGTGGCCGCTGGGTGTGCCGCGTTTGCGCAGCCATGCCGATGCACCCTCGCGCTCGGCACTCAAACTCGAAGAAGCGCTGTTCACCCTGCTTGATGCCGGTGAGCGCACCCAGTTGCTGCGGCCGGGCATGCGCGCTGCCGATCTGGGCGCCGCACCCGGCGGCTGGAGTTGGATATTGAGCCGCCATGGCATACAGGTCAGCGCCATCGACAACGGGCCGATGGCCGACAGCGCCATGGCCACCGGCCTGATCACTCATCAGCGCGCCGACGGCTTCCGTTGGCAACCGACCAAAGCGCTGGACTGGATGGTCTGCGACATGGTCGAACAACCGCGTCGGGTGGCAACACGCATGGGGGAATGGTTCGCCAATGGCTGGTGCCGACAGGCGATATTCAACCTGAAATTGCCGATGAAAAAGCGCTGGCTGGAAACCACCCTGTGCCTGGACTTGCTGCAACAACGCGCCGGGCACGCGCTGACGGTACGTGCGCGTCAGCTGTATCACGACCGCGAAGAGATCACCGTGTTTGCGCAGATGCGGTGAATGAGGCCGGGACTGGGGACTGGGAAATGCCAAGAAGCCGGGACTCGGGACTCGGGACTCGGGACTCGGAAAAGCCACAGCGAAAGCTCAAAGCAAAATCTGGCAAGGTTGTCGTCCCGAGTCCCGAATCGCCTCAACCCGCGGCGTAAATCGCGCCGAGCACGCGCGGCCCGCGCGCGCCGGTCACTTCGCAGCGGTTGCCGGCACGGCCGGCCAAGGTCTCGCATGCCAGCCAGGCAAAGCCCACGGCCTCGACAAAATCCGGATCGAGGCCAAACGACGCGGTGCTGGTCAGGGCGACGTCGGGCAAGTGCACCTGCAAGCGCTGCTGCAATACCGGGTTATGGACGCCACCGCCGCAGACCAACAGCCTGCGCGTGGCCGGTGCACTGGCGCGCAGCGCATCGGCAATGCTCAATGCACTGAGCTCGCACAACGTCGCCTGCACATCATTGATGGCGATCGTGCGCGTGCCCATCACCGCACGCAGCCAGCGCAACTGAAACTGATCGCGGCCGGTGCTTTTGGGTGGCGACCGGGCGAACCACGGATCGGCGTACAACGCCGCCAGCAACGCGTCGTCGATGATGCCCGAACCCGCGAGTTCGCCATTGGCATCGAAGGGTTGCCC
>Ga0210021_1003435_pt1 | contig 12793 bp, 10 predicted proteins | sample CryGeymeta201517_FD_183981 | JGI IMG/M metagenome (GOLD analysis project Ga0210021, IMG submission 183981) | Groundwater microbial communities from Crystal Geyser aquifers in Utah, USA - Crystal Geyser metaG 2015-17 (SPAdes) (version 2) | ecosystem: Environmental > Aquatic > Deep subsurface >... | reverse complement strand
GTCTAGATTGTACCCAAACTAGCGCACTGCGGGGAGTACTTCACTACAAAATAACTACTGCCGTATTTTCTCGTAACATTTGTATTTTCTTGACAAAGGGAATATACTACAAGATATACAGATGGAAAACATAATGCTCGTTATTACGATTGGAATAGTATTTATGGGTTTACTGTCCGGAGTTATTGTATTGCTGAGTAATCCAAATTTGCGTGAAAGGCAGTATTATTTTATTCTCGTACTATTTATTGTTGGGTTTAGTGTGACGAATTTCTATACTGATCATGTTGCATTTTCTAGTGAAGTAAGAGAATTAGCCCTAAAGTGGAATTTTTCACTTGGCCCATTGTCTGCACTGTTTTTTTATCTTTTTATCAACGAATTTACTTCTAGTAAAGTTCAAGGTTTAGTTGGTAGAAATATAGAGAAATTGTTGATAATAAGTATTTTATTTACCGCAATACTATCTTTTGTTGGTGATTTATTAATTCGGGATGTTTATATATTAGAGGGAGGGGCACAGGTTTTTATAACAAGTGCCTGGGACAATTTGTATGTATTTGTAATAACAATACCGGTTTTTTGGTCACTATACATCTTGACCGTAAAATATCTCCAGTCCGAAGGGTTTGAGCGACTGAGGTTAAAGCCAATAGTAGTTGGCGCAAGTATTCCAGCAGTTTTAAATGTCATAATACTTTTTTTACAGAGATTCCTAATTCTACGGAACTTTTCAGGAAATTCGGAAGTACTAGCTGTTGAAATTCTACCGGCAATTTCGAGATCAAGTTTTATTGTGTTTTTCGTTTTTTGCTCTTACGCTATTCTTCGCCATCAATTATTTGGAATTCGTGTTGTTCTCGGAAAAGTATTTACATGGTTTGGCATCGCAACGTTCTTTTTTGGAAGTTTTTATGTCACTCTTTGGTTTGAACAGTTTATATTTTCGTCACCCTTTGAACCTGTTGCAATATTTTTGAACATAATTATTGCATTATCCATGGCAATGATATTTAGCTTATATGAAAAGCAGTTACATCATTTTGTGCGGACAAAGTTTCTATTTATTTCCTATGATATTGAGGATATAAAACTTGAATTAACAGAACTTATGGATGTGAATCAATCTGTTTCCGAGAAGCTTGTTGTATTCTCGGGACTTATAGATGATGTTTTTAAAATCAAGAAAGTTGGTTGTGTTTTATATGGGGTAGACTTTGAAGAGCCGGTCACCTCCTGGGTTGGTTTTTCACCCGATGAGGCAGTTTTGTTGGAAAATGAAAAATTAGTTAATGATTTAATTGAGAATAGTCCTGAGGGTACTGTTGTTCCAAGCAAAGCTCTTGGAGTAGGGAGGGATGTTATGGCAGTCTTGGGAACGATGAATACTGTAGGTTTAGGGCATTATAAGATTGCAGGGAAAGAAATAGTTTTTATACTTGGAGGTACTGTCTATTCAAAGGTTTTATCGGAATCAGATATGTTAAATATAGACTCTTTGGTAGGTGTACTTCTTAAACACCTTTAGGTTATTCATTAGGCTGTCAATCTTATTTAATATATCATTGTATTGTAAGTTGTTGTATGGTTGATTCATTGACGGCATATTGAGTCGCGGTGTATATATACATCGTTGCACCTTACAATATTAGACTAGTATATAAATGGAGGGAAATGAGATGGAGAGATATAGGGCAGGCATTAAAGAATATATTCAGGATTCTTTAATGGCGTATGCTGGAGTTCATTTTGGAAAGGTTCGTTTGTATGACGGGCCAATGTTTTTAATCCATTCGTTGACAGAAGATTCTCTTAGGTTACACCCATTGTTTAAATCCTTATTGAAAAAACTGGGCAAGAGATCGGATGTTATTGTACGAATGGCTATCAATCATGATCTGATTAGTCCAATTCGTGTTGGTGAGCTTCGAGGGCCTCAAGGTGTTTGTGGCGCTGTCGTTGCAAGTCCAACGGCAACAATACCTCGGTTGGTTTTGCGACAGAATGGAGCGGTAAGCTCACTAAAGAGAGCTATTTCTCTGGCTGGTTGCTTGACGAGGACAAATACTATTATTGGATTAGGTGCCATGTCGGCAAGTTCCTTAAGTCTGGGCAAGGCGGTAGGAACAAATGATATGGTTCGTCCAACAACCGGGCACAACTCTACAGTTGGTTGGTCAGCGTTGTTGATTTTAGAAGGGCTATCTCAATCTCGAATGGAGCCTTCTGAGTCAACTGTTGTTGTCTTGGGAGCTGGGGGCAATATTGGTCTCAGTGTATCTAAGTTGTTATTAAACTCAGGTGTTAAAAGAGTTATTGCAGTTGATTCAAGCTCTGCAAAAACGGAACGTATGGTGGAATTGCAGACTTACGGTCAAGTTGAGGTCGTCATAGCTCAGGATGCAAAAGAAATTCCAAGAGGAGATGCTTTGTTTGCAGCTGTCAGTGAGCCAAAGCCACTTTTTTCTAGTGGAGATATAAATCAACTGTCGGGATACAAAGTAATTGTTGATGACAGTTTTCCTCAAATCCTCACTGAATCTGCCTATAAAGGGTATACCAGTCTTGGTGGTAGATATACCATGGTGGTAGCTACACACAAAGATTGGTACAGTACGTTCGAACTTCCTGGAAGAATTTCTGGTTATGACAAAGTGAATGATAATTATCGACATAATCATCCACTCTGTCAGGCAGAAGCAATAGCCGCATTTTTGGGGTATATTGAGCCCTTAACGGGTCTTGCGGATGAGACAAATGCATTGAGGGCTGTCAAAGCGTTGTTAAGAGCAGGGTTTCAGCCTGTCTTTCACGGGGTAGATGGAGGTTCTCGACCTGTTTGGAGAGATGTTTCTAGATGGATTCCCAATGGAGTACGCTTTGAGGATCTTAAGGTACCTTCATATCTCGTGCCTAGTCTAATGTCAATGGAGCTGGGGTAAAGGGTTCACTCTTTACTCCAGCTCTTCCCCAAGCTCAAGTTCTTGATATACTATAATTACATGGACATTGTAAACGTTAGTCTTGTTATTACATTAGTCTTAAATGTTCTTCTTTTGTTGGTTGTTGGAAGAAATATTAAATATTCTAAAAATAGTCGGATATTCTCTCTTGTCATTGTTACGATTTTATTGTGGATTGCGACGATGATTTTTTACCGTATTGAAGAAGGTGAAATAATTGCTACATTTTGGGCAAGAGCATTATACATTTCCGCATCGCTTACAGCATCTTCATTTTTATTTTTTTCATTTGCATTTTCTAAAGTTCCTATTCGTCGTCGACTCGTGTTTTTTGTATTGGGTTTGAATATTGGGATTATTTTTCAATTGTTGCACCCAAGTTCATCTATAGTTTCTGTTATAATCCCTTCGGTTGGTGAAAAGATTATTGTTTGGGGAAATCTTCATTTTCTCTTTGCGGCATACATTTTGGCTATGTATAGTGCTGTTTACATTATCCTTTTAAGAGCAGTCTTAAAAAACGTAGGAACTTTGAGAACCCAGAGCATATATATTTTTGTTGGGGTATTTGTCTCAAGCAACGTTGCTTTTACTACAAATTTGGTTTTACCTTCTTTCCAAAATAATTTTTCTTACAACTGGTTAGGACAGATATCTACAGTATTTTGGGTAGCCCTTGTAACGTATTCAATAGCAAAACATAGATTGTTGGATCTTCGTTTGGCCGTTCGAGCAACAATATATAGACTGTTGCTTGTGGGTGTTTTTCTTTCAGTTGTAATTTTGGTTCAGATTATTTTTGAAAACTATACGTATAAAGAAATAAATTTGGTAGGAATAATCCCTAATGTTTTTGTAACAGTAGTGGTTGTTTTGTTTTATCCACTTGTCGATAAACTTTTTAGAGATGTAACAGATAATTTTCTTTTCCAGCGTGAATATAATCGACAGGAGTTGCTTCGTAAGTTAGGGCGGGGGATTACCGAAAGTATTGATATTGAAGATCTCAAAGCTAAAATTCGCGATACGTTAGTTCAAACAATGCGAATCGAAAAAATTGAATTCCATCTTAGCACTGACCAGCATGATTACGTGTGGAATGAAGTAACAGCGAATCATGAATTAATAGTGTATGACGAATTACGAAGAAAAATTGATTCTATGCAAGATAGTCCACAAAAAATTCGGTTTGAGCGTGTCCGAGAACAAATGCACAATCAAGAGATAGCTGTAGTTATGCCTGTTGTAGCATCAGAAGGTGTTATCGGTACAATTCTACTTGGCGAAAAGTCAGGTCGAGATGCTTTTACCTCAACCGATTTAAGCGCACTTGAAACGCTTATGTTTCAGGCAGGAGTCGCAATTGAAAACGCACAGCTATATAGCGAGACTAAACAATTTAATAGAAAACTCCAGGCTGAGGTTAAGGAGGCAACCTCTGATTTGCAGGAACGGAATCGTAGACTTACCGTACTTCGACAATTAGATAACATTATTTTAAATACCCTCGATGTAAAAGATATGGCTCAAAAAATTGTTGATCTGGTAAGTTGGGAAATGGGATTTGGTGGTGCATTAATGGTTCTTCGTGAAACTGAAAATGGTAAAGAATATCTTCGGGCAATAGCAATGTCTTCAACTCCTATTTTTAATAAAGCATTAAAGATTCTCCCTAGAAAATTAACAGATTATAGAATTGAATATGGCCTAGATCCGTCTAATCTTATTTTTAAAGCTATGAAGGAACGAAAACCATACGGTTCAAAAACATTTCGTGATTTGTATGTTCCACCACTTAGTTTAAAAGTTGCAGATATTCTTCAAACCCTTACAAAAAGTGATCATTTGGTCGTGTATCCTTTATCAGTAAAAGGTAGATCGCTCGGAGCTACAGTATTTTCGCTACCACGACCGTATGAAAATTTGACGCTAAACGATAGGGAGTTAATCGAATCGTTTATGGATGAGGCTGGAATCGCAATCGAAAATGCACAGTTGTATGATCAGCTTGAAGACAGAAACAAGGAATTACAAGGGAAAAATAAAGAACTAGAGGCACTCGACAGAATGAAAGATGAGTTGGTGAGTGTTGCGTCACATGAACTTCGAACCCCCATGACGTCAATCAAATCATATTTGTGGATGGGTTTGCATAGAGAAGAAAATCTTAGTCCTCGGATGAAAAAATATTTAGAGCGAGCCTTTTTAAGCAGTGAACGTATGATTAATTTGGTAAACGATATGTTATCTGCAAGTCGGCTTGAGGGCAGACGCGTTGAGCTTAAATTAGAGGCTCAGGAGGTTCTAGGACACGTGAAGGCGGTAGTAGATGATCTTAGGGTTCGAGCAAAAGAGCAAGGCTTAAAACTAACCTTAAAACGAACCCAAGAGCTTCCACTTGGACTTATTGATAAAGAACGATATGTAGAGATTTTGTACAATCTTATTGGTAATGCAATTAAGTACACGAGCCAAGGTTCAATTACGGTCAATGTAGAATTTAATGAATATAAAAGCATAGACAATCTTGATACAAATAATGACTGTGGGTATATTTGGGTTTCAGTTGTCGATACAGGGCAAGGGATTGCACCAGAGGATTTATCTCGTCTTTTCAAAAAATTCAGTAAACTCGAACAGGGTAGTTTTGTAAAAACCGCTGAAACAGGAGGAACAGGTTTAGGGCTATATATTACAAAAGGACTGGTTGAACTTCATGGTGGCTCAGTATGGGTTAATAGTAAGGTGGGCCAGGGTAGTACGTTTACGTTTAGCGTACCGGCTGCGTAATAAATAAAGTGAGTGCTAGCCCATACAGAGGCTTTTATTGGATACATATTACATATGTCTTGACAGTAGGGCAGGTGGCGATGTATATATACATCGTTGGGCGGGTGACTTTATAGGATACAGGTGGGACTGCCCCTATAAATATGGAAAAGGTTATTTTGAAGGCTGTATTGACTATTCGCTGGGTTTTAACATACCTGGTTCAGCTTTTGCTTTGGATTCCCGTTCGACTCTTGTTTATTTTTTTATATAAACACAAAGTTGAGACGAGTGTTGATTTAACGAAACTTACGGGCCCGTACATTATTGCAGCGAACCACGGGAGTTATATAGATGCTTTTTTACTATCGGCAGCTTTTTTGCCAAAACCTCGTTTTTTCCCGTTGTGGTATATGACGACGCCGCGATTTTATTTTGACCCCTTTTTACGGCCAATATTATGGTTATTGGGCTCATTTCCTGTATTTAAAAGAGTTGGAATGGCTCAAACCCTTTCATTTCCATTAGAGATCCTACATAATGGCGGGGTAGTGGTGATTTTTCCTGAAGGTCGTAGACGAAAGCCAATTGGGCGTCCACCAAAAGCAAGGAGGGGAGTTTCTTATTTAGCAGCGAATGCTAATGTACCAATAATTCCAGTATGGCTTGACGATATTCTTGGACTAGATATGCATGATACCATGCAAAGAACTAGACATATTAAAATAAGAATTGGTGAACCATTTGTTATGCCAGAGGAGGAGGTATATGACGATGCAACATTTTCACGAATGTCAGATGAGATAATGAATAGGGTATGGGCGCTAGATATATGAACAAAACAGACACACAATTTTGGACAAAATATTTTAAGGTTTACGACACGTTGAACGAGTTTATTCCATATCAAGATCTCATTAAGGATGTTGTTGCAGCGGTAGATCCTCAGCCAGGAGATGTGATTTTGGATGCAGGTTGTGGTACTGGGAATGTTGCCATTGAGTTGTCAAAGAGGGGGGCGGATGTTATTGGTTTTGACAATGTCCCAGCTGCCTTGGATAGGTATAAACATAAAGACCCAAATGCAGAAACTATTATGGGGGACTTAACAGCACCACTTCCATTTGGAGATGGACAGTTTGACAAAGTTGTCTGTGTTAATACGTTATATACATTAGATACTAAAGCACAAATCGGATTAGCCCGTGAAATGTCAAGGGTTGTTGGTTGGGGGGGGAAAGTAATTGTTTGCAACATAACAAATAACATTAGTCCTTTAAAACTGTTTGTGTATGGGATATGGAGAAGCTTGGATCTTGAGGGGTTTATTAAAACTATTATTCATTTATTTGAACTATTCTTGCCAAGCTTACAGATTCTTAAGTACAACCTCATAATTTCAAAAAAACGAAACTTTCATTTTTATAGTATCTCAAAGCTCATTCAGATGTTTGAGGAGGTTGGTTTTGAAACAGAATCAGAGGCCTATAACTTATATGGGGGACAGGCTGCAGTATGTGTTTTTCAGAAAAAGTATGTTAAAAGTAAAAATCCTAATATTTAGAATTGCTTGCCGTTTGTTAGGTTATCAATATCGGACAGCAACAACGAAAGAAGAGGTAGAAAAAGTATATAGACTCCGTGATTTAGTATACCGTGAATTTAGTTACGAAGAAGGTAAGACAAAAGATGAATTTGATGAATATTCTGACTACGTGTTTATAGAAAAAAATAATGAAGTAGTGGGTGCGGTTCGTATTATTAAAAACAGTTTTTTGGGCTTACCAATAGAAAAATTTTTTAATGTAAAGTTGAACGAGGGTGAGTATTTACGAAATGTGTGTGAGGTGAGTCGCCTAACAATAAAGAGTCAATATAGAGGAGGGTTAAGGCTGGTGGGGATTGGTATATTAATTGGTATTTTGGAATATTTAAAAAATTCAAATACTAAAGTTGTGTACTTTACAAGTCATTCCAAAATCATAAACAGTTATAGAAAGCTTGGTATTCCGATAATGAAATTAGCCCATAAGAAGGATACCGACCAAAACATACTGAACAAACTAAATCACAGAAGTTATTTCTCAAGGCATGAAGTTCAACCCTATGTTATAAAGGTAAATGACATTAAAATATGATTAATTTTGACATTATATTAATTATTTTGTATGGGGTCACGTTTAGTGTTTTTGCACTTGGGTTTCTTGTTTACATTAATCAGTCCCGAGAAGTGTCTAATCGACTCTTTTTTTTATTAACTAGCTCTCTTTTCCTTTGGTCTATAGGTATTATTCTTCGTTTTAAAGTAATTTCTTATCTTTTTGTTGCTCAACGGTTGTCTTTTGCAGGGGGGGGTTTATCCGCCGTCATGTTTTTTTGGTTTACGTATTATTTCCCAAACCAAAATAGACAAAGATTTCCTCGTTGGCTTGTTTATGTTGTTAGTGTTCTTTCTGTATGTGTATTAACACTTTCATTAGTTTTTCCGGAATTGTTAATTGATGAACGAATTTTTGGCGGCCAGGTAATTAGCAGAACAACCGATGGCTTCGTCTATTACGTTGCTTTCATCCTAATTATTGTTGGTGCGGGAATAAGTAATATTGTTTACAAATACCGGTATCTAACAGGAAAGGAAAAGGATCAAGTCAGGTTTTTTTTGGTGGGTATGATTCTCACCTCTGTTACTATACTTATGACAAATCTACTCCTGCCATTGATTACAAACTCAAGTGATTCGGCATTGTTTGGTCCAATAAATTCTGCAATATTTGTCGCGATTTCAGTTTATGCAATAACTCGAAAAGGGTTATTCAAGCTCAAGGTTGTTGCGACGCAAGGGTTAGTTATGTTTCTTTTGTTTATTATTGCAGTAAGGTTCTTTCTAGAACAAGATTTTAATGCTAAATTATTCGATATTGGTCTGTTTGTCTTTTTTATGGTAGCTGGGCTTTTACTTATTTCAAGTGTTATGCATGAATTTAACCAACGGGAAGAAGTTGAAAAGCTTGCAACTGAACTTCAAAAAGCGAACAATGAACTTAAGGCGCTTGATCAAATGAAAGACGAACTTGTAAGTATTGCGTCTCACGAACTACGAACTCCTGCAACTGCCATAAAATCGTATTTGTGGATGGCACTTAATAAGCAAAAGGATAATCTAAATGAGGATTTAGCCCGATACATAGGTCGTGCATATGCCAGTAGCGATAGGCTTATTGATCTCGTTAACGATATGCTTTCAACTTCACGCCTTGAGGGTGGGCGTATTGAGCTAGAGCTTGGAGAACACGATATTGTGCTTTTGACCCAAGTTTATATCGATGAACTTCAAGCACGTGCCCTGGAACGCAACCTTTCACTTAGTCTTATAAAGCCAACTGCTCCACTTCCATTGGTAGTTGTTGACGAAGAAAAATATGCCGAAATTATCATCAACCTTGTTGGAAATTCCTTAAAATATAGCAATGAGGGGAGCATTACCGTTCATTTCGAGTTAGCTGACAAAAAATCCCCCCATGATGTGAAGGTTGGTTCTCAGTCATATATTTGGGTTCATGTTACCGATACGGGTAGGGGTATAGCCAAAGAAGATATTCCTCGTCTGTTTAAAAAATTCGGCAAATTAGAAAAAGGTAGTTTTGTTCGTGCTGCCGAAACAGGTGGAACAGGTTTGGGGCTTTATATAACAAAAGGATTAGTAGGCTTACATGGTGGCCAAATTTGGATTGAAAGCGAACTAGGAAAAGGCTCAACGTTTAGTTTTTCTGTCAAGGCAGCGTCATAAAATAAAACGCTTACATCTGTTGTTGTAGGGTGCACAATAGTGTCATTTTATAATTTCCTTGTGTACAGGTGTATCCGCCTACTTGACCTACGATACTTATATACCGTAAGATATAGATGTTTTAAAATCTGAACATTAACAAATAAATAGAAGGTGTAAAATACACAAAAGCTTTGTATCAAAGAAAGTTCCTGTTTGACGTGAAGATGAAAATATATTAAGATATTTTTATGCGAAAGGAATTAATAGTTGGTGGAATCGTTGTTATTGTAATTGCAGGATACTTTTTATTTCCTACGATTAAGGATGTAGTTACGAATATTCCAACTCCAACACCTGAAGATTCAATCGATACTTCGGATTGGAAGACATATACTAACGAGGAGTATGGATTTAGTTTTAAATACCCAAAGGATTTAACTATAGAAACCCCTGAATCAACATCATCCAAACAATTAGTGTCATTTGGGAAACGTGGACCAAATGATCTTCAAGATATTCATCCAAATGATAGCCTATGGTTTGAAATTTACGTTAGTGATTTGGGTTCAAATTTCAACGAATTTGTAAATTCAAATGTGTATGAACGACTAATAATAGAAGGAGATGATACAACCGGTGCAACCGAAGGAGAGAAGTTAATACAGATTTATGACGACGATTACCTTACCATTAATGACAAGGAAGCATTTGGTTTTTCATACATAGACTTCACAGGAACATTTGATCTTGACTTAACGGAGATTAAACGCACTCGTATAACTCGTACTTCCTACATCAGGCTCAACAACAACCAAATTTTAGTTTTTAGTAGCGATTTAAGAGACTCGACAATGACGAATCTCGAATCGTATAGCGAAGTATTTAACGAAATTGCTACTAGCCTTCAGAGTTCTCGGTAGCTTTTTGTAGACTCAGATCTTTTTTCAACTTTCAGCACTTAGGAGGTGCAAAATGAACACCCGATTTTACCGCATTGTGCTTGTGTTGTTTATTGTATTTAGTATCGGCTTAGCCCTCTATAGTGTGGCAAACGCAGAATCCGAACCTAACCCTGACAGATGCCCCACACCACCAAATAGACCATCCCTAGTCAACCCTGCAGGAGGAAGAACCGTCAATTGCTATGGATGTGGACAGGTCAACTTTGGACACTGGGATAGTTTTTATAACGAATTCTATGCCGCAGACTTTCCTGGTTCATTTGAAGTAACTGCAGCTGCAGGAGGCACCCTCAAGGAAGACCTACGTCTTGACGGAGTTCTCTGGATTGACCATGGAGGTGGTTGGTACACAAAGTATGCTCACCTCTCAGTCATTGAAGAAGCGAAAATAGGCAATCCTGTTGATTCTGGCGAAAAAATTGGTTGGTCTGGAACTGTTGGATGTGGAGATTGTGGAGCACATCTGCATTTTGAGTTGCGCCATGGAGATGATGATCCAGCAACTAATTCTGGTTGGTCCTATGCAATTCCCGAGTTATATCCAGAGGGAGGGAATGGTGTCTGTGATGGAACAATACCAACCCCTACAGCTATTGCTGATCCGACAGCGGTACCAACGCCGATCCCAACAGCTACTGCTGACCCGACGGCGAACGATCACGATCCGCCAACGGGTGGAATTGTAGATGCGCCAATTGCTGCTAATCAACACGTTGACGATTAAAGCCACTGCACGTGATGCATCAGGCATACGGCAGGTTCAGGTAAAAATCTGGCCAACTGGTGGCGGACAATTTAAACTGATCGAATGGTAAATAAAAACAGTATTCCACACTATATGATTGATCACTATCTTAATAATTAGATAAAATAGTCGCTTCTTCATTTTCCCCTTACTATCAACCATCCCTCCTTCTTGACGAATAGTGTTTGTATATTGTAGGGTATAGATGTTATTAAAATTCCGTACATTAACAAATAAACAGAAAGGACAAAATATGTAAGACGCTTTGTATAAAAGAAAATTGCTATTTGACGTGTGGGTGTAGATATACTAAGATATTTTCATGCGTAAGGAATTAATACTTTTTGGAATTGTAGCTCTGATAGTTGCGAGTTACTTTTTGTTTTCAGGAGTTAAGGATGTCGTTACTAATTCTCCAACACCAACGCCGGGAAATCTAGCACTTAGACCAATTACTTACACTACTGATTGGAATACATTTATAGATACATCGTCAGACATCTCGTTTAAGTATCACCCAGAGATGGTGATGGTTGAAGAAAGTCCAGCAACCAAATTTGAGCTATATCGCAACGGTCAAGGTGATGCAACATTTCTAGTTGATGGAATCCAAGTTATTTACCTCACTGACGACATGCAAGAAAAAAGTCTTATTGAGTATGTAACTTTTAACTCAGTACTATTCACAATAGTACCAGATGAACTTGCACCAACCTTCGTTTCAGGTTTTCCCACCGTAATCTGGGAAGATGATTCTTGGGGAAACTCCAATAATCAGACATACCAACTTTTTATTGAAAAGGATAACCAGGTGATCAGTATTAGTTTTACTTACCCAAAGGAAAGTAACGATTATCTTTTAATAAGAAACTCCATCATCAATAGCATTGAGTTTTTAAAATAACGTATCATAGCGATGCGTTCTCGTGTTCAGCAAAGGAGAGATTTCTATGGTTACTTTGTGGAAGGTCGTAGTGGCTGTATTTGTCTGCAGCTTAGTCATTCCGTTAGGTTTTGTTTCGAAGATAGAAGCAGATAACCCCCTTAGCCTTGATTGGCCTATCCAGAGTCGTGGCTTGTCTCGTGGCATCCTTCCCGACCACCACGGACTAGATATTCTACGAAAGCTTGACGCAGAACTGAATGTAAGAGCTGCTGCAAGTGGTGAGGTGATTTTCGCTGGATTTACAAGCCAAGATGCAGGAGGGAATGTTGTAAAGCTCAAGCACACACAGTTTGATGGAGGCACATACTACACATGGTATGCACACTTGAGTCAAATCGATGTAGTTGTTGGTAGTACGGTAAGTCGTGGTGAAAGTATTGGTTTAATCGGTTGCACAGGGTCTTGCTCAGGAGAACATGTCCACTTTCAACTGACTAAAGACAATCAGTATGCCGAATCAACAACGCAATGCACAGCATGTCTTAATCCATGCGAATACCTTGTAGGTATTGTAGGTGGTTGCGGGATTGATGGAACAATACCAACCCCTACAGCTATTGCTGATCCGACAGCGGTACCAACGCCGATCCCAACAGCTACTGCTGACCCGACGGCAAACGATCATGATCCGCCAACGGG
>Ga0210021_1003429_pt1 | contig 12801 bp, 17 predicted proteins | sample CryGeymeta201517_FD_183981 | JGI IMG/M metagenome (GOLD analysis project Ga0210021, IMG submission 183981) | Groundwater microbial communities from Crystal Geyser aquifers in Utah, USA - Crystal Geyser metaG 2015-17 (SPAdes) (version 2) | ecosystem: Environmental > Aquatic > Deep subsurface >... | reverse complement strand
GCACCGGTGCAATTACACCAGTGGCCAATTTAGAACCGGTCAATGTCAGCGGAGTGATGGTTTCAAGTGCCAGCCTGCACAACTGGGACGAAATTGCCCGCCTTGGCATTCGCATTGGCGACACCGTCATTGTCGAGCGCGCCGGCGATGTGATCCCGGATGTTGTCAAAGTTGTCACGGAAAAGCGCACCGGCAACGAGCAACCCATTCCAGAACCCCAATTTTGCCCGGCCTGCGGTGCCAAAGTGGTTCGCGGCACCGATGAAGTTGTGCCGCGTTGCCAGGGACTTGACTGCCCGGCCAAACTCAGGGAAGCCCTCAAACATTTCGTCGCCCGCGGGGCCATGGATATTGAGGGACTGGGTGAACGCTTGCTTGATCAACTGTTAGCTCTGGGGCTGGTGACCAGCATTGCCGATCTTTACACTCTGAACAAAGAGGATTTTTTCAAACTGGAACGCATGGGCGAAGTTTTGGCCGAAAAACTGCTGACGGCAATTAATAACAGTCGCCAGCGCCCCCTCGAAAAACTGCTGTTTGGCCTGGGCATACGCCATATTGGTGCTCATCTGGCCAAGATTTTAAGTCGTAAATTCGGCAGCCTGCAACATCTTTCCAAAGCCAGTCGCGACGAGCTCCTCGCTACCCATGAGGTGGGCCCCCAGATCGCCGACAGCCTGCTGACCTTTTTCAGTGACCCCAAAAACCTTGACCTGCTACAACGCCTTAACGCCGCGGGAGTCAGGCCCGAAACCCTACAACTGCCCGCGGGTGACCGTTTGGCGGACAAGGTCTTTGTCTTCACCGGCGCTCTCGAACGTTTTTCGCGCAGCGAAGGACAGCAGATGGTCGAAGCCCAGGGGGCACGCGCCAGCGGATCGGTGAGCAAAAAAACCGATTTTGTCGTGGCCGGGCCGGGGGCAGGGAGTAAATTGGCCAGGGCCGAACAACTGGGGATCACTATCCTTAATGAAGAGCAATTTCTGCAACTGCTGAAGGAGGATGAGTCATGAGCAAAGTCGGCCGCCATCTACTGATTTCGGGCCGGGTTCAGGGCGTCTGTTTCCGTCACTCCACCCGCAAAACCGCGCTACAAAATGGGGTCACCGGCTGGGTGCGCAACCTGCCCGACGGGCGGGTCGAAGCCTGGCTCGAAGGCGAAGAGCCAGCCATCGACGCCACGCTGAGATGGTGTTATCAAGGCCCGGAGATGGCAAGGGTGGATGATGTGCAGATGGAGGAAAAGCCCGCCAGCGGAGAATTTGACGATTTCAGCATTCGCTGAAATGCAATGTGCTGACCTTCATACGGGTGGATAACAAGGGGGCTAACTTCATCCAGTAGTTGAGATGGCATTGAAACAGAACAAAAAGCTCGTCTTCCTGTTAGACCAAAGACAGATGTTGGTTCTCAGAAGAACGCCGCCCCGCACTCCACCAGACTCCGGCAGCCGGGGAAACTTTTAACTCGCTAACTCAACAGGGGTTATTCTCCAATTCGGGCGCTGTCAAGGAAGATGTCGCATTTTTAAGCAGCTTTAGCCTTATTCGTTCCCTGAGTCTGCACCGATTTTTGTGGATTCAATGAAACGACCTCTGGCCGAGTCCAGTCGCGGCTGTTGCCTGACCATCTTTCTGGGTGCTTCGCTTTGGCCGCCTCATAAAGTTCGGTTCTTTGGCGCAGAAGCTCTTGATCTTCGCCACGGTGGCGCTGGGCCGGGGTGACGAATTTCAGGGCGCTGTGTCGATGTTCCTCGTTGTACCACTGCACGAAGCCGGCGACCCAATGACGAGCCTCTTCCAGGTCACCAAAGGGCTTATCCGGGTATCCAGGGTGATATTTCATGGTCCGGAACATCGCCTCGGAATAGGCATTGTCGTTGCTGACCGAGGGGCGGCTGAAAGAGGTGGCAACGCCGAGCTTATGTAGAGTTCCCAGCATGGTGGCCCCCTTCATCGGCGAGCCGTTGTCCGAGTGCAGAGTTAAGTCCTTCCCGGCAATGCCTTCACGCAGATAGGTTTTGCGAAAGATGCCGGAGGCATGTTCGGCCGATTCTTCGGCATAGACCTCCCAGCCGACGATTTTACGGCTGTAAATGTCGATAAACAGGTAGAGATAGAAAAACAAGCCCCGCACCGTCGTGGGCAAATAGGTAATATCCCAGCTCCAGAGCTGGTTGGGGGCGGTGGCCTGCAGGGGCTCGGGTCGTTTATGTGTCGGCGCCTTGGCCCGACCGCGAGGGGCCAATTGCTCTTCGCTGCGCAAGACCCGGTAGAAACTTGACTCCGAGGCCAGGTAACGCCCTTGATCCGCCAGGTCCGGCACAATCTGCCCCGGCGGAAGATGGGCATATTGAGGTTGATTGGCGATGGCCAGAATCTCGGCGCGCTCACTCTCGCTCAGTCTGTTTGCCGGGACCCTGCCCACCGCGGCGGCTTTGCGTCCATCGGCCTTGATCTGACCATCCTGGCGGTAGCGCTGGACGGTGCGCGTCGAGAGCCCGACGACCTTGCAAGCCTTGTCCAGCCGTGCTCCGGCAGAACAGGCTTCTTCGATCAACGTGATCACTATTTGGCGCTCCTGAAGGTCGATTTTTCGTCCTCGCGATCCTCCAAAAGCGCTTGAAGCTTTTTTTCGAGCATCAGCAACGCTGCCGCTTCGGCCAGGGCTTTCTCCTTGCGGTTGAGCTCACTTTGGAGCGTTTGGTTGAGCTTGGTCAGGCGCTTGACCTGCTCGCGATCGGTGTTATTGCCAGCAGCCGTATGGTTTTGGATAAAGGCCTTTTTCCAGCCAGCAATCTGTTCTGGATAAAGCCCCTTGCGACGACAATATTCACCCAGTTCTGTCTCGCTCAGCGGAGCAGTTTCGATGATGATCGACAGCTTGTCTTCATTCGCAAAATGACCAATGGACGGGTCAGAAACAGCCAGAGCCACTTGCCGGTTGCGATACTTGCTCCGCCAGTTATAAAGAGTGTTCATGGGAATTCCCGTCTCTCGAACCAACTCAGGGACACTGACGTTTTCCGGCGGCAACATTCTGGCGATAATGTTTTCTTTGAATTCTTTGGAATACGTTTTAACCATAATTTCGATCGCTCTCCTTTGCCCCTGAGCCTAACACAAAATCTCTCAGCGAGAGGCGACATCTATCCTGACACGGGGGGCCTCTCCCTCCATCACCCCCCCCCCCCCCGCACGCTTCCCCATGCCGGGGAGGGCGAAACGATATTTGCGAATCCCGCCGCCATCGGAGATCACTTCACCAGCTGGGGGATTTGCTGCCAACTCCGCCGGTACCATCCGGTAATCGCCATCCGACAACAAAACCAGGATCTGACGGGTGAAGGCAATGGCGGATGGATGCCAGAAAAAATTACCCCTGCATGAAAAACCGAGCCGATTTATTTTCACACAGAAATCCGCCGATTTCTGTGAATCCCCACGAAGTTCGGGCGTTTCAACCGCGCAGCGCCAGCGAACGGCGGTAAACTTCACTGCCGGGCAAGCCGTGCTGCTTGGCGACCTGTTTGATAATGTCCTTCCAGCTTAAATCGGCCTGTTGATGCAAACGTTGCAACGCCTCTTCGACGGTTTCTTCGGGCTGCGCTGGCGCTCTCGGCGCCAGCATCAGCACCAGTTCACCCTTCACCGGCTTGGCGCTGAAATGATCCAGGGCCATGGACAAGGATCCCCAAAAGAGTTCTTCGTGCTTTTTGGTGAGTTCACGGCCCACGGCAATTTCGCGCTCAGGGCCGCAAATTTCGCGTAAATCGATCAACGCCGCCAGCAAGCGGTGGGGCGTTTCATAGAAAACCTGGGTCGATTCCGCCGCAGCAAGTTGTTCAATCACCGCCCGTCGGGCCATTTTTTTGGCGGGCAGAAAACCGGCAAAAGCGAAGCTATCGGTGGGCAGGCCACTAATGGACAAACCGGCAATCATGGCATTGCAACCTGGGACACAGACCACTTCCAGTCCGGCCTGACGGGCGGCACGCACCAGCCGATAGCCGGGATCGGCAATCGCCGGGGTGCCGGCATCGCTGATCAGGGCAATACTCTCGCCCTGTTGCAGGCGCGCAACCAATTCAGCGCTGCGCTCTTTTTCGTTGTGTTCATGACAGGAAATCAGGCGGGTTTTGATGCCGTAATGATCGAGCAATTTGCGGCTGTGACGGGTGTCTTCAGCGGCAACCAGGACGACCTCGCTCAAAACCCGTACCGCCCGATAGGTCATGTCTTCCAGATTGCCGATGGGGGTCGCAACGACATAGAGGGTTCCACTCAAGAGTCGGGCTCCAACTCTTTGAGCCACAGGGCGACACAGGCGTCACTTGGCATCCGCCAGTCACCGCGTGGCGACAGAGCGATGCTGCCGATTTTTGGCCCATCGGGCAGACAAGAGCGTTTGAATTGCTGGCTGAAGAAACGTTGGTAAAAGCCTTTGAGCCAAGCGCGCAGCTCTGCGGCACTGAAGTCATCACCAAAGGCCAAAGAAGCGAGCCACAAAATTTTCTGCGGCGGATAATGCAGGCGCACAAAGTAATACAGAAAAAAGTCGTGGAGCACATAGGGGCCCACCACCGCTTCAGTCAGCTGACCAATTTGACCCTTTTCATCGGGGGGCAAAAGTTCAGGACTCACCGGTGTCGCACAGACATCGTGTAACACGCGCGAAATTTCACCTTCAAATTCACTTTCGGCACACCACTGCACCAGATAGCGCACCAGTGTTTTGGGCACGCCGCAATTCACGGCGTACATGGACATGTGGTCGCCATTGTAGGTGCACCAGCCCAAAGCCAGCTCCGACAGATCGCCGGTGCCGATGACCAGTCCGCCGACCTGGTTGGCAACATCCATCAATATTTGCGTGCGTTCCCGGGCTTGGCTATTTTCATAGGTCAGATCATGCCGTGCCGGGTCATGGCCGATGTCGACAAAGTGCTGGCGCACGGCCGCATCGATAGAAATGACCCGCAAGTGGCAACCAAGAAGCTCGGCAAGGGCCTCTGCATTGCTACGGGTACGGATCGTGGTACCAAAACCGGGCATGGTTAAGGCGTGAATTCCGCTACGCGGGAGACCCAGGCGATCAAAGGCCCGGACGATCACCAGCAAGGCCAGGGTTGAATCGAGGCCGCCCGAAAGTCCGATCACTACCTTTTGACTGCCGATATGCCGCAGACGCTTCATGAGACCACTGGTTTGCAGGGCGAAAATTTCCTGGCAGCGTGCAGAGCGCTCAGCGACCGCAGCAGGCACAAAAGGGGTCTGACTCAGGGGCCGCTGAAGGTCAGTGACCACCGATTCGGGACAGGAAAACTCGATCACCCGGTAACTGCGTCGCGCCCGGGCATTGGTAAAACTGCTGTTGCGCTGACGTTCACCGAGCAGGCGGGTCAGATCGATATCGGCCAGCGCCAGTTGACTGTCAAAGTGAAAGTTTTCAGTTTCAATCAGCAGCTGGCCATTTTCAGCGATCAGGCTGTGACCGGAAAAAACCAGATCGGTACTCGACTCGCTCGGGCCGGCTGAAGCGTAGGCATAGGCGGCCAGACAGCGGGCCGACTGGGAAGCGACCAACTGACGGCGGTAATCCTGTTTGCCGAGACTTTCCGGACTGGCCGACAAATTCAGCAGCAGGGTTGCTCCTGCCAGGGCCTGCGACCCACTGGGAGGTTCCACTGCCCAGAGGTCTTCACAAACTTCAATGCCCAGGCACAGCGCTGGAAAGTCAGCGGCCTGAAAGAGCAAATCTTCACCAAAGGGAATCGGTTCGCCAGCCAGCAGCAGAAAATCTGAATCCCGTTCCGTCGCCGCCGCAAACCAGCGCTGTTCATAGAATTCACCCCGGTTGGGCAGAAAGGTTTTGGGCAGCACCCCGCAGATTCGTCCCGCGGCCAGCAGCACCGCACAATTGAACAGTCGCCCCCCCTGTGCCAGGGGCGCGCCGACGACCAGGGCAGGCATGTCAGCGCTGAATTCCGCTAAAGAATGCAAGGCCTCAAGGGTTTTTTGCTGCAAAAGGGGTTGAAAAAACAAATCGGCGCAGGTGTAGCCGGTGAGGCAAAGCTCAGGCAGAAGGCAGATGGCGGCGCCGGATTCACGGGCCTTACTGACACAGGCACAGATCTGCGCCAGATTGAAATCGACATCGCCGACCCGCAATTCTGGCGCAACAACCGCCAACCTCAACATGCCGTAAGTTTTCAGGGTGAACGCCATCTTCCACTCCCAGGTTTTAAGTTATACGCCACCCAAACCAAAGGCAGCCTGAATATGCTCGATGCGGGCTCCGCCACTGGCGTCGGGCATCACCCCAATGACGTCAAATCGCGGCTGTAAGGAACTTTTGCTTTCGGCCAGATACCATTGGGCCGTGCGGAGAATCTGGCGCTGCTTGCGCGGCCCAACCGCTTCGCACGGCGCGCCATAAGCTTGGCTGCGTCGGGTTTTGACTTCAACAAAAATCAGTTCCCGCCGCGAGCGGGCAATAATGTCAATTTCACCAACCGGGGTCGTGAAATTATACGCCAGGATTTTCAAGCCCTGGCGCAGCAAATAAGCCGCAGCCTGCTCTTCCCCCCAGGCCCCGAGACTTAAACGGGCTTCAGTCACCGCGGTTCCACCCGCAGATGTTCCTTAACCCCGGCAAAAGTCCGCCGATGAGGCACTGCCGGACCATGGGCGACAATGGCGGCACGATGGGCCGCGGTGCCATAACCTTTGTGCGCGGCAAAACCGTAGTGGGGGTATTGGCGATCAAGGGTTCGCATCAGACGATCACGCGCAACCTTGGCCAGAACCGAAGCTGCGGCAATCGACAACGAACGGCTGTCGCCTTTTTTCAAAGCCAATTGAGGCAAATTGATCGGCAAGGGGGTTATGCCATCAATCAATAAATAATCGGGAGAAATTTTCAATTTGGAGACAGCGCGGCGCATGGCCAGCAGGGTAGCCTGCAAGATGTTCAGCTGATCTATCTCGATGGCCGAAGCTAAACCGATGCCGTAGCTGCGGGCTTGTTGGCGAATCAGCGGGAAAAGTTCCTCGCGTTTTTTTTCGCTCAGTTGCTTGGAATCGGTCAGGCCAGGCAGATGGAACTGGGCGGGCAAAATAACCGCTGCCGCCGCCACTGGGCCAGCCAAAGGACCGCGCCCGGCTTCATCGATTCCGGCAATTGCGGCAAAGCCCTGTTGATTGGCCTGCTGCTCAAAATACAAGGGCGAAACTTCCCTGTGATCAAAAAGCGTTAAATTCATCAGCCTGCCCATATACGAAAAAGCCCCGACAAAAAATGCCGGGGCTTAGTGTAACGGATGATGCGCGATCAGACCAGACGCTTTTCAGGAATACGTGCGGCCTTACCACGCAGATTGCGCAGATAGTAGAGTTTCGCACGCCGCACCCGCCCCGAGCGCACCACTTCAATTTTGTCAACACTGGGCGAATTCAATGGGAAAACCCGCTCAACCCCGACACTGCCGGAAATTTTGCGGACGGTATACGAAGAACCCAGACCACGACTGCGCCGCTTGATGCACATACCTTCAAAAATCTGGATACGCTGCTTGTCCCCTTCGGTAATTTTTACATGCACTTTGAGAGTATCGCCCGCCTTGAAAACCGGGATATTCTTTTTCATCTGCTCTAATTCGATTTGGCTGATAATGTCCATTTTACTTCCTCCTGTGATCTATGTGCGAAAAACTCTGTCGATCAGATGTTTCGTTCTAAGGTCGTGGGGGCTTGTTTGCCACCGGCTCTATTTTCGCTGCACGCAACCGGTGCAGAAATTTCTGGTCTTGGTCGGTCAAAACGGCGGTTTCAAGCAGCTCCGGACGCCGTTCAAAAGTTCGCTTCAACTGCTGTTCGCGCCGCCAGTTAGCGATACGCGCATGGTCCCCCGATAAAAGCACCTCAGGCACCGACATCCCGCAATAATTCGCTGGGCGGGTATACTGAGGATACTCCAGCAGGCCATCGGCAAAAGAATCGCTGTCCGCACTCCCTGTGCTGCCAAGCACCCCCGGCAGGTGGCGCGAGATGGCATCAATCATCACCATGGCGGGTAACTCACCACCGGTCACAACAAAATCCCCCAGGGAAAATTCTTCGTCGACCATCGACTGCCGAATGCGTTCGTCAAAACCTTCATAGCGCCCACAGAGGAAAATCAATGTTTCTTCCTGAGCCAGACGCACACTGTGCTGCTGACTGAAGGGCTGCCCCTGAGGTGTCATCAGCAACACCTTACTGCGGGGCGACTTTTCACGCAGGGCTTGCAGTGCGCGACCAACCGGTTCCGGCTTCATCACCATGCCATCGCCGCCGCCATAGGGACTGTCATCAGTTTGCTGGTGACGGCCTTCGGCCCAAGCGCGCAGATTATGCACGCGCACGTTCAAGAGCTGCTGTGCGATAGCCCGACCAACAATACTTTCCGCCAAGGGCGAATCAAACATCGCCGGGAAAAGAGTCAGTATCTCAAAAATCACGCATCCAGTCCGATCAAACCTTCAGGCAGATCAACATCAACCCGCTTATTTTCGAGATCCACGGCAAGGATGAAAGCACCAACGACCGGAATCATCACTTCACCCTCGCCCCCTTTAACGACCCAGGTATCATGAGCCGCGGTACTGAACATGGCATGCAAGCGCCCCAGCTCGCCCCGATGCGCATCAACCACCAGAGCCCCCTCAAGCTGGTGCCAGTAGAATTCATCCTGATCCAACGGCGGTAATTGCTCAAGATCAAGCAGCAGGGTCGCGCCACGAAATTTTTCGACGGCATCGAGACTTTCATAGCCGCGCAAACGCAGCAGAACCTGCCCCTTATGTAAGACCCGACGCAACGGAACCACCGAAAGGCAACTGCCATCGAGCAGGCGCATCACACCGACATCAAGGGCCAGTAGAGCGGCAGGATCTCCCGAGACAGGCCGCACCCTGAGATCACCACGCAAACCGTGAGTTCCCACAACTTGTCCGGCGGGAGACAAGGACGCAGTTTCTGCCACGCCAGAATGCGCAGGGGTTGTATTGTGCAATTTCACCGGCAATGCGTTTCTACCGCTATTCCAGAATCAGCAATGAAACCCGTTTTTGTTCACGGGTTGCCTTGGCGTTGAGCAGAGTGCGCATGGCCTTGGCGTTGCGCCCCTGCTTCCCAATGATTCGCCCCATATCTTGCGGGGCCGCAGCCAGCTTGATCAAAATCGACCCATCAGCGACAGTCTCTTCGGTAACCTCGACTTCAGCGGGCCGTTCCACCAGTGACTTAGCGACGTATTCGATCAGAGCTTTCATAGGTCATCCTCCAGACGGGCCGCAGCCAGGGATTCAGACCAGATTCAGGCTTGAGCAGCGTCCTTGGCCTTGAATTTGGCCCAAACACCGGCCCCACGCAGCAAGCGCCGCACGGTATCGGTGGGTTGTGCTCCCTGGCCCAGCCAGACAAGGGCGCGATCTTCTTTCAGGTTGAGAATCGACTGCTCCTGACGCGGATCATACTGACCCAGAGCCTCGATAAAACGGCCATCACGGGGAAAGCGCTCATCGGCCACCACAATCTGGTAGAAGGGCTTTTTCTTTGCGCCACCACGGGCGAGCCTGATTTTTACTGCCATGCTGTTCTTCCTTTCACTGTTGCCCTCTTTTGATTCACTCCCAAAATACTGCGAAAATCCGATCCGGAAGTTTGTTTTGTGACCTTAAAACGGCAGCTGACCCCCACGGCCAAGCATACCCTTAAGCCCTTTGGGGCCCATTTTCTGCATTTTTTTCATCATCTTCTGTGCCTCGGTAAAGCGCTTGAGCAGAGAGTTGACGTCCTGAACCCGCGTGCCACTGCCTTTGGCAATCCGCAGTCGCCTGGAACCATTTAAAATTCGATGATCCATGCGTTCCCGCGGGGTCATGCTGCGAATAATGGCCTCGATGCGCTTCAACTCTTTTTCGGGCAGCTGCATATCGCCAGCATTTTTCAGCGCCTTGCCCGCACCGGGGATCATCTTGATCAATGATTCCATCGAACCCATCTTCTTGACCATCTGCATCTGCTCAAGAAAGGTTTCGAGGGTGAAGCCCTGCTTGCGCATGCTGGCTTCCATACTGGCAGCGTCTTCGGCACTGACGGCCGATTGCGCTTTCTCGATCAGGCTGAGGACATCCCCCATCCCGAGGATGCGCTGCGCCATGCGGTCAGGATGAAAGGTCTCAAGAGCGTCGAGCTTTTCGCCCATGCCAACAAGTTTGATCGGCTTCCCGGTAACCGCCCGAATCGATAAGGCCGCCCCCCCGCGGGCATCGCCATCGAGTTTGGTCAGAATGACCCCGGTCAGGGGCAGCTGCTCGTTAAAACTCGCCGCCACCGTAACCGCATCCTGGCCGGTCATGGCATCGGCGACAAACAAAATTTCGCTGGGCGCGACTGCGGCAACAATCTGCTTGAGTTCGCCCATCAACTCGGCATCAATATGCAGCCGTCCGGCGGTATCGAGAATCAGCGTGTCAAAACCGTTCAGCCGTGCGTAATCATAGGCACGGGTACAGATATCAACCGGATTCTGATCCGCCGATGAATCAAAGACCTCGACCCCCAGTTGGCGTCCCAGGGTTTTCAACTGTTCGATTGCCGCCGGGCGGTAAACATCGGCGGGCACCAACAAGGGATTACGTTTGTCGCGCCGCAGCTTCAGGGCCAGTTTGCCACAGGTGGTGGTTTTTCCGGCACCTTGCAAACCACAGAGCATCAAAGCCACCGGCGGTCGCGCCGCCAGATCCAAACCGTTGGGTTCGCCTTCACCCATCAGTGCCGCGAGCTCTTCCCGCACAACCTTAATCACCTGCTGAGCGGGTGTCAGGCTCTTGAGGACGTCCTGGCCAACCGCGCGTTCACCAACCCGGGCGACAAAATCCTTGACCACCCGAAAATTAACGTCGGCCTCAAGCAACACCAGGCGAATTTCGCGCATGGTTTCTTTAACGTGCTGCTCATTCAGCCGCCCGTGACCGCGCAGCTTTTTAAAGACTCCATCGAGCTTGTCTGTCAACCCATCAAACATGGCCTAAAGCACCCCGGCAAGACGAAAGAGTAAATATAAGGAGACACCCGCAGGCTGTCAAGAAAAAAGCAGCCGACCCGGCAAAATTCAAGGCGCTTTCAGACAGATAAACGTCTTCGCCTGACGCTGATGCAATTCCTGAATTTCGAGCCCGGCGGCGGCCAAAGTCGCTTCAACTTCGCCGCGCAGACTCGCCTCAAAACGGATCGCCAAACCACAATCACTGGTAAGCTGACGCGGCACGGGAATCAGCAAAATGCTCATTTGTGCCTGCTTTAATATTTTTTCGGCCTTCATCACGCGATGAATCGAATGAAAAATAGCCACCAGCTCACCGTCTTTGACCACGTTCAAAACTCCCTTTGCAACATTCAAGCGCGGGATACTGCCATGAGTCAACCCTGGATGCAAGGAGAATCGCGGCAGATTGCACCAACTCCCGGCGGGTTAAGGCCCAGTGTCTACAATTTTATCCTCATTCGGCCAATAGAAATTATACAGCCCGTGGAATGGAAACCTCGGGCTGACGCTACCGAACGAAAAAGATACTTCAGTCTTTTATCTGAACGCGGCTCCATGCTATCTTGCCGCATTATTTCGTACAAAGAAAGGAACCACTCGCCCGTGACTCCCGATCGTGCCCTGCAACTGACCGGCCTTTTGGTCTTCGCCTTTGGCAGCAATCTGCCCCTGGGCTACCTGCGTGAAACCAGCCGCAAATTTTCCCTGCGCTGGTTTGTGCTGATCCACCTGTCGATCCCCTTTATCATTGCCCTGCGCCTGATCCTTGATTTCAGTTGGACAATTATCCCCCTGACCCTGGGGGGCGCGGTGGCAGGCCAGATTATCGGAGCGCGGCTGCGCCGTCGCCAATCATGACCCGCACCAAACGCCCACCATTGAAACAAGCCGCAGCAATTTCCGGTTTAATTAAACAGGTTCTGGGGAATGCGGGATACGACGAACAGTTACCGCGTTACCAGGTGTGGTTGGCCTGGGACAGGGTCGTCGGTGAGCAGATTGCACGCCGTGCCCGCCCTCTGCGCATCAGAGACAAGACATTGGAAGTCCTCGTTGATCACCCGGTCTGGATGCAGCAATTGCAAATGCTGAAGCCGCAAATTCTGAAAAAAATTCACACCCAACTGCCCGATTGCGACATCGAAGATATTTACCTGCGCCACGGCAAGGCCCTGCCGGTGGCACCACCGCCACCACCCAGCGGGCCGAAATGGCAGGCTCAAACCTTAAGTGCTGAAGAAAAACAAGCGATTGAAGACAGCATCGTCGCCATTCACGACCCTGAGTTAAAAGAGGGCATGCGGCGGCTCTTCACCCACCAAAAGCAGCTCAACAAAGCCAAACAAGAAGTGTCAGACGGGAATTGAGGGGGCGGGGTCATACAGGGCCAGCACTTCGGCGCTGTACTCGCGTGAACCGATCCCGGATTGGTAAACAAAAAGGGGCGGCTCAGCCACCAGCCCCGCAGCAGCTCCCTTGCAGGCCTCAACCAACACCATTCTTGCCCCGTCCGTCGGCCGCGCATGAACCATGCGCAAGCGCTTGGGCGCAAACCCCGCCCGCGACATTTCCGCGAGCAGCTCTGTGAGGCGCTCTGCCAGATAAACGACCGCAAACTGGCCCCGTGGAGCCAACACAAAAGCAGCCGCCGCGATAAAATCGGCCAAGCTGCCAAACAATTCAAAGCGGGCGGCAGCACGTTCGTCATCT
>Ga0210021_1003376_pt1 | contig 12919 bp, 10 predicted proteins | sample CryGeymeta201517_FD_183981 | JGI IMG/M metagenome (GOLD analysis project Ga0210021, IMG submission 183981) | Groundwater microbial communities from Crystal Geyser aquifers in Utah, USA - Crystal Geyser metaG 2015-17 (SPAdes) (version 2) | ecosystem: Environmental > Aquatic > Deep subsurface >... | reverse complement strand
TTCAATGCCTACCTGCTGATGCTTTCGGGCCCGGTGCAGCAGTTGGCCTGGCTGGTCAATGCCCTTGGGGAATCGGAAGCCGGGGCGCAGCGCGTGCTGGAAATCCTGGACCACGAGCCGGAGATCCAATCCCCGGCGGGGGCCGTAGCGCTCGGGACCCTGAGCGGCCGCGTGGAATTCCGCGGCGTTTCCTTGCGCTACCAGGACGAAAAGAACGATGCGCTCCTGGACGTTGACCTGTCCGTCGAGCCGAACCAGCTCATCGCCCTGATCGGTCAGACCGGCTCCGGCAAGACCTCGCTGGTCAACCTGATCCCGCGCTTCTATGACGTGAGCGAGGGCGCCGTTTTGGTGGACGGCGTGGATGTGCGCCAGGCGGAGCTTGTCTCCCTGCGGCGGCAGATCGGCATCGTGCTGCAGACCTCGCTCCTGTTCTCCGACACCATCCGCGAGAACCTCCGCTATGGCCGGCCCGATGCCACGGACGAGGAGATTTACGCCGCGGCCAAAGCCGCGCAGGCGCACGAGTTCATCACCAAATTCGAGAAGGGCTACGAGACGCTGGTCGGCGAGCGCGGCGTGACCGTCTCCGGCGGGCAGCGACAACGAATCGCCATTGCCCGCGCCCTGCTGATGAATCCGCGCATCCTCATCCTGGATGACTCCACCTCCAGCGTGGACACGCAAACCGAAAAACTCATCCAGGAGGCGCTCGACCGGCTGATGGAGGGGCGCACCACCTTTGTCATCGCCCACCGCCTGGCCACCGTCCGCCGCGCCGACCTGATCCTGGTGATGGAAAACGGTCGCATCGTCCAGCGCGGCCGGCACGCCGAATTGCTGTCCCAGGGCGGGCTGTACAAGGAAATCCACGACCTGCAGTTGAGCCAGCAAAATCGCTTCATCGAGGAGACGGAAGTGGGCGAAGAATTTTTCGTCCGCCAGCGGGAACGCGATACCATGAAAGGCCGCCGTATCGCCGACCGGTCGCTGACATGATTATCTATCTTGTGGAGGCGGCTCCCACATCGTACCCGCAGGGTATGCCGCCGGAAGTCGGGTGTGGGAGCCCGACCAACAAAACGAATTAACCTGAACACCCAACTGCCAAACTACCCAACTACGTAACTATCCAACAATGACCATAATCACCCCTCCCATCTATGTCACCCAGTCCGAGGAACTCTACGACAAGGGTGTCAACCCACAAAACGCCCGGCGGCTGGTCGCATTCACCCGTCCCTATGCCGGCCGGCTGATCCTGTCCGCCGTGCTGATGCTCGGCGCTTCGGCTGCCTCGGTGGCCGGGCCGTACTTCGTCAAAATCGCCATTGATAGCGGCCTGACCGCTGGCAATTACGATGCGCTGCGCTACACCATCCTGGCCTATCTGGGCGTTGCGGTAATCCAGTGGTTTTGCACCTACTACCGGGTCAACATCATGGCCTGGGTCGGGCAGGCAATCATCTACGATCTGCGCAAAAGGCTCTTCGCCCATCTCCAGGACCTCTCGCTTGGCTTCTACAGCCGCTACTCTGTGGGACGCGTCATCACGCGCGCCATCAACGATGTGGAGACGCTGCGCGACTTCCTGACCTGGGCTGTGCTGGCCATTGCCCGTGACGTTTTCACCCTGGCCCTGATTATCTTCGTCATGCTGGATATGAACGTGCGCCTGGCGCTCCTGACCTTCAGCGTGCTGCCGCTGATGGTGGTGATCACCATCCTCTTTCGCCGCGCCTCGCGCGCCGCTTACCGTAAAGTGCGCGCCGCCGTCTCGTGGGTGAATTCGGTGCTGGCTGAGAATGTCAACGGGGTGCGCGTCGTGCAGGCTTTCTCACGCCAAAAACGGAATTACGAGCAGTTCCGCGATTACGTCAACCGCTACTATCTCGAACGCGCCGTCTACGCCGTGAAGATCGCCTCTGTCTTCAGCCCAAGCGTGGACATGCTCGGGGCAATTGCCACCGGCCTCGTCGTCTGGCTGGGCGGGACGGCAGTCCTCGGCGAGACCATCACTGCGGGTGTGCTGGTGGCTTTTATCCTGTACATTGACCGATTCTTCGACCCCATCCGCGACTTGAGCCGCCGTTACGACACGCTCCAGTCCACGATGATCGGCTGGGAACGCATCATGGGGCTTTTGGATACACCGGTCGAGGTCCGGGACGCTCCGGACGCCGGGGAGTTGCCGGTCATCCAGGGTGAGGTCACCTTCGATAACGTCTCGTTCCATTACTCGGATGACCCCGCGTCGAGCGGAGCGCAGCGCAGTCGGGACGCCGATGGCAAGCGTCCTTCGACTTCGGATGGCACGAAGAGCGCGCCATCCTCCGCTCAAGACGAAGGTCAACTTATTCTCGACAATATCAATCTGCACATCCAGCCTGGCGAGACCGTCGCCCTGGTCGGTGAGACCGGCGCGGGCAAGACGACCCTGGTCAAGTTGCTCTCGCGCTTCCACGACCCAACCCAGGGCCGCATCCTGGTGGACGGTCACGACCTGCGCGCGGTCACCCAGGCCAGCCTGCGCCGCCAGATGGGTGTGGTGCTGCAAGACCCGTTCCTGTTCAACGGCACGGTGACGGAGAACATCCGTTTTGGGCGGCTGGAGGCGACGGATGAAGAGGTGGAGGCGGCCGCCAAAGCAGTCGGCGCGCACGAGTTCATCAGCCACTTGCGAAAGGGCTACGACACGTCGGTGGAGGAGGGGGGCGCGCTGCTCTCGGTCGGCCAGCGCCAGTTGCTCTCCTTTGCGCGTGCCTTGCTAGCTGACCCGCGCATCCTGATCCTGGACGAGGCCACTTCCTCGGTGGATACGCAGACAGAGCAGGTCATCCAAAGAGCATTGGCGCGGCTGCTGAGAGGGCGGACATCGTTTGTGATCGCGCACCGCCTGTCCACCGTCACCAATGCTGACCGGATCGTGGTCATTCACGATGGGCGCATCATCGAACAGGGCACGCACACCGAGCTATTGGAAAAGAAGGGTTATTATTACGAACTCTACAAGACCGGATTTCAAGATTAGGAACCAGAAATCGTATATGCTATAATTTTCTTGTGACCAAAGGCAGTATCATTTTTCGTATTCATGCAGTCCAGCGTATGTTCGAGCGATGCTTCTCTGAGGAGGGCATACGACATGTTCTGGATACTGGAGAAACCATTGAGAACTATCCGGACGATATACCTTACCCAAGCCGCCTGATATTAGGCCGGAGAGGTTTGCGACCGGTGCATACCGTTGTCGCGGACAACAATGAAGATAACGAAATTATTGTTATCACCGTTTATGAGCCGGATTCAAGGCAATGGAAAGTGGATTTCAGGAGAAGAAAGAAATGAAATGCGTTGTTTGCAACCAAGCCGAGACCATTCCAGGTATGACTTCTGTCTTGCTCGAGCGCGGCCAGTTAACTCTGGTCGTTAAGAACGTACCGGCGCGTGTGTGCCTGAATTGCGGAGAAGCGTACGCCGATGAAAAGGTTACTGCTCGACTGCTGCGCGAAGCCGAGCAGATGTACAAGATGGGGGCGAAGGTGGAAATCCGTGAGTATGCCCTGGCAGGGGATTAGCTTCAGTTTCGGAGGGTGCATTCATGCCCGAAATCAGCCGTTTCTTCGGAATCGCGATCCGCATGTATTATAACGAAGAGGAAGCAAGATGGATAAAATCGCTCAGAATTCAGTCGCTCATCTAAATCACTTCTACCCGGCGGTGGCGGCGGTTGTTACCGTGCGCAGCGGCGAGCGGATGAATGCCATGGCATGCGCCTGGCATTCGGCGCTGTCTTTCACGCCGCCGCTTTATGGGGTCTTGATCTCTTCCAAGCGATTTTCTTACCAACTGATCATAGACGCCGGCGCTTTCGGGGTCAATTTTTTGCCCTACGAAAAGGCGGAACTGATCGCCAGGGTGGGGAGGAACTCCGGGCGGGATGTGGATAAATTCACCACTTTCTCGATTGCCATCGAGCCGTTGCCGGATGCCCTTGCGCCGATCCTGAAAGACGCTTATGCGGCTTACGAGTGTCGCCTGGCTGCGCGCCACCCGTGCGGCGATCATGAACTGTTCGTCGGAGAAATCGTAAGGGTGCATCATGCGCCAGAGACGTTCACCGAGGATGGGGTTTTGGATGTCAGCCGAGTTCGACCCGCACTGTACCTGGGCGCGGATTGGTATATTTACCCGACAGGCGAGCCACCACGCCTGCTGCGAGGTGCGCTCCCGCACTGATCACTATTCACTTGATCACCGGCGCCGCGCTCGGCGCCAAATTCGTTGTCACCGCCACCCCATACGCCTGTTCCTTCTCGAACTTGAACTGCTGTGTGTACAAGCGGTAGTAATGGCCGCGATTGCGCAGCAGCTCGGCGTGCGTGCCTTGCTCGGTGATGCGGCCGTCCTCGATGACCACGATACGGTCAGCGCGGCGGATGGTGCTCAGGCGGTGGGCGATGATGAACGAGGTGCGCCCGGCCATCAGGGCTTCCATGCCGCGTTGGATGAGCGCCTCGGTCAACGTGTCCACGCTGGAGGTGGCCTCGTCCATGATGAAGATTTCGGGGCGCGCCAGCACCGCCCGCGCCAGGCTGATCAACTGTTTTTGCCCGACCGAGAGCAGGTTGCCGCCCTCGCCCACGTTCTGCTCATAACCCTTTTCGAAGGTTAGGATGAAATCGTGCGCCCCGGCGATCTTCGCCGCAGCCTCGACATCCTCATCGGATGCGTCCAGCCGGCCGTAGCGGATGTTTTCGCGGATCGAGCCGGAGAACAGGTGCGGGGTCTGGAGCACGATGCCGAGGCGCGAGTGGATGGATTGCATGGTGTAGTCGGTGTAGTCCTTGCCGTTGATGCGGATAACGCCCGCTTTCGGCTCATAGAAGCGGCACAACAGGTTGACGATGGTCGTCTTCCCGCCGCCGGTCGGCCCGACCAGGGCGATCATCTCTCCCGGCTTGACCTTCAGCGTGAAGTCGGTCAGCACCGGCTTGCGGTCTTCGTAATAGAAGTCCACGTGATCGAACTCGATCTCGCCGCGCATCGTTTCAGCAGGGAAAGCCTCGGGACGGTTCTGCACCTCGGGCACGGTATCCAGCAGTTTGAAGATGCGCTCAGCCGAGGCGATGGAGTGCTGCATCTCGGCGTAGACGCGCGCCAGGTCCTGCACCGGCCAAATCATGAAGGTCAGGTACGAGACGAAGGCGTGGATCGAGCCGACAGTGAACTGTCCAATCTGGCTCTGCATCCCACCATACCAGACGATTGCGCCCAGCGCGAAGGCCGAGACGATCTGCACGGTGGGCAGGAAGAGCGCCGAGAGCCAGGCGGCGCGGTAACTGGCGCGGTACATGTTGTCGGTCAGTTGCGAGAACTCTTTCAGATTCTCGGCCTCGCGGCCCAGCGCCTTGACCACGCGCACGCCCTGGATATTCTGGTTGTACTCGCCGGTAATCTTCGAGTTGGCGCGGCGCGAGTTGCGGAACTCGACCAGGATCTTCTTGCGGAAGTTGACCGCGATGACGATCAGGATGGGGATGATCGAAAAGACGATCAGTCCCAGCTTCCAGTTGATGACCAGCATGAAGATGGTGGACATGATGACGCTGACGATGGCCCAGGTCACGTCCAGCAGGCCCCAGGTCATCAGGCTGGAGACGCGTCCCGTGTCCGAGGTGACGCGTGCCATCAACCGTCCGACCGCGTTCTGGCTGTAGTACGAGAGCGAAAGGTCCTGCAAATGGTTGAAGAGCGCCTTGCGCAGATCGTACTGGATGCGCTCGCCCAGCACGGCTGCCAGGTAGATGAATGTAAACACGAACGCTGCCTGCAACAGTTGCATCCCGCCGTAGATGGAGGCGTACTTCAGCAGTACAGGCACGTTCTTTGCCACGATGCCCTGATCAATCATCAGCTTGTTGACGTAGGTGAACAGGGCGTCTTGCGCCGCGGTCAGGATGATGGCGGCCAGGAAGCCGACCATCCATTTCCAATGGGGTCGCAGCAGTCCACCGATGCGCCTGAACGTCGGCGCGGTCAGCGGACTGGTATGTTCTTCTTCTTCGAGTTCGATGAGTTCGTCTGGCATAGTGGTTCTCCAAATTTAATGTTGAGCAGGAGCAAAGATGAGAGATGAAAGATGAAAGATGAATAGCGGTCTTCAGACTTCATCTTTCATCTTTTCGCTTTCATCTTTTTCACTTGCCCATTCGCTTTTTGATCTTCGTCACGATGGTCACGAAGATCGCGATGAGTTCGTTGGTTTCCTTGATGAGCGGTTCCAATGTTTTTGCGGGAACGATTCCCGCTTTGACAAGCAAATCCAGCCAGTAATCGGTTTCGTCCAACTCTTGCAAGAGTCCCTCGAATTTGCTGACGACATCCGCGTCGGATTTTGCCCGATGGCCTTCACGATAATGCGCGCCGACAGACGTGCCAGACCTCAAAACCTGCTTTCCGATCACCTGGGCTTCGGTTGTCTTTGGCAGGCGCACGTACATCCGAATGATCTGCAACGCGAACTCGCTCGTCCGCACTTTCAAGTCTTGTGGATTTTCACTTTTCATTGCATTCTCCTTCATCCTTCATCTTTCATCTTTTATCTTTCATCCTTCATAATTCATCCTTCATCCTTTCCTCGTTTCATCCTACTTTGGCCAATTCATCTTCCAACTCGGTATCAATCCGAGTTTGTATCTCATATATCTGCCGGTACATTCCATCCTGGGCAACCAATTCCTCGTGGCGGCCCATTTGGACCACCGCGCCTTTGTCCATCACCAGGATCAGGTCAGCGTTCATCACCGACTGGATGCGGTGGGCGATGATGAACGTGGTGCGATTCTCCATCAGCCGGTTCAAGGCGGCGCGGATCTCGGCCTCGGTTTCGGTGTCCACCGAGGAAGTCGAGTCGTCCAGGATCAGGATGCGCGGGTTCTTCAGCAGCGTGCGGGCAATCGCCATTCGTTGTCGCTGCCCGCCGGAGAGCGTCACGCCCTTCTCGCCGACCAACGTCTTGTAGCCATCCGGGAAGGTCAGGATGACCTCGTGGATGGCCGCCGCCTGCGCCGCCGCCTCGATCTCTTCCTGCGGCACGTCTCGCCCGACGCCGTAGGTGATGTTCTCGCCAATCGAGCGGCTGAACAGGAACGGCTCCTGCTCGACAATGCCGATTTGCGAACGCAGGTACTGGCGCGGGTAATCCTTCAACTCCGCGCCGTCCAGCAAAATGTGGCCGTCGGTGTACTCGTGGAACCTCGGCAGCAGGTTGACCAGCGAGGTCTTGCCCGAACCGGTCGAGCCGAGCAGCGCCACCGATTGTCCGGGCAGGACGCGGAACGAGACATCCTTGATGACGTTCGCGCTGCTGTCTTCGTACTGGAACGAGACATTCTCGAAGACAATCTCGCCACGTGCCGGACCCTGGGCCTGTACCCGGCCCTCGGTCAGCGGCTCCCGCTCCTGCTTGACGATCTCCATCAGGCGGCCATAGGAGACCAGCCCGGTCGAAGTCTGGACGATGATCCGCCCCAGGTTGCGCATCGGCCAGATGAGCCAGACCACCAGCCCAACGTAAGCCGGGTACGTGCCGACCGTGATCTCACCGTGGATGGCGAGGATGGCTGCATAGATGAACCCGCCGAGCATCTGGAAGCCGCAGGCGATGTCTGAGAGCGGCCAGAAGAGCGAGTGCATTCTGAGAAATGCCTTGCCGCGCAAGAATTTCTCCCAGTTATCTTTCTCGAACTTGGCTTTCTCGTATTCCTGGCGGGCAAAGGCCTTGACCACGCGTACGCCGGTCAAGTTCTCCTGCAGGGTGGTCGAGAGCAGCGCTTCCTGCTCCTGGTATTTCTCGTAGGCTTTGGTCACTTTCTTGAAGAACCACAGCGAGACGATCAGGATGATCGGGATCACGACAATGGACGCCAGCGCCAGCTTCCAATTCAACTGCCAGATGGCGGCGAAGTTGATGACGAACAGAAAGACGATGCGCCCGATGCCGATGGCCTGCTCGTTGAAGAAACTGCGCACCGAATCCACGTCCGAAGTGACGCGCTCGATAAGGTCGCCGGTCGGCGTTTTGCTGTGATAGGCGAAACTCAGCCGCTGGATGTGGTCGAAGAGGAAGTTGCGCAGGCGGCGGGTGATGCCCTCGGCGGAGTATGCGGCCAGGCGTCCCGAAAAGTACGTGAATCCGCCTTCGACGATAGCCAATCCCACAAATCCGAGCGCGATGACGATCAGTGTGCGCTCCAGCGTCCCGGCGAAGGGAACCGCGTCGCCGAGGATGGTATCGGCGAAGTTGCGCAGTAGGAGGTAAGTGAACATCTTCGCCAGCGCCGAGACCGCCAGTGAGAGGTTGGCCGCCGCGTAAGCCAGCCGGTAGTCCGACATCATCCGCCACAGGCCGGTCATTTTTTTGGCGGTCAGCGCCTGGCGGAAGTCGAAATAGGTTGAGGTGGGTGCGATGGATGACATAATTCGATGTTCCTGTAGGGGCAGGTCTTGCGCCTGCCCTGGGCGACCATGAAGGTCGCCCCTACAAAACCGGATAACAAAAAGCCACGGCGCTCGAGGCGCCGTGGCTGTGAGAGACACACGCGATTTGACCTTTAGCGGTCAACAGGCGCACTCCGAGGAGGGTTAAAAGCGAAACCACCCTTAGCGACAGTGAAGATGCTGTAAACCATGAGCGCGCCTCCTTTTGTTTGAATTTGATTAACGGGGCTGAGTCTATCATTGACCCCCGATTCGTGTCAAGCGCGTTTTCCGTGTCATTTATAGCTTTCTCAAAGTGCGGATTATTAACGCGAATGCCGCGAATACCCTCCGGGTACGCTGTAGGCAAATTACGCGAATTTTAATAGGTTTATTCGCGTCATTCGCTTCGCGAAGCACCCTGTGGGTATTCGCGCAATTCGCGTTTGGTTCTTTGTCTTCTCACTCCGCGTTAATCCGCGTCCCATGTGGTGGGGCAGGGGAGGGGGCTAGACGCTGACCGTCTGCGCCAGATCATGGATCCATTTGCGCGAGAAGAAGCGCGGCAGGCTGAGGATGTATTTCGTCGCCTCCTCCGACATCACCAGCAGGTAAACCCAATAGACGGGGAGGTGGAAGACGAACCCGCCCAGGAACGCAAGCGGCACACCCAGCATCCAGATGATGAATCCGTCCAGGAACAGGGCGAAGCGCGTGTCGCCTCCGCCGCGGAAGGCGCCCACGATCAGGGTCATGTTTTGGGCGCGCACCCACAAGAACGAGGCAAGGATCAGCATCACGCGGTGGGCATATTGGATGACATCCGGCGAAACCTTGTAGAGAGCCAGCACCGGGTTCCGCGCCAGAAGGATCAAACCGCCGACGAGGAGCGCCAGAACGGTGGACAGACCGGTCGAACGCGCTCCATAGCGGAACGCCTCTTCGTCCTCGCCCGCGCCGATGCGGTTGCCGACCAGCACCGTCGTGGCATTGGTGATGCCAATGAACAGGGTCAGGGCGAGGTTATCCACCGTGCTGACAATGTTCATGGCTGCAATCGCCTCAGTGCTGATGCGGGCATAGACCACGTTGTACGCGGTAATGCCGGCTGCCCAGAGCAATTCGTTCAACGCCACCGGCAGCACCGGCTTGAGCACTTTGACCATGAAATGCGGGTCGAATTGCAGCAGTTCACGCAGCGCAGCCGCCACCGGCGAGCGTTTGTAGTAGGTCAGGGCAAGCAGGGTAATGCACTCGACGATGCGCGAGATCAGCAAGGCCAGCGCCGCGCCGAGAACACCCATCTCCGGCAGCCCCAGTTTGCCGAAGATCAGGCCAAAGGAAAGCAGAACATTCAAGCTCAATGCAGAAACGCTGACCGCCATCGGCATTTTGACATCCCCGGTGCTGCGCAGAACGAGGGCGTAACTGAATGTGATGGCGAAGAAGACGAACGAACCCGAAAAAAGGCGCAGGTATTGACTGCCCAGGGTGATCACCTGTGTATCTTCGGAAAACAATTCCAGGATCTGCACCGGGATCAGTTGCGCCAGGCCGAGGAAGATCAGCGCCACGGCCAGGCTGAGGGTCAGGCTTAGGCTGAGCACTTTGCGCAGATTGGGAATATCCCGCTTGCCCCACAATTGGGCGGTGAACATGGCCGCGCCGCTGGCGATGCCAAACAGGATCAGGCTGTACAGGAAATAGACCTGGTTGGCCAGCCCGGCAGCCGCCACCGCCACCTCACCCTTTTGTCCGATCATCACCACGCCGACCATATTCAACAACGAAAAAACGAACTGCTGAAAGGTGATCGGCAGGCCGATCTTCAGCAGTTGCCGGAAGTATTCGCGGTCGCGATAGAGGTCAATGACGCGCAGGATGGTTGGCATAACCCCGCCATTATACCTGCTTGCAGCATGTGACAGTCACTTTGAGTTGAATATTTCATCATAAGCGATGTCTGCTTCCCCGCCAAAATGGGCATAACGATTCGTGGTGGAAATGCTTTCGTGGCGCGCAAGCTCCTGCGAGAGTTTCAAGTTTCCCTTGGCGAGATAGGTCATGGTCACAAAATAATGCCGAAAGTCGTGGATGCGAACCAGGCGACGATCCACGCCCGCCTCAGTCATGCGGGATTTGATTGCCTTCCACATTCCGCCCGCGCTGATCGGCTTGATCTTCCTGCTGGCCCGGATGTCGTGACGGGCAAACAATGGCTGAGAAGTCAGCGGAACGCGGGAGTTAGGGTCAATTCCGGCTCTTTCGTATAGATAATCTTTTAGTGCTTCAATGGAACGGTTCGAGAAGCGGACGATGGCCTGTTTGTCGCCCTTGCCGATAATGACGGCGCGTTGCTCGAGCCAGTCGAGGTCGCCGCGTTTGAGGGAGCAGGCCTCAGAGATACGCAGACCTGTATCTACAAGCGTCAACACAAAGGCGCGGTCACGCAGGGCAAGCAGGTTGCCGCGCAGGGACTCACAATGGGCGATGACTTGCTCGATGACTTCGCGGTTGAAGTTGACGATCCGTTTGCCTTGCCTGCGTGTGTAGTGTTCGGTGGCTTCTTTTAACTCCATCCAATTGCCTGCCTTGCAGAAAGCGTAGAGCTTCAGAACTGCGGTGCGATAAACCCTCTGCGTGGAGGGGGACTTGTCCTTGAGCAAAGTCAGAAATTTGACGTAAGTCTCCGTATTTAAGTCTGCGTCTTCTCCCACGATCTTCACGAATTGCGTCAACGCATTCCGATACGCGAAAATCGTCTTCGGAGAGCGGTCAAAGGTTTCCAGGAAGTGATTTATCTCTGTTTTCATATCATTCCATCTACTGGAAATTATATCGAATGATAAGAAACCTGTCAAGGGGATGGTTGTTATTGCCCGATTCCCGCTTCCCCTCTTGCCGGTTACCAGTTATCAGTTGTCAGTAATCAGTGGTTGATGCACCACGCGGCGAACCGAAAGAATGAGTTTACTGATCACTGATGACTGATCACTGATCACTGCTCTCCCCCTCCCCCACCCTGCCGGAGCGTGTCCACTTTCATATGATTTTGTAGCGCAATATTCATATCGCCATTTGGTTGCGGAATGAATTCCGCGTTACGGATAACGGTGTATAATTTTCACATGACAAAACGGCAGCGAATTTTAGCAAAAATACTCGCTGGTTCGAAAAACATAGCGTTCAACGATTTCACTTTGCTGGCGGAGAGTTTTGGTTTCCGTTTATCCCGAGTCAGCGGCAGCCATCAGAAGTGAACATGAAAGACTATCACGTCAATATTTTCTTCAGCGAAGAAGATGACGGCTACATCGCCGACATTCCTGACTTGCAGCATTGCTCTGCATTCGGAAAGACGCCCGAAGAAGCGCTAATTCAGGGTTTATTGGCCAAGCGCGCCTGGCTGGAAGCGGCACGCGCCGAGGGAAAGGATATCCCTGCGCCGCGCTATCGCCCGGCCATCTACCAATTGGCCGCCGCAACCGCCTGACCGCAAACTGGGGAGAAAGCGTATGCCGTCTGATTTGCCGAAGAACGCCATCAAATTCCTTGTCGCCCTGCTCAAACACCAGGCGGAACAGTGGCTGGGTGAAGAAGCCATCGGTATTGCTGGAGAAACGCTGGTCGAAATCGGCGGCGACGAACTCCAGCAAAGACTTGACACCTGGCTTACCAAAGAAGAGACCCATGTCCAACTCCTGCAGGCCGCGCAACGCGCCGGGCAATATTTCAACCAACATTGCCCTGACGATGAACTGAAGCAAGCCTTTTCCCTGCATTTTGGTAATTTACCTTCCGTGCAGGAAGCGCTTTCGGAGTTTCCTCGAGTAATGGATACCGAGATGGTGAGGCGCGCCCTGCTGAAAGCCTTGCAACGCGACATCCCATCGCTAACACCTTTCCAGTGCGAAAAGGGAGCGCGCCTTTACACTGAGGCCTTGTTGCGATCGGTCGGCCTTCTCAAAGATTTTACCCTCCCCGTTCTCCTGCAAACTCTCTTTGACCTTCGCCACGAATTGAGCGAGGGGCAGACTGAAATCCGCCAGAAGCTGGATCACATTCTGGAAGCCCTCCAGCAAAAAATCCTGCCCCCACCTGCCTCCCTCATACTGCCCGGCGACCTGCCCCACGGCTCATACCTGCCCTTTCCGCGCAATGCCTTCTTCACCGGCCGCGTGGAAGATTTGGAAAAACTGGAAAGCGCTCTGCTCCCCCCTCCCCTTCCAGGAGCCCCGCAGGCGAAGGAGCCGGGGAAAGCCCTGGCGGCCAGGCCAGGGAGCGAAGGCGAAGTGGTGAGGTCCGTGGTCATCAACCAGGCCATCACCGGCATGGGCGGGATCGGCAAAACGCAACTGGCGGTGGAGTTCGCCTACCAGTACGGTTATCTCTTTCGCGGTGTGCATTGGCTCGACCTGCGTACCCCAGACGCGCTCGA
>Ga0210021_1003371_pt1 | contig 12943 bp, 13 predicted proteins | sample CryGeymeta201517_FD_183981 | JGI IMG/M metagenome (GOLD analysis project Ga0210021, IMG submission 183981) | Groundwater microbial communities from Crystal Geyser aquifers in Utah, USA - Crystal Geyser metaG 2015-17 (SPAdes) (version 2) | ecosystem: Environmental > Aquatic > Deep subsurface >... | reverse complement strand
ATCAGTGATCAGTAATTGGTAATTGGTAATTGGTAATTGGGGATTAGTCTGGTTGTCTGACAACTTCAAGTTTAGCAGAAGAGGGGGAGGATGTCAAATAAAAAAGTGGCAGACCTGCCGAAGGTGTCTCCGCGAAAGTCTGACAGACACATACCTTTGTCCACGCGAGCGTTCTGGTTAGCAAGGGTGCGGATGAGACACCTTCGGCAGGTCTTTGCTCAATTTTTCCTGTATAATCCCCTCATCCCAATGGACAGGAGCCGCACATGGGGCGCATCGAAAAGACCGTCTTCATCAGTTACCGCCGCACGAATTTGCCGTGGGCATTGTGCATCTATCAAGACCTGACCATGCACGGTTATGACGTGTTCTTTGACTACCAAAGTATTGACAGCGGGAATTTCGAAAAGGTCATCCTCGAGAATATCAAGGCACGCGCGCATTTTCTGGTCGTTCTTACCCCTTCCGCGTTGGAACGATTAAAAGAACCCAACGACTGGCTTCGCCGCGAAATCGAAACCGCGATGGATGAAAAGCGCAATATCGTGCCATTGATGTTGGAGAGTTTTGATTTTGGTAGCCCATTGGTGACACAAGCTTTAACAGGAAAACTTGCCGCGCTCAAAAACTATAACGGCCTGCGAGTTTATGCGGAATACTTTTTCGAAGCAATGGACAAACTCCGTGAACGATATATGAACGTGGAAGTAAGCAGCGTCCTCTCCCTGAATACCGAAGCAAAAGGAATTACAGAAGCGCAAAAGACTGCCGCCAGCGAAGCCCCGCAAGTGGAAAAAGAAGAACTCACCGCACAGGAATGGTTTGAACGTGGTTATGTTTTCCAACAAGACAAGAACTTCGCTGAGGCCGAACGCGCCTATCGTAATGCCATCGAACTCGATCCGTCGTTACCAGAAGCTTACTCCAACTTGGGTTTACTTCTACATGCAAACCTGAAACGCTACAACGAAGCCGAAGCCGCTTATCGCAAAGCCATCGAACTCAATCCGTCGTACGCCACCGCCTACTACAACTTGGGTAATCTTCTCAGCGATGAAAACCTGAAACGCTACGAAGAAGCCGAAGCCGCCTATCGCAAAGCCATCGAACTCAATCCGTCGAACGCCACCGCCTACTCCACCTTGGGTATCTTGTTGAAGAACCTGAAACGCTACGAAGAAGCCGAAGCCGCCTATCGCAAAGCCATCGAACTCAATCCGTCGAACGCCACCGCCTACTCCACCTTGGGTATCTTGTTGAAGAACCTGAAACGCACCGAAGAAGCCGAAGCCGCCTATCGCAAAGCCATCGAACTTTGCGAAGCATCCCCTTCAGGGGACAATCCGTCGTACGCCACCGCCTACTACAACTTGGGCTTACTTCTGCATGAAAACCTGAAACGCTACGAAGAAGCCGAAGCCGCTTATCGCAAAGCCATCGAACTTTGCGAAGCATCCCCTTCAGGGGACAATCCGTTGTACGCCACCGCCTACTCCAACTTGGGTAATCTTCTCAGCGATGAAAACCTGAAACGCTACGAAGAAGCCGAAGCCGCCTATCGCAAAGCCATCGAACTTTGCGAAGCATCCCCTTCAGGGGACAATCCGTTGTACGCCACCGCCTACTCCAACTTGGGCATCTTGTTGAAAAACCTGAAACGCTACGAAGAAGCCGAAGCCGCCTATCGCAAAGCCATCGAACTTTGCGAAGCATCCCCTTCAGGGGACAATCCGTTGTACGCCACCGCCTACTCCAACTTGGGCATCTTGTTGAAAAACCTGAAACGCTACGAAGAAGCCGAAGCCGCCTATCGCAAAGCCATCGAACTCAATCCGTCGTTACCAGAAGCCTACTCCAACTTGGGCAGTTTACTGGATGACCTGAAACGCTACGACGAAGCCGAAGCCGCCTATCGCAAAGCCATCGAACTCGATCCGTCGGAATCCGCCGCCTACAATAATCTCGTTATCTTGTTGCGCTTGATTAATCGGATCGAAGATGCAATGCCTTTGTTGGAAAAAGTATTAGAAATCAATCCCGAAGATTTCAATCCCTATCTTGCGATGGCTTCCGTCAACAAACAATTGGGAAAAGACATTTCAAACGATCATACAGAAAAGGCTCGTCAGTTCATGCCAGAAGATGACTGGTACAACCGTGCATGCCTGGAAAGCATTTGTGACAATTTCGATTTGGCTTTTGAACATCTGCAACGAGCGGCACAAGCAGAGGGGTTTAATCCAGCCTGGGCATGGGATGACCCTGACCTGCAATGGGTACGAGATGACCCCAGGTTTACAAAAATTGTGGGGCCGCGGTAAAAATAAGGGGATTGCAGAACTCCGAGATTTTTGGTATCTTCTCAATATTTCGGGGCAAGATCAGACTTCCGAAGTCTCGGAGACTTCGGAAGTCTCCACTGCCACAACTTTTTTAGAGGATACGATTTTTGAAATTGCCTTGTCAGTGGGTGGGATACTGTGTTACACTGGGCAAGTAATAACTGGATCACCTTGGCCGCCGACCCTGTTAAAGGGCTGGCGGTCATTTTATTTCCGGCCGTGCCGGAGAAGGAAGTAACACAATGGATATTAGAGTTTACGTTGGAAACCTGGCCAAGACGACCACGCAGGAAGAAATCAACACCCTGTTCGCCACCGCTGGAACCGTCACCTCAGTGGACCTCGTCAAAGACAAGGCGACCGGCCAATCGAAGGGCTTCGCGTTTGTGTCCATGCCCACCCAGGCAGATGCAGACAAGGCCATCAGCATGTTCAACGCCTATTCGCTGGCCGACAGCGCGCTCAAAGTCAATGTCGCCAAGCCGCGCGTCGAACGCGCCTAGCGCCAAAACAACATCGCATCACAGAGTCCCTCGTTCCATTTGGAGCGGGGGATTTTTCTATTCCGATAAGCCGATTTTTTGTCCCTGTCCCTGCCCGGGGTATAGTCCACGCTCCTGCTCCCCACCAGCGGAACGGCCAGCATCTTCGGGCTGGACATCCTCAAGGACACGAGCCAGATCCGTCCGCGCATCGGGTTCACCTTCGGCGGCAACAAGGGACTGTACAGCCGTCTCAGCGGGTTGGACAACCTGAAATATTTCGCCGAACACTACAAGCTCGATCCCGACACCATCACCAGGCGCATGAAACTAAGCCTGGTGGACGGGCAACAAGATTGGCTCTACGACTTCCGAAAGTAGAACTTTCGGATTCCCCAACTCACCTTTGAAAAATCCCGCTTCCCAGCCGGATTTTTCTTGAAATATTCAAATTCAGTATTGACATAATAAAACTTAAGTTGTAATATCTCTGAAAACTCTGGAAAAGTCTAGAACAACCATTTACACCCCCCGTATGTACGGGTGAGTTTCGTAAAGCCCCTGTATATGGGGGCGAAAAACGGCCAAAAAAAGTTTTCCAGAGTTTTCAGAAATATCTACAACACAACGCCAATAAAACTTCAAGAATATCAATAAGCACATTCACTTCCTTGATATACGCATTAAAGGAGCCACCATGTCTGATCTCGCCATAGAAGCTCACCAACTGGTCAAGAAGTTCCCCGCCCGCACCAGCGCGGGCGGAGACAAAAAAGCCGAGGGCGAATCCGCCCCCGCCAAGCGGCGCGGATTTTGGCCCTTTGGCAAAAAGGAACCCAAAATCATGTTCACCGCCGTCAATGGCGTGGATTTGGAAATCCATCGCGGCGAAATCTTCGGCCTGCTCGGTCCCAACGGCGCGGGCAAGTCCACCACCATCCGCATGTTGTGTACGTTGCTCGAACCCACCAGCGGCACGGCGCGCGTCAACGGCTTCGACGTGGTCAAACAGGCCAACGAAGTCCGCCGCAACCTCGGCACGCTCCTGGCGGGCGAGCGCAGTATTTACTGGAAATTAAGCGGCCGCGAGAACCTTGAGTATTTCGCCGCCCTGTATCACATCCCGCCCGCCGTCGCAAAGAAACGCATCAACGAGTTGATCGAGCGCATGGAGATCAAAGACCGCGCCGGCGAACTGGTGGAAAAATATTCGACCGGGATGCGCCAGCGGATTGCCATCGCCAAAGCCCTGCTGGCCCGTCCACCCATTTTGCTTTTGGACGAACCCACGCTCGGCCTGGACCCTCAAGCGGCCCGCCGTTTAAGGGAGTTGATCGCCGAACTGAAACAGGAAGGCCACACCATCCTGCTGACGACTCACTACATGGAGGAAGCCGACCTGCTCTCCGACCGCATCGGCATCATTGACCAGGGCAAGGTTATCGCGCTGGACAGCTCCGAGAACCTCAAACAGCGCATCGGGCAAAAGGAAGTGATCCGCCTGGAACTGACGGGTTGGCACGACGACCTGGCCGACAAACTGAAAAATATCACCGGCATCGAAGCCCTCACCGCCCATCAGCAAGGCGAGGCCGATCTGTGGGAGGTAAACATGCAATCCCAAAACAGCCGCTCGGCCCTGCCGCGCATCGTGGAACACATCAGCGGCAACGGAACGCGCCTGGTCAACCTGAACATTGTCAAGCCCTCGCTGGAGGATGTCTTCATCCACCTGACGGGCAAGGCATTGCGCGATTAAACGGAGGCAGGCATGAGGTCCGAAATGATCGTTTCTTCCTCCCTGGGACGTTCCACCCCGTGGAACGGATTGCGCGCCCTCGGGGCCGTCATCCGCCGCGAGTGGACGATCTTCCTGCGCTACCCCTCGTGGATCGTGTCGCTGTTCGTCTGGCCGATCATCTTCCCGATGGGTTACATCCTGACGGCGCGCGCCCTCTCCGGCGTGGATGGCAGTGGGCTGGCGCAGTTCCAGGCCACGACCGGCCTGACCGAGTACGTCGGTTACCTGGCGGTGGGCACGATGATCTGGATGTGGCAAAACATGGTGCTGTGGAACGTGGGTTACGCTTTGCGAAACGAACAACTGCGCGGCACCCTGGAATCGAACTGGCTCTCGCCGACGTGGCGCTTCGCGTACCTGCTCGGAAGCAGTGTGCCGCAACTGGTTTCCATGCTGACAATGCTTTTCATCTCCGGCCTGGAATATGCCCTGATCTTCGGCGTGCATTTCAGCGGAAGTCTGGGACTGGTTTTGCTGGTCATCCTTGCTTCGATCCCCGCCGTGTATGGACTGGGCTTTGCATTTGCGAGTGTGGTCATCACTGCCAAAGAGTCCAACGCCTTCGTCTTTCTGGTGCGCGGCATCGTGATGCTGTTTTGCGGAATCACCTATCCGCTGGCGATCCTGCCGGAATGGATGCAGGCCGTGTCGAAATGGCTGCCGCAGACCTACATCATCCACGCCATGCGCAGTGCGGCGCTCTCGACCGAAGGTTTCGGCGGCATCGCCCATGACTTGGAATTGATCCTGCTCTTCGGCGCGTTCTGGTTGGCTGCCGGCTTCGCACTCTTCAACCGGATGGAACGCCGTGCCCGCCAGACTGGCGCGATCGGACAATACTAAAATGCAAAACCTCTCCCAACCCACTCTCGCTTCTCACGCCCGCGCACTCTACGCGCTCATCCGCAAGGACTGGAAGCAATACTGGCGCTATCCGCTCAACGCGGTCTCGTCGGTATTTCATCCGCTGATTTGGATAGCACCGGTCTATTTCATGGGATTGACTTTCAGCACCAACGGAAAGGCGCTTGGCTTCGCGCAATACAGCGGCACGACCGATTTCATGTCCTTCATCCTGCTCGGCACCGTATTGGAAAATTTCATCAACGCCGTGTTCTGGGGCATGGGCTTCGCTCTCAAAAACGATATGGACTCGGGTGTGATGGAATCAAACTGGCTGACGCCCATTCCGCGCCTGCTGATCCTGGTCGGGCATTCGGTGACGAATCTCATCGTGACGGCCATCACCTCGGCGGGCATGTTGTTTTTCGGCGGGCTGGTCTTCGGATTCCACCCAACGGGCGATGTGCTGAAAGCCTTCGTTCCCATCCTGCCCATGATGATCGGCTTGTACGGTTTCGGCTTTGCCTTCGCAGCGGTGGTCATGCTGATCCGCGAAGCCAACAGCCTGGTGGATATGAGCAGTTTCCTGGTACAGATTTTCTCCGGCTCGAACTTCCCCGTCAACGCCCTGCCGCGTTTCCTTTTACCGGTGGCTCTTGCCCTGCCCCTCACCTACGGCCTGGACTCGGTCCGCGCGCATTTGATCGGAACAACCCCGATCCTGCCGCTCAACTGGGAGATGGTTCTGCTGGTTGTCTTCATGTTTGTGATGCTGTGGGTGGGCGTCGCCTCCTTCCGGTCCCTGGAGCGGCGGGTAAGGATATTGGGAACGCTGGGACAGCATTAAACACGTAGATCAAACTGCCAATTTGATCCGCTGGACAAATTAGCAATTTGTCCTACAAAGGTACAATAGCGCCATGTTCACCAAACTCCAAAAAATCTACGCCGACTATCCGCGCCTATTCTGGATCGTGGTTAGCGTCAGCTTCATTGACGGTATCGGGGGACCCTGCTCTTCCCGTTCTTCGCCCTGTACATCACACAGAAGTTCAACGTCGGTATGACCGAGGCGGGTATCGCGCTCGGCATGTTCTCGCTGTTCGGCATGTTCGGCGGCATAGTTGGCGGCGCGTTGACAGACCGCTTCGGACGCAAGCAACTCATCCTTTTCGGCCTGGTATTCAGCGCGCTGAGCACATTGTCATTCGGCCTGGTGACCGATATCCGCGTCATGTACCCGCTGGCTGTAGTCGTCGGCTTGATCGGAAGCCTTTCCAATCCCGCCCACAACGCCATGATCGCCGACATCCTGCCCGAGGAGAAACGCCAGGAAGGCTTCGGCATCCTGGCGTGGTGGGCAACTTCGCCTGGATCATCGGTCCGAGCATCGGCGGCTTCGTGGCAAAGTACGATTTCTTCTATCTCTTCGTGATCGACTCGATCCTCAGCTGCGTCGTCGCAGTGATCGTCTTCCGCCTGTTGCCGGAGACCAAACCCCAGGTCAAGGCCGAAGCGCATACCGGGGAATCCGAGTCCATCTGGCAGACCGTGCTCGGATATCGCGTCGCCCTGCGTGATTTCGCGTTCATGGCTTTCATCGTCGCCAGTGTGATGATGTTGCTCGTCTACCAGCAGGCCTATGGATCGCTCTCGGTCTTCCTGCGCGATGTCCACAATATTGATCCGCAGCGCTATGGCCTCCTGATGACCTCCAGCGCCATCACGGTGGTGTTATTCCAATTCGGTGTCAGCCGCTGGCTGCGCGGACGCGCGCCCTTCCGCATGATGGCCTTCGGCACGCTCTTCTACATGGTTGGTTTCACCATGTTTGGCCTCGTCTCGGCCTATCCGCTTTTCGTGAGCGCCATCGTGGTCATCACGATTGGCGAGATGATCGTTGTACCCGTCAGCCAGGGACTGGCCGCCAACTTCGCGCCCGAAGAAATGCGCGGCCGCTACATGGCAGTCTTCGGGCTTTCGTGGGCTTTTCCCCAAACCATCGGCCCGGGCGCGGCTGGTTACATTCTCGACAACTTTAATCCCAACTTGCTGTGGTACGTCGGCGGGATTTTGTGCGCGCTGTCCGCGCTCGGATATTGGGCGTTACATTTGAAGCTGGGGAAACGCGAACGCTTCGTCCCCAAGCCCCCTGAAGCGGAATTAATCCAGCAGGAAATTTCCGTGTAAGCGTGAAGGCCACGGTCTGACTGCTCAGACTCCGTCGCCCCTGCCTTTCAGGCAGGGGCGATGACTTTTATAATACCCACGGTTGAAAACTGCGCTTTCTGCCGTCTAAAAAAGCGCAATTTTCAACCGAGTGCGGTATATAGATCGGGGTGCAGATCGATTCGGTCAAAGTGAAATCAGCACAATTGCCGCCACCGTACACTTGTTGGGTATTGGTGAGCACTACCTTTTCGAGGTTCTCGAACGAAAAGGGATCTGCCAAATCTAAGTCAAACACGTCGCCAAAGTAGGTGGGGCTGGTTTCGAGCAGATAATCTTCGGCCAATGGAGTTAGTGCGTAAGACCCACCCTGTTTTTGCACGAGACCCAACGAAATGCTTAGACGTTATCACACTTTAACTGAATCGGACGTGTAATGCCAGGGTCTGAAATTCAAACGGAAATTGTGTAAACCACAGCAAGTTTCCATGACTCGATCTCGAAAATTATCTTTCCGGGCTCGCACTTGATCTTTGACAATCCGATAGCGTTTGACCCCTCCGATGGCATGTTCGACGCGGATGCGCAAGCTGGAAATCTGGCGGTTACTCTCTTTTTGCTCAGGCGTGAGTTCTTTGCCACGTGGCTTCTTCATGGGTTGGAGCATGGTCACGCCCGGCACAGCAAAACCCTGAAAGCCGAGGTCCTGACATAGGCTGCTCCCGCGGGGCAGGACCAAACCGGTTTCATCGGCGATTTTCTTGTCGTGCCGTGTGCCTTCGCAGGTTGGGGTGAGCAGGAGTATCTTGGCCTGCGGGTTGACCAATACATTGTTCTTGATGCAATGTTTTTTCTTCTTGCCGCTGTAGAAAAGGCGCTGCAATTTCGGGTCTTTGGGCCTTTGAATGGGCCTTTCTGTGCCATCTTGGAAGAAAACTTGCCCTTTTTTAGATGACAATTGCAATTCGATAGCTCTTCGGACTGGTCTCTCGCCCAAGTCAGCCAGGGCTTGGTTCAAACACGGATGCAGAATATGGATCCATTTGCTTGCCACCGGTTGAGACATATTAAAAACAGCTCCAAAAATATCCTGCGTGGTACCTTTGCGCAGATATACCAGGATAAACATCAGTTTGTCTTCGATGGTCGGCAGTGGACTGTTGCCATACTCTACATACCGACGGCGACGCTGCCCACCACCACGCTTTTTCCCTTTCAGTGTGTAACGTTTGATCCGCTTCAGAAAGCGGCTGTGAAAGGCAGGCAGTAGCGCCTTGAATTCTTTATGTGTGAGGCCTGTCAACGCAACAAACGGTTTCCCTTTCTGGGAATATCTGGCATAATAGTTCATGGAGGGGTGCCTTCCTTAGTCTGATGGTACAGTTTTGGAAGGATACCCCTCTTTTTCTATCTTGCAAACTAAAGTGTGATAACGTCTCTTATGTTCAAAAGCGCTTCGGCTGGACGTCGGGCGATGTTGAGTGCCTGACAGACTTCTACTAGCGTGTGCGGTGTCTGGCCGAGGTGAGAGAAGAGATTGAGTTTATGAGCAACAAAGATGGCCATATAGCCGGCGATGCCAACTTCGATATCCAACACCCGTCGGTCATCCATGCGTGGCCTGCGAATTGCAACCGTATCATATTGGCCCATAACATGCCTCCGTGATCTGTCAAAGATATGTCACACTGCAAGTGCCTAGCTCGGGGTATACAGCGACCGCATAACGACTTTTGGAAGATCTGTCCCATCGCCTAATGTTCTAAATCAATTTAGGAAGTTGGTATCAAAATCCTCTCTGCTTTCATTATTTCCGCTGCCGCTGGTAATGAGAGATTCTCCCTAGTCTCCGTATAAAAAATTAATCCTTTGTAGGTTGTCAGATATTTATTAACTACCCTTGTAAAGATCTTCTCTTGGGCTCTTATAACTAATGGGTCATTCACTTTACCCACGATTGACATAAATACGGCGCTATCGACTTTGACAATAGCGCCAAACGCTTTGATTGAACTGGCTTTTGCATCTGCGGTAGCTAAAGAATTATGAATCATATTTTTACTCCGACAAATCTATTATTCTAGAGGATTATACCCCCGTAAAACCAATGAGCCAAATACAACTTTCAAAAATGTTTTTCCCGGCTATAAATTTGCTGGAAGAGAATATTCAATAAAATAGGATAAAATACGCTTATATAATAAATTGCCCGTTTGGGCGCTATTCACCCGGTTTTTCAGCCCTCCGCCAGCCCATAATTGGCGAAGGTATTGCTTATAGTGAAGGTTTTCAATTCAGTTGAAGATTGCTAATGAAAGGATTGCCTCGATATGAAAGAATTACATTTGCCATTTTCCCCCACTAACCAACTAAGGGACGAGTTGATTAGACACTATTTAATTCCTTCCATTGACTGGTTGTCGGACTCCTATGATAAAACCTCGACGACGGTCCTTCCAGCCAAATTGGGAAATCTATGGGAAACAGCCTATGTGATTCTATGTTTGTTGCGAGCCAAAAATATTATAGAGAGTAATATAGGTTTTAAGGGAGATTACATTAAACGTATTTCGGATTCGGTAGATTTTTTGTTAGACAGAGTACGCGAAGACCGGGATACAGCAAACTGGGATGGTGGTCTATACGATACCGCTGTCGTTACTCGTGCTTTGATTGAATTCATAAAAACTTATCCCGAGGATGCCAACGCTTCGCGCGCGTCCACTTTGATTGACAAAAGCCTAATTTGGATTTTCAAGGAAGTGCAGGGATGGGAAACCGAAAGGTACTCCTTGGGTTTGGCAGATTTATCACAGACACTTCGAGTAGTTTTACAATGGGAGGATTACCGCCAGGAAATTGATATTAATGTTTTTTTGAGAAATCATGGTCTTGAAGTGCCCACTGATATTGACGACTTTGTTGCCAAACTTTTAATTAAACAATTGTCGCCAGAGGCAAGTATTTCAAAAATAGACAACAAGACATCAGAGTCTGAAAACACCACCACTATCCAAGATTTAAAACCTGAGATCAAAAAGAAACAGTCCATTGATTTTCAATCCGACATCTGGAACACGAGCGAGGCCATCTTAGGACTAACTAGCTATTTCTTTAAGCATAAAGGGGATACAAATTTTATTCCTGGAATCAATGACATATTGCGACAGAGCATTAGATACCTTGAAACAGAACATACAGACGGAAAATGGGGACTCCCTGATGTTACATCGTTGGCTTTGATGGCATACCTGCGCGGATATTCGACAGTGGAAGACGTTGAACCAGAGCCGCACATAGTATTCAAAACCATACGATGGCTTTGCGACTCTAAGCAACGCTTTTCGGATGGCAGCATTCTTCACAGCACCAACCACACGATCTTCTTTAGCTTGGTGCTTATAGAGATTTTTAATCATTGGCTATCTCCTGGATCTCTGAGAGATATTTCGGTTATTGATATTTATGACTATGTATTGTGGCAAATGCCAGCTCGTACAACTGTAGAACGAGCCAAGCGACTGGAGACACAATTTAAGTTGGCTCAAGAAAAATCTATGAGAGTCGAAATGGAAACACAGAATGCGAAGATTTTGCAAAGACTGAGAAGATGGCAAATTGTAACATTTTCGATTTTCTGGGCACTGATAGGAGTATTTTTTTCAATAGCTTTTGGATTTGTACAAATCCAAAGTGCAAAGATAACCGAGATAGCCTTGCCCCAACTCGGAGTAGTAAGCTGGGAGGTTTTGCTAACCTTTTTATCCATTTGGTCGTCGCTTGGGATTCTGATGGTTAGACGTATTATTACTCCAGGCGATAGTCAAGCAAAACGCGGTAAATAAATCCCAAAAAGTAAATATGTACAAAGAATTCAATACGGATTTCATCAACGCTTTTCATGATCTTCGATCTGAATTGCTTCAAATACTTTTAGAGACAGAAAACTACAAGACCGCTGTCGAAGAATATAGGCGATCAGAACGTACACTATTGTCAGTAAACCAGGAGAAAATTCCTGTCGAATTACCATCAATCAATCAATATGCTGCATATCTACCATACAATAATGTCTTATATTCTTACATCCTGTATGCGCTGATTCCCTCTCTGCTTACCCAAAAAGTGTTTATCAGGCCTTCACACCTCAGTAGTGGAGCGGCGATAAAGATCGATTCATTATTGCGACCATTTTTTAATAATATTTTTTTGAAACAATGGTCCCGCCGCGAATTCCTTCACGAGTTTGTGAATAGTTGTAACGTAGTTGCTTTCACTGGGAAATACTCCAACTTACCAGAGGTTGCTGACACAATCCAAAAAAACCAAATGCTGGTTTATGGCGGCGATGGGCTGGTTTCATTTATCGTTCACGATGACGCAGACATTGAACGCGCCGTAAAAGGAGCGATAAGAGATAGATTATATGCTTCTGGACAGGATTGTATTTGTCCCGATATTTTTCTTATTCACGAATCAATCGCGGAAAAATTTATACGTTTATTGACAACATATCTTCAAAATTTGAAGTTTGGACCGCATATTGATGAAGAAGCGGACTATTCCCCCATTCTCAAAGAACAGGTGGTTTTAGATGTGAATGATTTTCTAACAAATAGGAGACAAAGGGTTATATTCGGCGGTGATATTGATTTTGAAAAAAGAATTATCCCCCCAACAATTTTATTAGAAAATGACCTGTTGAATTATGAGTATTTTGAATTTTACTCCCCCGTTTTTCGTGTTTATAAATATAAGAGTCTGAATGACATAATACAATTTTATTCGTTACCATTCCAAGAAGATTTCAAGATGGGGGCAAGTGTTTTTGGTGGCAAAGACATTGTGAAATTTCTTAAGCATAACAAAATTATCGCCTCTTATAATCAAACATTTTTTGATGTCGAAAATGGCAACAAGCCATTTGGCGGATACGGAATTCGAGCAAGCCATGCGCTTTTTAACGGCTCTTTGGTAGCGCGCCCTATTCTTGTGTCTAGCGAGATTAAGCGATATCTAAATTCTTTTGAACGATAAAATGCCTTGAGATTTGCTCGTCCACCAGAAAGTCCGCCGCGCCCCACGTCAGCGCGGAGGCAAGTCCGTACAAGATAGGCAAAATTCCAAACACTATTTCACCCTTTTCCAACGTAGTGCAAACCCACGCAGCCGAGGGGAATGAACTTTTTCGATAGCAGGCGCAAGTGGGACAAGTTCAATTTCGGACATGGATACTCCAATACACCGAGTATAGACGGATTCAGGAAGGCTGGCAAGAAACGCGCGGCGGGGTTGTATAATTGGCG
>Ga0210021_1003355_pt1 | contig 12994 bp, 10 predicted proteins | sample CryGeymeta201517_FD_183981 | JGI IMG/M metagenome (GOLD analysis project Ga0210021, IMG submission 183981) | Groundwater microbial communities from Crystal Geyser aquifers in Utah, USA - Crystal Geyser metaG 2015-17 (SPAdes) (version 2) | ecosystem: Environmental > Aquatic > Deep subsurface >... | reverse complement strand
ATAGGAAATGTTTATGAATTATGAATCTGTGTTCCTTTAACCTATAAACTCATCAACCTATCAACCTATCAATTTATGTGTTCTCCGTGGTGAATTACTTTACCTGAGTAGTTACAAGGAGTTAAGAAAAAATAAGTTGTACGCCAAGAGTCACTGAGACACTTGGCTGGCAAGTCTGGCAAGTCTGACTGTTCGTAAGCGACGAACAACGGAGCCAGCCAAGATGGATCGGTGGCACGACTGTACAAGTTATTTTTTCTTGACTCCTGAATAATTCCAAAAGGTGGTAATGTAATGAGTGAAACAATATTTACCCCAATTCCAGATAACTTTGGAGAACATCATCTTGATGTATTTCCCGGACAATTGATCTGTGCCAAGGCAGAACCCAAACAGGGAAGGGTGGGAAGGACTATTACCGGCGAGGATATTCCGGCCAGAGAGGGAGAGGATGTTACTGTTATCCCTGGCAGAAATGTATGTGTCTCTGAGGATGGTACTCGATTATTTGCCATGGATTTTGGACGAATTGTCTGGGAAAAGGAAAGGATAAATGTTGAAAAAATTCTTAGCATTCAAGAAAATGTCAGTGATTCTATAGAATTTCCGGGCAGTATTGAAATTCAGGGTTCAATAAATGATAGTGCCGTTGTTACTGCTGCCGGGAATATTACGGTATCAGGTGGAATAGGTGCTGCGGAGATTAATGCCGGTGGGAATATCAGCGTTAAACAAGATATTCTCAAGGCAAAGGTTGTTTGTGAGGGCAACCTTTCAGCAAATGCCTTAAAAGAGGCAATGGTTACTGTTGCAGGCACAATAACTGTTGATGGTGCCATAATAAAATCTATAGTTACAGCAGGGAGAATTATTAGCCATACAAGTAGAAAGGGGCTTATCTTTGGTGGAGAAGTAACCGTAAAAAAACTTCTTACTGCTAAAAAGGCTGGGATAGAGGGTGATAATGAAATTACCCTTATTACTCTTTCTCCCGGTGCAATGGCTTATATTGAGATTGTTTATCCTTATGTAAATATTCTTCTGGGCAAAAGAACATCTTCCGTAAAAAAAACAATCAAAAAAGCATTTTATCAAGTAGAGCCATCCGGAAATGTAACCATAAAAAACTACGAGGAGATTGTCGTGGAAGAGGAGAAGGCTTCGCATGGAGCCATAAGTGCCCCCATACTTCTTGCTGATATGCCTATTTCTGTAGCAATTGAGGGTGTAGCCTTGTTGGAAGAGGCAAAAAATATGGGTGCAGAACTGCTTCAATTGCCAAAAGATGAGGTAGATACTCAAATAGAGAAACAGGGGAAGATAATAGTATTTAAGAAAGGCATCATTGGACCATGGTTTCCAGATAAGTGGGATGAGCTATATGGTCCAACCACGGACGGTTCCTTTAGTTTTGAGAATAATGCTGATGGGCTTTATCTCACAGTTATCTTCTCTCAGGGGGCAGGGAAAAAGACATTCAGCCATGAGGTTATTGAAGAAATAATATCTCAAAAATTTAATGAGATTGATACCTCAATGGTAGAAACCGTATTTGAAAAAAGAATAAAAAAACCGGTAAGAATTGGTCCAAGACAGTATCTTCGTGGTAAAATAGAGATAGAGATTTCCCCTGATCAATTAACTGCTACGGTTAATATCATCCCTCCTAAAATGGGCGGGATGTTGATGAGCGTGGAGGATATTGTCAAGGCATTAAATAAAAAAAATGTTTCGTTTGGAATAAATATGGAGAGGCTTGTTGAAATACTACACAATGTGGAGTTTAAGATGCCCGTAGTTGTTGCCCATGGCCACCCACCCCTGATAGGGATGAGTGCCTATCTTGCCTATCAATATGGGGAAAAAAGCGATGGAGCAGTACTTATTGGTGAAGATGCCATTCCAGGACAATTATTGGGTGTAAAAATACCCTCAACCATTGGCAGTTCAGGAATAGCCGTGACCGGAGAGAATATATCTGGGCTTCATGGAAGGGATATTACCCTTATTGCCGGAAAAAATATCTTTATAGATAAAAATAGATGCTTTTCCGCTGCATTTGGAAAGGTAATATGGCAGGGCTTTCAGGCAGCCGTAGAACAAATAATCAAGGTTGAGGCTGATGCTGATGCTAATATTGAGACCTCGGGAAAGATTATTATTCATGGGAATGTAAAAGAAGGGGTAAAGATTGGCGGCAATGATATTATTATTCATGGAAATGTGGAAAGTACGGTTGAAATTACGGCTAAAGGAACACTCACTGTTGAAGGGGAGATTAACAAGGCAAAGATTAAAACCGCTCTTGACATGTCCGCAACCATAATTAAGGAGTCACAGATTAAGTGTGGAGGGACACTTAATGTTAGCACGACAATAATGGATTCTCCGGTGATTGCAGAGAATGTTGTTCTGGTTTCTGAGGGGAAGGGCTTGATTGTGGGTGGCGAGATATTTGCACAAAACTTGATCCATGCCAAGATGATTGGCAATGAAGATGGAACACCAACCACGGTTAAGGTTGGTGAAAATGGCATCCTTTCTGTTCTTGGAACCCTTTATCCCAAGGTAACCCTTGTGTTTGGTAAAAGGAGCATGACCACTAAAAAACCGGCAAAGAAGGTAACATTTAAGATGGAAAAGGGTGCTATGACCACACAAGCCTATGAACCACCCAATATATCTCCCTCAAAACCCCCAACTATAACTATTTCTGCCTCACAATGTACTGTTCCAAGGTCTATTATTGTCCCTGGATATTCTATTGATGAGGCAATACAGCAGGCTGCTCCATTATTAGGGATGCCTCTGGAAGAATTAGATGGTGATACTATACCCAAAGAACAATCTCAAATATCGGCTATACGCGTCTACCCAAAGGGTGTAGAGGGTCCATGGTTGGAAACTTTCGATAATTCATGTATAGAAGAGCCGCTTGAGGAAGATACTATTGATCTTGATACAGATGCAAATGGGAGTTTTAATCTGATTAATAGGCGGGAAGGGCTTTTCCTTCGTCTAAGGCCTCCTGTAGGAAAGGGGAAACGCATCACCTCAGAACAAATTCTGGCAGAAATAGAAAGACGGGGATATATGGATATTGACTCCCAGAGGGTAATTGCAGCATGTACCGATCCACCAAAAGAACCAGTTCGTATTGGATTAATGCAATTTACCACTGAATTTGGCGGCAAGTTTGAGATAACCATTTCTGAGGACAAACACGAGGTTTTTATCAACATTACCCCGCCCGCTACAGGCATGGTACTGATTAAACCAGAGGATGTTATTCATAAATTGGAACAAAAGGGGGTTGTTGCTGGTATAATGGAGGATGAGATAGCCAGAATCTTAAAGGAAAAGGATTATAGCAGACCAATCCTCATTGCCTCATCTGTTCCGCCATCAAAGGGAGAAGCGGGAAAGTTTATTTATAAGATTGGAGGGTAGGGGTGAAAAAACATCGGATTACCTGATTCCCTCAATCGATCATTTTTGAACCATGCCGATAATTTTAGTTGTCATTTATTAAAAGCTGTGATATAATAAGGAGTCAAGGTAACTACTCACCACAAAGGCACGAAAACACAAAAAGTTGATAAGTTGAATAGTTGATGGGTTGATAAGTGGATGAATTGATAGGAAATGTTTATGAATTATGAATCTGTGTTCCTTTAACCTATAAACTCATCAACCTATCAACCTATCAACTTATGTGTTCTCCGTGGTGAATTATTTTACCTGAGTAGTTACGAGTCAAGAAAAAATAAGTTGTACACCAAGAGTCACTGAGTCGCTTGGCTGGCAAGGCGTGAGAAGCGAGCATGCTACTGTTCGTAAGCGACGAACAACAAAGCCAGACAAGATGAATCGGTGGCACGACTGGACAAGTTATTTTTTCTTGACGACAAAAGGTATCGTTCTGGACTTCTTTATCAACTGTCAAGGTGGTGAGCAAAAGATGTATTGCGAAAGAAAACGACTTGGTGAAATGCTACGGGATGCGGATATAATTACCCCTGAACAGCTTGAAATTGCTCTGGAAGAAAAAAAGAGATCAAAGGAAAGATTGGGCAAGATATTAGTTGATTTAGGGTTTACCACAGAGGGTATCATCCTTGATTTTCTTGGCAGCCAGCTAAACATCCCTCATATAAACCTTGATGAAGTAGATATTCAACAGTTTGATTCCAAGATACGAAAGGATGCATTAGAGGGACTTATCCGTCGACACCTTATCTTACCTATTTCTAAAGAAGGAAAGATCATAACCGTAGCCATGGCTGATCCCTTGGATGTATTTGCCTTAGATGATATGAAAAAGGCTATCGGGTTTGATATTCAGCCGGTGATTGCTACAGAAGGGATGATTAAATCAGCCATTGAAAGGGTTTATGGTCGTGCAGAGTCAACCCTTGAAGAAATATTAAAGGGAATGGATACCGGACAATTTGATGTTGTGAGGGCAACGGATGAGGTGGCAGTTGACCTGACCAGTCGAGGTGCAGAAAAAGAGGCACCAATAATAAAATTAGTTAACCATATCCTTCTTCAAGCCATTCAGAGGGGTGCAAGTGATATTCACATTGAACCCTATCAAAAGGATATTAGATTAAGATACAGAATTGATGGCATCCTTCATGAATTTGAAGCACCACCCAAAAGTGTTCACGGGGCAATGGTTTCCAGAATAAAGATTTTAGGAACTATGGATATTGCCGAGCATAGACTTCCTCAGGATGGCAGGGCAAAAATTATTGTTGAGAATAGGGAGGCAGATTTAAGAATATCAATTATCCCTACGGTAAATGGCGAAAAGGTAGTTATTCGAGTGCTTGACCCAAAGGGACTATGCGTAGACATGGCAAAATTAGGGTTTGAGGAAGATGTTTTAAGGTTATATGCCAAAATGATTACCTCACCCCATGGGATTATCCTGATAACTGGACCCACTGGAAGTGGTAAATCTACCACACTTTACTCTACCCTGCGGTTAATTAATTCTGGGGATAAAAATATTATTACCATAGAGGATCCGGTTGAATATATGATTCGCGGGATAAATCAGGTTCAGGCAAGACCTGATATAGGGCTTGATTTTACCACAGGTTTGCGGTCATTTATGCGACAGGATCCTGATATTATTTTAGTTGGTGAGATACGGGACAGGGAAACAGCTGAGGTGGCTATTAATGCTGCCCTGACCGGACACCTTGTCTTTGCCACGCTTCATACCAATGATACGGCTGGTGCTGTAACCAGATTAGTTAGTATGGGTATCGAACCATTTCTTATTACCTCGACGGTTATTTTAGTTGTTGCCCAGAGACTGATGCGAAAGGTTTGCCCCAAATGTGGTGAAGAATATGAGCCATCACCAATTCTCTTGAGCGAATTGGGCATAAACCTAAAGCCTGAAGAAAAGATAATGTTCAAAAAGGGGCAGGGTTGTGGACATTGTACCCGCACAGGGTATCGTGGTCGAATTGGTGCATTTGAAGTAATGCAAATGACAGATGCTATCAGGGATATGATCCTTGCTCGGGAGTCTTCTCATTTGATCAAGGAGGAAGCCATCAGACAGGGCATGCTTACCCTTGAAGAGGCAGCCATGAAAAAGGTGTTGTCTGGACAGACTACCTCTGAAGAGCTGATTCGAGTTGTCTTTGAAGCCAGAGGGAAGGTGGAAGTACATTCTAATGAAGGAAAAGAGGAAAAAAGGAAATGAGTATTGCAAATAAGGGAAGAAGCCCATTTTATCCTGGTCAACCTGTGCCTATTGAATTTTTTATTGGGAGAATGGCTGAGATTCAAAGAATTGCAAGGGGAATAAGTCAGGTTGAATTGGGAAAACCGCAGGCGATTTTTCTTACAGGTGAGTATGGAATTGGAAAAAGTTCTTTGGCCAGTGCAATGAAATATTTGGCAAAAGAAAAATTATTGGGTGTCCATGTTCTCCTTGGTGGAGCCAAAACGATAGAAGATGTGGCTACAAAAACTGTGGAAGCTGTAATTAAAGATCAAATTTATGGAACTACAATTACAGAAAAGACCAGAAATTTCTTGTCAAGATACATAGGTAATCAAGAACTTTTTGGATTTAGTATAAATCTTGAAAACCTGAAGGCTGATGGACCAACTATTTCTCACGGATATTTGCCTTTTTTGCGGGAGTTGTTGAATCGAGTCAAAGATACAGGTATCAAGGGTATAATGTTAATACTTGATGAACTTAATGGGATTACCGGGAATCCTCAATTTGCTCACTTTATAAAAACATTGGTAGACGAAAACGCCCTTAGCTCAAACCCTCTTCCCTTGCTTCTGATGTTGTGTGGGGTTGAAGAGAGGAGAAGGGAAATGATTAACCATCATCAGCCTATTGATCGAATTTTTGATATCGTAAGGGTTGAGTCAATGAATAAAGAGGAGATGAAAGACTTTTTCAATAAAACATTCAATTCTGTGGGTATTCAGGTTACAAAGGGAGCAATGATTACATTATGCCATTATTCAGCTGGCTTTCCAAAGATTATGCATCTTCTGGGGGATATTATTTTTTGGATAGATAATGATCAGTTGATTAATGGAGACGATGCTGCAGCTGGTATTATTAAAGCTGCCCTGGCTGTTGGAGAAAAATTCGTTGATCAGCAAGTTTACAAGGCATTGCAAAGTAAAGACTACCATTCTATTTTGAAGAAAATAAGTAAGGGAAACTCATTTCAAAAAGGAAATATTGAAAAGGATCTTTCTGAAGGGGAACGGAAAAAATTACACAACTTTCTACGACGGATGAAAAAACTCAATGTCTTAAAATCCGGTGATGAACGAGGAGAGTATGTGTTTAACAGTCGATTGGTAAGGCTTTATATGCTTCTTAAGTCTTTATAAAAGGGGGAAATATTTATGGGTGCATGGATTGGCAGGGGCCGAAAGGCACGGACTTGTTATGGGTTTGACGATATTGCTATTGTTCCCGGGTGTGTAAGCATTGATCCAGAGGATGTGGATACAACATGGATGCTTGGCAACCTTAAATTTGATATTCCAATACTTGCTTCAGCCATGGATGGGGTGGTGGATGTCCATTTTGCTATAGCCATGAGTAGGCTTGGCGGGGTGGCAGTGCTTAATCTGGAAGGGATTCAGACCAGATATGATGACCCATCAGAGGCATTAGCGAATATTGTTAAGGTTTCCCCGGATGAGGCAACCAATGTCTTGCAAAAGATATATGAAGAACCTGTAAAAAAGGAATTGGTAATCAAAAGAATAAAAGAGATAAAGGATGGGGGCGGGGTTGCGGCTGTTTCAATTATCCCCCAACGAATAGCTGAGTTTGGACCAATTGCTCAAGAGGCAGGGGCTGATATTCTTGTTATTCAAGCAACCGTAGTAACAGCCAAGTTTATCTCAAAGGCAAATCCATCATTAGACTTTAAGGAATTAAAGAAAAAGATTTCTATTCCGGTAATTGTTGGCAATTGCGTAACCTATGAGTCTGCCCTGGAGCTTATGGAAACAGGTATTGATGGGTTGCTGGTTGGGGTAGGACCTGGATCTGCCTGCACAACCAGAGGGGTGCTTGGTATTGGTGTGCCGCAGGTATCAGCCACTGTAGATTGTGCAGCTGCCAGAGATTTCTATTATAAACAAACAGGACGGTATGTATCCATTATTACTGATGGTGGGATGTCTGTTGGCGGGGATGTTTGCAAGGCGTTTGCATCAGGGGCAGATGCGGTGATGATAGGCTCTGCCTTTGCCAAAACGGAAGAGTCCCCGGGAAAGGGTTATCACTGGGGCATGGCCACACCACATCGTAATCTACCCAGAGGAACAAGGATTTTCGTTGGCACAACCTCAACCCTTGAGACAATCCTCTATGGGCCTGCTCATCTGGACGATGGTTCGCAAAACCTTGTTGGTGCGTTACGAACTGCCATGGGTGTGTGTGGGGCAGATACTGTCAGACAAATGCAATTGGTGGAATTAGTCATTGCCCCATCCATAAAAACAGAGGGGAAGATATTTCAGAAGACGCAAAGGATAGGGATGGGGAAATGAGTGAAAAGTGAAAAACGAAAAGTGAAAAGTGAAAAGTAAGGGTGAAATTAGATGAGTGAAAAACGAAAAGTGAGGGTAAAATTAGATTAAAAGGGATGATTTGCTATAAATCCTATAATACCTAAAAAGGAAGGTGAAAAATGTCAAAATTAAAAAGACATAATTTGAAAGGTGATGATTTGGCTCTCTGGATATACGATGCCATTGAATATGTCAAGAAAAATCCAACGAAGATTCAGACATATGGTGGTATTGCTGCCGGGGTGCTCATTGGGGCAATTATCCTCTATGCCGCAGTCTCTACCTCCATGAAAAATGTGAAAGGTCAGTTTTCTCAGGCACAGGTGGCATATCAACAGTGCGTTCCGGGTGAAAAAGAGGGTTATACAAAGGCAAAGGATGTCTTTACCTCTATCATTAATAAATATGGCTTTACCAAAGAGGCAAAATTTGCCCGTTTTTATAAGGGGGCATGCTGTTATTACCTTGGAACATATGATGATGCTAAGGCTTGTTTTGAGGAATTTCTGGAAAAATGTCCAAAACACCCTTTAGCTCCAGCTGCTTATTGTCGTATTGGTAATATCTATGAGCAAAAGAAGGAGTTTTCAAAGGCGATTGATTCATATAAATCGTTGTTGAAAAATTATCCGCAGAGTTTTGAGGTTCATGAGGCTGACTTGAGCCTTGGAAGGTGTTATCAGAAAATGGGTAACATACAACAGGCAAAGAAAGTATATGGCAAGATAATTACAAGTTCTGTCTGGGCTGATGAGGCAAGGTTCTGGTGGAAAAATCTATGAGCAATCCCTTACATGTTGCTTTTTTATGGCACATGCATCAACCATTTTATAAGGATATTTCTGCCAAAGAATATGCCCTTCCATGGGTAAGACTACATGGTATCAAAGATTACTATGATATGGTTTCTGTTCTGGATGCGTATCCCAAAATCCATCAGACATTTAACATGGTTCCATCCTTGATGATTCAGTTGGATGAGTATACTCAGGGTGCAAGCGATAAATATCTGGCTCATACCTTGATTCCAGCTAAGGATTTGAGCCATGGGCAAAAGAGTTTCATCTTGCAGGAATTTTTTTCTGCAAATTGGGATAATATGATCAAGCCCTTTCCAAGATATAGAGAGCTTATCGAAAAAAGGGGCATTACTGTTCCTGGAGATGGATTGTCTATTGCTATTAAAAGGTTTAGCACCCAGGATTTTCTGGATCTTCAGGTCTGGTTCAATATTGCCTGGTTTGACCCACAATTTCAGGGAAAAGATTTCTTATTAGTAAATCTTATCCAAAAGCAAAGGGATTTTACAGAAGGTGAAAAGCAAGCAGTTATAGATAAACAAAGGGAGCTTATTTCATGGATCCTCCCTGAATATAAAAGGATGCAGGATACGGGACAGATTGAGGTCTCTGTAACCCCATATTATCACCCTATACTTCCTCTTGTTTGCAATATGGAATTAGCCAGACAATCAGACCCAACCGTTATCCTGCCAAAGAAGAAATTTATTGCCCCTGAGGATGCAAGAATGCAGATAAAAAGGGCGGTTGAATGCTATCAGCAGCATCTTGGTTGCAATCCCAGAGGGATGTGGCCATCAGAGGGGAGCGTGTGTAACGATATTATTCCTATGGTAGCTGATAATGGGATCAAATGGCTGGCAACAGATGAATGGATTTTGTACCATACGCTTGGTGTGGATAGATACAGTGCTCATCTGCTGTATAAGCCATATTGTTTGGAAGTAGACGGAAGACAGGTAAATATGGTTTTTCGTGATAGAACCCTCTCAGATACTATTGGATTTACCTATTCAAAATGGAATACCTATGATGCGGTCTCTGATTTTATTACCAGACTCCATCATATCAAGGATATGTTGCCTAAGAAAAGAAATCATCTGGTATGTATTGCCATGGATGGAGAAAATGCGTGGGAATATTACTCAAAAAATGGCTGGGAATTCTTAGAATATCTCTATACAAGCCTTTCTCATGATGAAGGGATACGGTGTGTTACTATTAATGAATATCTTCAGGAAAACCCCCCGCAGGAAACACTTACTGATATTCATCCCGGCTCATGGATAAATTCTAACTTCCAAATCTGGGTGGGGGGCAAGGAAGAAAATAGGGCATGGGATTATCTGTATGAGGCAAGAGAGGCTCTGGTGGGCTTTGAAAAGAAACATGGACCATCAGATAAGACTCTTGAGGCATGGGAATATATTTACATTGCTGAGGGCTCAGATTGGTTCTGGTGGTATGGGGATAAACACTATTCCCCAAATGCAGATATCTTTGATTCTCTGTTCAGGGGCTATCTGGAAGGGGTGTATAAGATTCTTGGGTTAAAGGTTCCGGAAGGGATTAAGAAACCGATAAGAATATCGTTATCGTAGGGGCGACTTATGTGTCTGCCCGTGTGTCTCAAATGATAATCAGGGCGAACACATAGGTTTGCCCCTACGATGATAGGAGAAACAAATGCTTTGTTGTGAAAGATGTGAAAAGCATATGGACTGTGTAAAAAAGTGGATGTTGGGTGAGAAGGGAATGCCCCAGACATGCTGCTTTGAATGTCATAATTTTTCTGAGTGTTTTGGGGAGAATATGAAAAAGCGATGGGAGATACTTCATGGTGAAGAACAATGGAGGGCGGACATTCCTGTCTGCCAATTAATGCAGAGGGAAACAGAGGGTTCAAATTGAAGAGAATACTCGTTTTAACTGTATTAGCCGGCATGGGACACATTCGGGCGGCTGAGGCTATTTGTGAAGGGATACGAAGCGTTTCGCCAGAATCTGTGGTCTGGTTAAAAGATCCCCTCGAAGAAGAGCCAAAAAAGCAACGATTTATTAATGATTTTTATGTCTTTATGGCCAGACATATGCCACATCTCTGGGGATATTTTTATAATAGCCGTCTGCTTTCAGGTGCTTATTCTCCGATGAGATGGTATATTACCAGAAGATACGCATCCTTGATTGCAAAAAATATCAAGGAATGGAATCCAGATATAATTGTTTCTACTCATCCATTTCTTGCTGCTGCTGTTGGGGTTCTGAAGAAACGCAAGGGATTGAATATTCCCCTTATTTCTGTAGCAACAGATTTTCATGTACATTTATTTGGGATAAATAAGCAGGTAGACACCTTTATTGTGCCATGTGAAGAGGTGGCTGAGTATCTTAATCGTCAAGGGGTTAATTCTGAAAAGATAGTGTCCTGCGGTATTCCTATCAGCCTTAAGTTTTCTGTTCCCTTAAGGATAGAAGAAGCAAAAGAAAAACTTGGATTTGACAGGGATAAGCCGCTTGTGCTGCTGCTTTCAGGCGGATTTGGAATAGGTCCCGTGCTTGACTTATTAAAGGCATTCAGGGGCATTGAAGGAAAATTCCAATTGGCCATAATCATTGGCAGGGATGAAAAATTAAGGAAAAGAGCCAAAGAGATTGCCCAAACCCTTAACTGCCCTATCAAGGTTTTTAGCTTTGTGGATAATATGGAAGAGTTTGTGTCTGCTGCGGATATGGTAATCACCAAGCCAGGCGGCATGTCTGTATCAGAAACATTGGCAAAAAGGGTGCCTCTTTGTCTGATGCAAGCCATAAAAGGGCAGGAAGAATGGAATGTCAGGATTCTGGTTAAAGCGGGAGCTGCTGTTTATTCAAAAGATGTGAGGGATATACCCAGTGTTGTTATAGGGCTTTTGAATGATGAGGCAAAATGCTCTTGTATGAGGGAGTCGGCAGGGAGATTGGGAAAGCCGAATTGTAGCGAGAATATTGCAAGATTGGTAATCAATATAGGGGTAACGGATAATGTATCAGGTATTCATAAGTCATAGCACTCAAGATAGAGGATTAGTCATTGCCCTTGCTAATGTGCTTACAAAGTTTGAAATAAAAGTACTTGTTGCAGAATGGTACCTTACCCCAGGAGAGCCTGTCAGTAAAAAAGTGTTTGATGAGATTGAAAAATCTGATTGCATAGTTGCCTTATTAACACGAGATGGGATGAGATCCAATTGGGTCAATCAGGAGATAGAATATGCCTTAAATGCTGGCAAACCACTTATTCCAATTGTAGAAAAAGGGGTTAATGTAAACGAATTGGTGGCACTGCAAGGTAAAGAATATATTGAATATGATCCTCCTCAATATCAAAATGCCTTAATAAAAACAGCAAGCTTTGTTAAATCATTAAAATTGAATAAACAAAAACAGAGAAAAGCATTACTTGTTGCAGGAGGAATTCTTGCTTTTTTCCTTTTACTTTCTTCCAGAGGTGAAAAATGAGTGTTATTTCATATAATGCAGAAAAAAATAGAATAAAGTTTGATTCCGATGATATTATACAAGCAAAGTGTGTAAAAGCAGGGGCATTTAAGTTATGGATAGATTCAAATAATGTTAATATTCGTGCTATTTCTATTGATCACTTGGACGATATATTAAAAGATTTTGGGCATTATCCAAAGTTTGGAAGTGCTAAGGGACTAATCGAAATGTCTGACGACTTCGATGAACTACTGGAAGACTTTAAGGACTACATGCCATGAGACTCTTACTGGATACACACACATTTCTTTGGTTTATCGATGGTAATCTGGAACTAAGCAGCTATGGGCGTCAGCTTATTGAGGAGCCTGCCAACGAACGATTTTTAAGTGTAGCAAGTTTATGGGAAATGTCTATTAAAAATAGTCTTGGCAGACTAAAGATACCATTGCCTTTCACGAAACTGGTTACTGAACAAGTTTACGGTAATGCGATAAAATTGTTGCATATTGCCCCTAAACACTTAGATGTGTTACGGACATTACACTTTTATCACAAAGATCCATTTGATAGATTGATAATTGCCCAGAGTCTGTCAGAGGACATATCAATTTTAAGTC
>Ga0210021_1003330_pt1 | contig 13056 bp, 11 predicted proteins | sample CryGeymeta201517_FD_183981 | JGI IMG/M metagenome (GOLD analysis project Ga0210021, IMG submission 183981) | Groundwater microbial communities from Crystal Geyser aquifers in Utah, USA - Crystal Geyser metaG 2015-17 (SPAdes) (version 2) | ecosystem: Environmental > Aquatic > Deep subsurface >... | reverse complement strand
CTTGGGTATAGGAATTTGTGCTCCAAGAGAAATATTTTCTGCTACTTGCCTAAAAAGACGGTCTTCTTCTTTGTTGGCCTGTCTGGCACCAGAAATACCCAAAATAATTTTATCTGAATACCAATAGCCGGCGAAAGACGATATTCCTGATAAAATCAAGGCGATACCAATAAAAGATGGGCCATAGCCGAATGCTCTGCCCAAGAAATAGATGGTCGCGGCCACAAAAATCGCAAATAATATTACGACTATGGCTGACCGTCTCTTATTAAGATCAATCTGTTCGTAGACATTTATCATCCTTGCATTTCCACTTTGGGAGTTTTCATTTCCTCTCCACCTACCTCGAGGTGTTCACCTTCTTCAGGAGTAACCAGACCTTTTTCTGCGGTAAAGTGAAAAATATTCGCCACAATATTGCTGGGAAAAGTCACCACCATAATATCGTAGTCAGCGCTTAAGTCAATGAGAACTCTTCTCGAATACATGATTTTGTCGGCAGTATCTCTAAGATCCCCCATAAGCTGAGTAACCGCCCCAACCGCTTTTATTTCCGGGGTACTCTCCATCAAGGCTTGAAATTTCCCTAAAGTTCTTTGGGCAACAGCGCTGGCATCAACCATCATTTGCGGGTCATTGGTAGCGGTTGCTTCCAAAATTGTTTTCCTTGCTTCGGTTAGTGAAGTAAAAATCTCCTTTTCGTGAGACATATATCCCTTTACCGAATCAACAAGGTTGGGGATCAAATCAGCTTGCCTTTTAAGTTGATTTCCGATTTCTTGAATAGAAGCGCGGATTCTTGTTTTGGTGGTAACAAATTTGTTGTAAACTACCAAAAGGTAAAAACCGATAACAGCTAAAACAACAAGTAAAATAATCATAAATTTATTTTCACCTCCTCCTTCATGGGACAAAACCTTGTGCGCCCTGCAAGCGCGCTAAAATCTTTTCCAATAAGTCACGTTTCTTGCCGTATGAAAATGCCCAATAGTTGATTACTCTTCACTTTATGAGTATATCACTTAGTTCTTTGAATGATAAAGTGTTTATAATGTCTTTTTTCTCTGCCCAGCCTCTTCTTGCCACCGAAACTCCATATTTCATCAATTTCATCTGATCAACATGGTGGGAATCCGAATCAATTATAAGCTTAACCCCCAATTTCACTGCTTCCCTTACTAAAACGTCTGGCAAATCCAGCCTGTTTGGCCAGGCTGAAATTTCGAGGATTTTTTTATTTTTTAAACAGAAATCAAAAACTGCTTCCCAGTCTAATTCATAACCTTCCCGCTCCTCTAAAAGTCTTCCGGTGGGATGACCGAATATTTTGATCTTTGGATGGGCAAGTGCTTTTAAAACTCTTTTGGTCATTTTTTCCCTATTTAAACCAAAGTTTGTGTGGATGGAAGCAATGACAAAGTCCAAAAGGTCTAAACATTTTTCAGAAATAGACAGTTCCCCGTCTGGTTTGATGTCAACTTCTAACCCGTTAAGAATGTTGATGGGTAATTTTTGTACTCTTGATTTCCTACTTTCCCCTGCCGAGTATCTAAGTTGTTCAAAAGCTTCTTCTTTTCTCTTTAATAAATCAATAACTTGAGTCTCGGTATGTTTGGAACTTGAGGGATTATGTTCGCTAAACCCCAAATATTCATATCCCAATCTCTCTGCTTCTTCTACCATTGCTTTTGGATCGGATTCACCAAGATCATGGCTTGGTTCAATGGGAAAATCCGAGTGAACATGAAGGTCGCCTTTTATATCTTTCAGTTCCACCAACTTTGGTAACTTCCTTGTTCTTGATGCTTCGATCTCTCCTCTCGCCTCTCTTAACTCTGGTGGTATCCACTCCAAACCCAACTCGTGATAAAAACCCTCCTCGTCCTCAAAACTTTTAACTTTTAAGTTATCACTTTGAACTTTGAACTTGCCCCTTCCGGGGAATTTCTTCGAAATGGAACTTTGAACTTTCTTTATCCCGTATTCCGAAAGTGACATTCCTTTCCTGAGGCTAAATTCACGAAGTTGAATATTGTGCTGTTTACTCCCGGTAAAATATTGAAGCATTGCTCCATAGCTTTCCGGCAAAGAAAACCTAACGTCTACTTGCTGTCCGCTCAGTAAAATTACTCGGAGCAAGGCTTTTTCCCCTTTTTCCAAAACAGTCTTAATTTTCTTGTATTTAAGAAAATATTCCATAACCTCGTGAGGTTTTTTGGTACAAACAGAAATATCGATATCGCCGATGGTGGCTACCATTCGGCGCAAACTTCCCAGAGGATGAGCTTCAAGAACTTCTGGAGATCTTTTTAGGTAGTTAATAATGTCGGAAGCAAGCATGTCGGCGTAAGGCAAAAGCATTCTCTTTGTTTTCATCTCTCCCTTTTCCAAAGCTTTTATGCCTTCGATAATGTCCTCCTCGGATTTTTCACCAAAATTTTCCATAACCTTGATTTTCCCGGCCAGTGCTGCCTCTTTTAATTTCTTAACTGCCCCTTTATTGGATATTTTCAGTATTTTGGCTAAAGCGTAAGCAGTTTTAGGACCAACACCGGGAATGTCTAAGAAAACAAACATTGCCGGAGGCAAACCTTTTTTTATCCGATTAAAGTGCCTAACTTGTCCTGTTCGAAAAAGTTCATCAAGATATGAGGAGATATTCTTGCCTATTCCTGGAATCTGATCAAGTTTTCCATCATCCCAAAGATCTTTAAGCTCTGAGGTGGCGTGTTCAACAGAAACAGCTGCTTTTTGGTAGGCCATAATCTTAAATTTGCTTTCATTCTTAACTTCGTAGGCAGCAGAAATATCGGCAAGAATTTTGGCAATTTCCCGATTGGAAAAAGAATGGCTCAACCTTGAACCCATATTTTTATCATACATCCGATTGACGTTCCAGGCAAGGCTGTGATAAACTGAGCTGGATTTAATTTCTAACTAGGTAATTTTACAAACGGTAAGAAACGTGCGATTTGGAAATAAGATTACAGTCTGCTTGCGAGTCAATCTGAAGAAGATCTCGCAAGCAACTTTGAAGGAAAAAAGTTGGAAAGAAACCGTGGTTTCTTTCCATGAGGGGTCGTAGCTCAACTGGTTAGAGCATCCGCCTGTCACGCGGAAGGTTGCGAGTTCGAGACTCGTCGATCCCGCCTACGTCCCGCCAACCGGCGGGACTACGGCGGGCAAGCCCGCTTTAATCTATCTGCCTATCTGCCCAAACTTTTTAATGAAAGGGGGTGAGTAGTAGCAGGTTTTTTTAGGAAAAAAATCTAAAGTTTATGGCTCGAAAGAAAACAATTAACATTATAAAAAAAGTAAGGTCCGCCGAATCAGTTATCAGTATGATTTTGGGAATTTTAGTTGTTGTCGTGGTAGGTGTCCTTTTGTTTAGATACTTTAGAGGAGTAATCACCAAAACAAAAATAACTCAAGAAAGCGAAAAAGCGGCTGAGTCTGAGAAACTCGCTCAACAAAGCGAGGGAAAAGTCCCACTACCAACAAAATATACGGTCCAAAAAGGCGATAATCTTTGGAAAATCAGCACTAAATTTTACGGCGATGGATTTAATTGGGTTGATATCAGCAAAGAGAATCAAATAAAGAATCCCGATCTTCTCGAGGCTGGAAATGAGTTGGTAATTCCTGATGTTCCGGTGAGAAAACCAATCGCCACTGTCAAAGAAGGAGAACAAACAATAAGTGGCGATTCTTATACAGTTGTGAAGGGAGACACTCTCTGGAAAATTAGTGTCAGAGCCTACCAAGACGGCTACAAGTGGCCGGAAATCGCCAAGGCGAACAATCTGTCAAACCCTAGCCTAATTCACCCTGGCAACATGCTGACTATCCCACGCTAGAGTAAATTTTGTTTATCGAATCCATCCGGTTCCTCCGGAAATAGTTTTGTTGTAAAATGGGTGTCAACGAAGCGAAACGTAATAAATTTTAAAAAAATTTAAACGTTTCTGCAACGTTAATTTGCAAAACAAATTTTACGTTGCGGTGGTAGTTCAACGGTAGAACGTCTGCTTCCCAAGCAGAAGGCTGAGGGTTCAATTCCCTTCCATCGCTCATAAACTACGGTAGAATGCCCCGCCAAGGCGGGGAGGTCACGGGTCCAAATCCCGTCCACCGCTCAAAAATGAACATTACTTGGGAGGATCTTCTGTTAGAAACATTACCTTTTCGCGAGGAGATACTAGCTTGGTGCAAACTTCATCAAGAATTCAAAAGGGGCCTGAAGGTCTTAGCTTCTGAGAGGTTTCTTCATTTAGGAACAGTTGTTGTTTCCTATCCACCGGGAACAAACGATGAGGTTGTCGGGATGTATGCCTATGATTATAAAAATAACCCTCCACTATTTAAACAAGATTTTATCGTTGATGTTGGGCTAGCTCATAAAGAGTTTATTCTATACACCGGATTTTCTAAAGGCACCCAAAGTACCAAGTACGTTAAACATATAAATGACTTCTTTTCAAAATATGAAAAGAATGGAAACTACCAAGGTTCTCATCACTTAACGTTAGATTAACTGCCTGAGGATGCAGAAATAAGACGAAGAGCAAAAAGTATGATTGAGAGAGCCAAAGACTTGCCGGAAGACATAACGCATCCCCCGCAACAAATGATGGTGGACTACTTACAAAAGATTAAGGAAGCTAAAAAAGGCAAGTGGACAGAATTTCGTAAGTTAGATAAGGAGGAAAAATAACTTGTATGATTCTTGAGGCAACTACCCCAGTCCAAATATCACCTGGAGTACCTTGGTACTTAAAGGATTTACTTTTGCCTTTATTTGTTACCTTTTCTACATATCTTTGTACTCATTTTCTTTTTGTTCCAGTTGCAAAATGGCGGAAAATGAGAGAAGAAATGATTATAATTTCTGTCCAGTACGCAAATTACAAAGCCTATTCTTATACAACAAAAAATGGAAAAAGAAAGTTTGAAGATCGAGGATTACATAATATAGTAGAACAAGACTTGAGAAAATTGGCAGGCAAAGTATGCACACTACCCAACTATTTTTCATATAAGTTTTGGCGATTATTACATTTGCTTCCAAAGGAAGAACGTATTGAAAGCATAAGAGGAGATCTGATCGGTTGGGCAAATTCTTTAATCGAAAGCGACTTAAAATATGACGCTAACAGAGATGTGAGAATCGAAAGCCTTAAAAAGAATCTAAATCTACCTAATAACTACGAACAGATGAAACAAATTCAAGAACTCGAATGGGAAAATGCCAGGAAGAGATAAATTAGAGATTCTTAAAGATGATAATATTCAAATGATCTTTAAGCAAATTTAATTGTAGAATTAAATTAGGAGTTACCATATCTCGTAGGTTCGAGCGAAGTACGGTTACCAGTTCAATATAGTTCACAGTTACCCGTTTTATGTCTTAATGCTTAATTGGCCAATTAAATGCTAAGAGTTATCGCCTCAATCTTTCTTACCCTCTCGCCCATTTGTGCATATTTTATTATGTATTTAATATTCAAAGACTCTCTTGCCAAGAATGGATTTTGGGTTATTTTTATTCCCATGGTTTTGGCCCTTATAATAACCGCATTTTGTGTTATCCCTAAAAGAAACAATCCAAACTACCCAATTTATTACTTATTTCATCCTTCAAAAATATCTAAGATAATTATCCTAATATGGATAATATTAATGATTGGATTATTTTTCTTTGCGCAGTGTAAAGAGTATGGCTTTCCCATTGGAACAAGATGTTTCAAACAAATTTTTAATTATTGATGTCCCTCTATACCAAGAAGCAAGCTAGTCCTCAAAAAGTGAAATTGTGTTTTCGTAGAGAATGCTTTTGTCGCCGTAGATGACAATGCGGATGACGGGATAGGAATAGGGGTCGCCGGTTAGACCTTCCGGCAGTTTGTAGTTTTTATCCTCCCACCTCCACTCTTGAGATTCTCCGTCAAGTTTCTCGGAGTAAACTAATTGATCTTTAATTTGATCAAAATTTGGCAAGGCTCGCTTGAGGTAACCAAAAGCGATAGTTTCCGCTTCTACTTTACTCATCTTTGGCATAGTAGAGGCCCTGCCGCAGGAAATACCGTTCGCTTTAAGGTCGTCAATCTCGCTTTGTCGCAGATTGCGAATGTGTACCGCAGTTAAAGTATTTTTTCGGGAATCGGTTTGGTATTCGTAGACTTCGCATTGTCCGTTAATTAAATCTTTTTGTTCGTAAATATTTACCTGTCGTTCCCATTCCGGAACTTTGTCTATCCGCATTCCCCCGCCTTTATCAAGCGGAGAAGCTTTGCCGACCATGAAATACGGCTGCGGAAGACCGGTTCCCTTGGAAACGAGATCTAGATTTGGGTTTGCCATAAATGATCTTATGGTGTTAATGTCTTTTTGCAGGGGGCTCTCCGTCTTAGAAGTTTCGGTCTCGGTGCCGGAATTCGGCGAAAGTGTTTTATTGCTCTGTTTCCACCAAATTGCTCCTCCTAAAATAAGAACGGCCGATAGAATCAATAGCGGTTTTTTCATATACCTATTTTGTTAGCACCATTATACGACTTTTGTTGAGGAATAAGTCGTTTTTCTAAAGTGACAGTGTCTGTGTGGTCTTTCAAGATATCTAGTTGTAAAATATGTCTAGGAGTAATGAGTATGCGAAGCCAACACTTTATTGTTGAAGCGAAGAGCAGATTCGAGCTGGTTTCGCTCACCATTTCACCACAGTTTCGACTTTAACCCAAATTGAGATTTATATGACTGATCATTTAGAAAATAAATATCATTCCAAAGTCTTCTGTAAAGAATGTCAACAGTTAACTTGGCATAATATCTTAAATAGAACTGAAAAAAGATATAATGATGACGAATCTGGAATATGGGAAATTACAGATTTCTTTACTTTACAATGTCTAGGTTGCGAAAATGTATGTTTGCTAATTGTTTACATATTTAGCGAAGACATTAATCCTGTTAACGGTCAACCAGAAGAACAAATAAGCATTCATCCTTCTCCATATAAAAGCGATAGAAGTGAAATTGATAGAGTGTTCTATGTACCAAATCAGGTCAAATCCATATATTTAGAAACACTTAAAGCTTTTAATTCAGGAATGTTGATTCTAACTGCAATAGGAATTAGATCTATCCTTGAGGCCGTGTCAATTGACCAAGGTATAAAAGACAGGGGAATTGAAACAAAAATAAATAAAATGATTGAGAAGTAAATTATTACACCAAATAGTGCAAAGCTTCTGAACTTAATAAGAGAAATAGGCAATCTGAGTGCACACGAGATAAAAAAACATCACAAAGACGATTTATCACTATGCCTTGATATAGTTGAGGGTGTATTAAGAAGTTTGTATATCTATCCTAAAGAAGCTGAATTCACAAAAGATGTTATAGACGGAAAATGGATCCGCGCATGAAATCTAGAAACCTAGCTTCTTATATTTTTTGTCATCAGACATCTGGAACAAAGTATATCAATACGGAGTAAAACTCTTTATCTTTAAGTATCGTTTTGAAGCTAAAAACTAATATCCAACTATAGTTTAATATACTTTGATTTATTTAAGCAATCTTGACAGGGATGTTATATAATGTATATGGTCGCGGTGCAAAAACCGCGCCCATCGAAAAAGGGCCTATCTGAAAAAGTGAAGGCCTTTTTTCGATTCATCGGGGAAAAACTTCAATCCATAACCCAATAGTCTTCCCGAAGAGCTTTTATACAATTTTGGTAAAGTAACTTCATGGAATCTCCAGTATTCTTCTTTTCCTTTATTGTATTCAAAAATATGGTATACAGGATAGCAATATAAATCCGCCAGTTGTATTCCAACAGTCTTTTCAGAAGTCGCAAACAATAATCTCTCAATAATGTTAGGGCATTTTTGCCAAAATCCATGGTCTTCCCATCTTAGTAAACTGTGAATATGATCAAGTTCTTCGCCTATAAAACTTTTTTCCACCTGTCCTTCTCTGGGATCAATAATACAAATTCCTAGTGACTCGTTTTCTTTTAAGAACATTTGAAATCGCTCTGCCAGGAAGATATAAGCAACTTCATAGGGATTTTGAGAGGGATATAATTTCCAATAACCAGTTTTATGGATCACAACAGAGTATAAAACCACAGGGATATCTTTTAACAAATTCGTAATATCCTTCTCGAGTTCGTCATATTTTTCTCTATCTTTTAGTTTAATTGGAGATTTTTCTAGTAAATTGGGATTTGCATATCTCAAAAAATTGGATTTTATCTCTATATCGGGATTTTGATAATACTTTTGTTTAATACTTCGGAATCTTTCTTCTATTTGTATCTTGTCCATATCTTCAACTATGCAACCCGTCAAAACTAGGAATTTTTTACCACCTTGTGGTAATGATATGGTGTCGCCAGATTCGTCGATATACATTATATGCATAATGATTATTATAATTCAGGGGGGCAAATAAACAATGTCCTCTTAATACTAAAAAGTGTCTCCAATAAATTTAGTATTATTAAAGTATGAAGATTGGGTTAGTTTGCCCCTATCCCCTTGATATTCCTGGAGGTGTAAGGGAACATGTTCTGGGACTTTACGGGGAGTTTAAAAAAAGAGGTCATAAAGTAAAAATCATTTTCCCCGGAGGCTTTCGGAAGCAGAAAAAAAAGAGGGACATAATTTTTCTGGGAATTTCTTTTAAAATCCCCTCAAATAAAGATCATGCTTCTATTACCTTTTGCCACAATCTTGACCAAAGAATCCAAAAGATTCTCGAAAAAGAAAAATTCGATATTATTCACTTTCATGAGTTTTATAACCCCTTTTCCAGTTTGCAAATTCTGCAACACTCAACAAGTATAAACATCGCTACATTTCATGCATGTTCAGAAGCAAGTCCCTTGGCGAAAACTGCCAAGTCCATAAGTCGGACTTACCTTAAAAAAATGGCTAAAAAAATCCACGGGGCAATCGCAGTTTCAACAGTCGCCCGAAAATATGCCATTTTTCCCAACAAAAGAAAAATTATTATTATTCCAAATGGTGTGGATCTAACCAGATTTAATACCCGCGTTTCTCCTTTGCGAAAATTTGCCGACAAAAAAATTAATATCTTATTTGTGGGTCGATTAACCAAAAGAAAGGGGTTAATTTATCTTTTAAAAGCTTTTAAGGTCTTGAAGAAAAAATATCCTAATATCCGTTTGATTGTTGTTGGTGACGGAGACCAAAAAAGAAAAGCAAAGGAATTTGTAAGACTTCACAGGGTTAAGGACGTTTTCTTTGCAGGGGCTGTTTCTGACAAACTTTTACCTTTTTACTATGCCAGTGCCGATATTTTCTGTTCGCCGGCAACAGAAGCAGAAAGTTTTGGTATTGTTCTTCTTGAAGCCATGGCCACCGGTTTGCCGGTAGTGGCTTTTGCCAACACTGGTTATAAACAGGTTTTAAAAGGTTTTGGCGAGAGAGGACTTGTTCCATCCAAAAATGTAAAATCCCTGGCCGGAAAAATTGAAAGCTTAATAGAAGGCAAGGAGTTAAGAAAAGACTTGGCAGCCTGGGGTCAAAAAGAAGTAAAAAAATATTCTTGGAAAAAAGTTTCTTCCCGTGTTTTAGCCTTTTACAAAATAACTCAAAACAATTACTTTAAACATAAAATTTGATAAAATATAGTAATAAACAGCCGGCAAGAAACGTGAGATGGTAGAATAGATTATTAAATTAATTTTCGGGTAAGATTTGAAGAAGATCCCGAAAATTACAAATTTGGAAAAGAGTTGGAGAAAAACCTATGGTTTTTCTCCATGATGCCGTCTTAGCTCAGTGGTAGAGCAATCGTTTCGTAAACGATAGGCCCTGGGTCCAAATCCCAGAGACGGCTCCATGATCAAAAGCACAAAAAAATATTTATCTTTGAGTGTTTTTTATTTTGTTCTAACCATTGGTCTTCTGGTTCTAATCTTTAAATTTGGCATAACAGGGGCAGTCGTAATTTCCTCTTTTCTTCAAAAGAAAAATCCGGTCGTAAACACTCCGGATTTGTACGAAACCATTATTCAGTCTCCTGAACTTTTCCCCGTTCCTGAAGCAACCAACTCTTCCTCTTTGGCCATTTCAGGTTATTCCTTACCCAACCAAAAAGTTGATATTTACCTTAATGACCTTAATATCAAATCTTTTGATGTTGATTCTGAGGGAAAATTTGCCGGTTTTGTTTCTCTTTCTCTTGGTTCGAGTAAAATTTACGCTATTACCGTTAACTCCAAAAATATCCAAAGTTCTCCTTCCAAATCTTGGACAGTTTTTTACAATAACTCGCCGCCTTATCTGGAAATACTGGAGCCGGCAAACAATACCACCATCGAAGGAAAACAAAATACTGTAACCATAAAAGGTAAAATTTCTCCTCCCTCAAGAGCTTTTGTCAATGATCACCAAATGATTATCGAAAATGAAGGAATTTTTAACTACACCGCTACTCTTCAAACCGGGGAAAATAAATTCAAAATCGTTTGCCTCGACCCAGCCGAAAACAAGACCGAGCTTGAGTGGCTGATAAATTATCAACAATAAACTTCGCCAGTAAAATCGCAAGCCAGCAAAGTACCCAAGGGTAAAACAAACAGTTTATTGCCAATGCACTAATACTTAAGACTGTTAAGCTGGCAAAAAGAACGAGAGAACTCCAATTTTTTCGAGAAAACAAAAAACTTAAATAAAGGCTCTTTGACCAAAAATAAAAAAAACTTAGCAAACCAAAAACTCCTGTCGTAGCCAATACAAAAAGAAAACTATTATCAGTGCCTGCTCCCGCATTGGTAGATTGCCAGTCTTGAGGAGGAATAAATCCATAATCCCTTTGAGCATATCGATAGGCGTTATAGCCCACCCCAAAAAGGAAATGATCATTAATAACTCTCAAAGATTGTTTGTAAGTATCGGACCTGGCGGTAAACGAGCTTTTACGGAATAAGTTTACTCCCTCTCCTCCAGGTTTAGGTAAGAAAAAAATGATAATCAAAAGGATTAAACCGGTAACAAGATAGAGTCGTTTCTCTTTTTTAAGCAAAGACATTGAGCCCAAACCAACAAAAAGTGAAAAATAAGCAAGACGGGAAAAAGTAAGCCCAATGGCAAGAAGTAATATAAATCCTGTTAGACCAAAAAGGAAGTTTTTTGCTTTGTTGCTCTTACTAAACTCAACAACCCAGATGATAAATGCCAAAACCATAAGTAAGCCGGTAAAGCCCGGGTCAAGAAAGGTCCCGATTGCCCGGAAGTAGTGTTTATCCCAACCCGAATTAAACAAAAATCGTGTGTCCGGCAAAATCATATACTGAAGGAGGGAAAGAAAGGCAATTACAACCCCTTCTCCTACTAAATATTCAAAGATTGGCAAATTTTCTTTGGATAAAATTTCTACTGCCGCCCAGAAAAAGGCAATAAAATTCAGTAAACGCAAAAGATAAAAAGAGGCTCCCAAAAGCTCTACTGGCTTTAACCTCCATACTTGGAACACAAGAGAAAGACCGGCGATCAATCCAAAGAAAGCCAACTCACAAAAAAGAGGCGGAGATTTGAATTTCTCTTTTTGAATAATTTTTTTCAAAAACCAAAAGAAAACAAAGGAAAATACGGATAAGTCTATTGCTTGGACTTTTAACCCGGCAATAAAATTTGTCAAATCAAGTCTTAAAAGTTGGCCAAAAGGAAAAACAATTAAAATCAAAAAGAAAAGGGATTTTTGAACCCTGTTCATTTTAAATTTCCTCGAGAAATATATAATTCTACTCTGGTTTTTCGATTATTATAAATCAATTTTCCAAGAGGAATATTTTTTGGGAGATTTTTGTTTTGAACAAGAATATAGCTCACCGGCAAATTTGGCCCGGCGTAAGATGAATGAACAAAAGGAAAATCAACATAAAAAAGATTATGCGAACCATAAATCAAAACCGGGTCGTTTTTCGCCATCTTTTTTATTTCTTCATCCTGATCAAAAAAATCTCCGTTTTGAAAATTTAAATTTCGGACTAAAAACTCCTCCCACGACTGACCTCCTGCAATTACCGGAATATATTTTTTATTCGCTAGGGCACGGTAGCCGATATTTATCACCGCAATCAAAATTCCGAAAATGTATATCGCTTTTTGAAAAAACTTCCCTCCGCTTGATACAATGCCAACAATTAATAAACTAAGAGCGGGGAGATAAGGTAAAACAAACCGAGAACCACCAGTTCTTGGAGTGAAGTACCAAAAGAGAGCCGTCAAAAAAACATACCCTAAAAGTACCCGCAGTTCGTCCTTTAACCTTCCTTTAATTGCCATTAAAATCACTATTGGTAAAAAAATCAAAAAAACCGGCGAAATGAAGTCTTGAGGATGATAAAGCAATCCCCAAAAATCTCTGAAAACCCTGATCAAGTCGAAGGTTACAATTTTGTGACTTTGATCTAAAATCCCGCTAAAAACAGGGAAAATAGGGTTTCCTGTGTAAAGATAAGAAAAGACAAACCAGGGAAGAGGAATAAGAACAGTATACAGTATGTAGTATATAGTATTTAGAGGTCTTCTGCTTTTAAATAAAATCAAAATTAGATAAATCGGCAGGGAAACGAAAGCAATTAGTTTTGTAGAAACCGCCAGGCCTAACATTATTGCCGACTCAATTAGAAGCAACTTGTCCTCCTTTTTCGTCTGATCCCTCCCCCACCACCGCAAGAACAAATCCAAGGCTAAAATCTCAAAAAAGGTTCTTGTCAGGTCAATATAGGCAGTAATTGACTGCCAACCAACTATCAGTGTCGTATAAAAAATCAAAACCGCCAATAAAGACTCTCTTGTTTTCAAATATCTTTTGGCCAGGCGATAGAGGGCTATTGCCGACAAAATTCCGAAGGAAAAATGAATCGCTTTTGCCAAGGTTCCAGTTGGAGAAAAAACAAGCGAGACCAAATATAACATTTCTGTCAACTTAGGCATGGCGCTGTAATAAAACAAACTACCGGGAATGAAGAAAATTTTGTTTTGCGAAAGATAAATTTTAGGAATGGTTAGGTGATAC
>Ga0210021_1003310_pt1 | contig 13099 bp, 9 predicted proteins | sample CryGeymeta201517_FD_183981 | JGI IMG/M metagenome (GOLD analysis project Ga0210021, IMG submission 183981) | Groundwater microbial communities from Crystal Geyser aquifers in Utah, USA - Crystal Geyser metaG 2015-17 (SPAdes) (version 2) | ecosystem: Environmental > Aquatic > Deep subsurface >... | reverse complement strand
AGAAACCCTGGTCTTGCCGGAAATGGTCCGTCAGTTGGGTCTGGCGCTGGGCCGGCCGGCCCGGTTGATCCCCGCCCCGCCCGGCGTCTTGCTGGCATTGGCCGCGCTGTTTGGGAAAAGGGCTTGGGCACGACGTTTGACCGACTCCCTGGAGGTGGATATATCCGGCATCCGGACCGCCTTGGGCTGGCGGCCACCGGTCTCGGTCATGGATGGGTTAAGGGCCACGGCCGACGAATATAGGGGCCGCCATGGGGTTTGACTGGCGACTGTTTCTGGCCGGGCTTGTCACGGCGGCGCTGGCCTGGGGCATCACCTGGGCGATTCGCCGCCATGCCCGAAAACTGGCCTTGCTCCAAGCCCCTAATGGCCGTTCTTCTCATGTCGAACCGACGCCACACGGCGGTGGTTTGGCGATCGTCGTGGCCACCATTTTGGCGGCTCTCTGGCTGGGCATGGCCGATGCCAGTCCTGGCTCGGCCGTGCTGGGACTGGCCCTGCTCATTGCCTTACTTGGCTTGTGGGACGACATTCAGCCGTTGTCGGTCCTGCCCAGGCTGCTCGTGCATATCCTGGTCTGCGGTGCGGCGGCTTGGTTGAGCGATGAGCCAGGTGCGGTGGGGCTGGCCTTGCTGTTGATCGCCGGGGTCTGGTGGGTCAATCTGTTCAACTTCATGGATGGAATCGACGGTCTGGCGGCGGTTCAGACCCTGTTCATGCTGATGGTCGGGGCAGCGCTGGCGGCGTATTTCTCACCCGAAGCGACCCAGTTCGCGTCCTGGCGCTGGCTGTGGCTCCTGGCGGCGGGCGTGGCCGGGTTTCTGCCGCACAACTGGCCGCCGGCGAAGATATTCATGGGCGATGTGGGCAGCACCTTTTTGGGTTTCATATTGTTTGCCTTGGCCCTGATTTCGCACCGGGAAGGTTGGCTGCCATTCAGTGTCTGGCTGATCCTGGGGGCGCTGTTCGTGGTTGATGCAACGGTGACCTTGCTAATCAGGATGTACCGTCACGAGCGGTGGTATGAGGCGCACCGAAACCACGTCTATCAGCGCTTGGCGCTCAGATGGAGAGGTCATCTGCCTGTTACAATCACGGCGATGGCGATCAACCTGTTATTTTTGGCGCCCTTGGCTTATCTGGTCCTGGCGCGACCGGATTTGACCTGGCTGGGCTTGGGCCTGGCCTATGGCCCGTTGACCCTGGCTGTCCTGGCTGCCCACGCTCGAAGGTAAGGATTTGGGAGATATTACTTAATATGCGGATGACGCAGGCTAATTTGATCTGGATGGCTTTGGTCTTGCTGGCCGTGCTGGGGATTTACTTGCCGAGCCTGGGTAATGTCCCCGCCTACGATGACCGCTTGTTGACCAGTGGCGATCTGTTCAGTCAATACAGCACGCTATTACCGCTCAAACCCAGACTGTTTTCTTATGGTAGTTTTGTCTGGCTACAGGATATGTTCGGGACCGGGTGGTGGAAGCAACGGCTAGTCAATCTGGCAATTCATATTGGGGTCATCCTGGCGCTTTGGGGGTTTTACCGGGAGATTCTACGTTTTGTGGCGCCGTCCGAGATTGCCGATAGCCGGGAACCGGTCGCGTCATTCCATGAATCGCCGGCGCTGGGCCTGGCCATCGGCTTTTTCGCGCTCAATCCGGTGGCGGTCTACGCTGTGGCCTATCTCATTCAGCGTTCCATCCTCATGGCCACATTGTTTGTGGTTCTGGCGTTGTTCTTTTTCGCGCTCGGGTTGGCGCATAAGCAAACCGGCTATTACCTGCTGTCGCTACTCTGCTATGTGCTGGCGGTGGCGTCCAAGGAACATGCGGTCATGGCACCTTTGGCGGCGGTACCGGTTTATATCCTCATCGTCAGGCCATCGGGCCGCCAACTGACCTCGGTTGCCGCTATAGGGGGGGGGCTGGTGGCGATCATGGGCGCGCTGCTGGCACTCAAGTATGGCGACATCATCGGCCAGCCGTTCGACCAGTATTCGAAAATATACTTGCAACAGTTGGCGGCGCTAGGACCGGATGTACAGAAGAATGCCTACCCCTTAAGCATTATCAATCAGGCGTATTTTTTCTTTGCCTACGTCCTGCACTGGCTGTTGCCGTATGCCGGCTGGATGTCGATCGATATGCGGCCGCCGTTCCCGGTCAAGCTGGCTTCTTTTCCGCAGGTGCTAGGCATTATCGGCTACTTGGCCGTGGTTATCGGCGGCGTGTATCTGGTCATCCGTCATCGTGACTGGCGGGCGCTGGTCGGCCTTTCGCTGTTGCTGCCGGCGACGCTGTTTGTGACCGAGTTTTCCACGGTCTGGGTGCAGGACCCCTTCGTCCTGTACCGGAGCTATCTCTGGGCGATCGGCCTGCCGGGGCTGGTGTTTTTCCTGTTCCATGGCACGTCGCCTCGGGTGTTGTTGGCTATCGGTCTGGTCTTGGGCGGGTTGTTCGTCTGGCAGGCGCTGGATCGGGTTTATTCGCTATCGACGACCGAGCGCATCTGGACCGATACGATCGAGAAGTTGCCGGACGACCCGCGATCGGTCGGGCGCTGGTTTCCGTTCATCAACCGGGCCGAGGTGTACCTGGACCAGAACCGTTATGAAGAGGCCTATCGCGATTTTCAAACTGCGTCCCAGTTGGGCGATCAAGGCCTGGGGACGTACAACATCGGCGCACTGTTTTATTTGGTTGGTAAGAGCCAGGATTCCCTGGCCGCGCTGGATGCCGCAGAAAAACAAGGCTACGACCTGTTCAACCTGGATTATCAGCGTGGGGTGGCCTTGTTTGGCCTCGGCAAAACAACGGAGGCGATTAGCGCCCTGGCCATTTCCTTGAGCAAGAACCCGCCATCGCCGATGCGCGAGCGCATTATGTCGGTGAAGGGGCAGATGGAGCTGAAAGCGGGCAATGTCGATGCGGCCATACAGGATTTTTCTGCCGCCTTGCAGGTTGCCCCAAAGATGGCCGATGCGAGTTTGCAACTGGCCATGGCCTACCTGGCAAAGCGAGATTACGGCAAAGCCGTGCCGATCTTCACCCGGTTGCTGGCCGAGAGTGAAAACAGCCCGGCCTACTATGGCCGCGCGGTCGCTAATTTTGGCTTGAATCGAAAGGTCGATGCATTGTCCGACATCGAAAACGCCATCCGCTTGGACCCCAATAATCCGGCGCTGGGCGAATGGCAGACCAAGATTCGGGCAATGCCGTGATGGATGCCATCTAGTGCGTATCCTGCATATTGGCAAATACTACCCGCCGGTGCCCGGTGGCATGGAGCGGTTTTTGGGCGATCTGGCGGAAGCTCAGCGTTTGGCAGGCGATGATGTCATGGTCCTGGTACATGGCGAACATGGCACGAGCGTAGCGCAGGACCCACCCTGGTTGCTACGCTGCCCGGTCTGGTTGAAGCTGATATTTGCGCCGATCAGTCCCCGGTTTCCGTTTTGGTTGGCCCGGTCGATACGCCGGCAACAACCGGATGTGTTGCACCTGCACATGCCCAACCTCAGCGCCTTCTGGGCCTTGCTGGTGCCATCCGCCCGGCGCGTGCCTTGGGTGATCCATTGGCATTCGGACGTGGTCCCCAGCCAGCACAAACGTGCGCTTCGAATGGCGTACCCCCACTACCGCATCTTCGAGCGTGCCCTGCTGGAGCATGCCGAGGCGATCGTCGCGACTTCGACGCACTATCTGGATGCGAGCGCGCCTTTACGACCCTGGCGCTATAAGTGCCACGTCGTCCCGCTCGGTGTTAATCCGGGGCGACTGCCGGAAGTTGGCCCAGTGGTTGGCGACGATCTATGGCGGGGGGCCGGCTTGCGCCTGTTGGCGATTGGCCGGTTGAGCTATTACAAAGGCTTCGAAACGCTCATTCAGGCCATCGCGGCGGTTGAAGACATGGTGTTGATATTGGTCGGCGAAGGCGAGGAACGCCCCCGGCTGGAACGCCTGCTGGCCAAAGTCGGCAACCCAGCCTGGATACGATTGCTGGGACAGCAAGACGATGCCACCTGTCAGCGCCTGCTGGCATCTTGCGATGTGTTCTGCCTGCCCTCCCGTGAGCGCACCGAGGCCTTCGGTATCGTCCTGATGGAAGCCATGCGTTATGGCAAGGCCATTGTCGCCAGCGACCTGAAGGGGAGCGGGGTAACCTGGGTGGTGCGCGACGGTGAGAATGGGCTGCTCGTGCCGCCGGAAGATATATCGGCCTGGCAAGCGGCATTGTCAGCGTTGGCCATCGATCCCGGGCAGAGACGGTTCCTGGGCGAAAACGGGCGTAGGCGTTTCGACCAGGAATTCCAGATCGCCCGCGTCGCCGAAAGACTGGCGCGACTCTACGTTCAAGTCCTGGATGCCGAAGCGGAAACCGCCGCTCGTCCGCGCCCGACCATTCCGCTCATCGTCATCCCGGCCCTGAACGAAGCGGCAGCGATTGGCGATGTCGTTCGCCAGGTCCGGATGTTAGGTTATCGAGATGTTCTGGTGATCGACGACGGCAGCACCGACGACACCGCGCGCATTGCCACGCAAAGTGGCGCCAGAGTACTTCGCGCGCCATTGCCACAAGGGGCCTGGGGGGCCATGCAGACGGGAATTCGCTATGCCGTCCGACATGGCTATTCGGGCGTGGTCACCATGGATGCGGACGGACAACATGAGCCGGAATATATCGCCCGCCTGATCGAGGCGGGGCGGACGGCCGACGTGGCCGTCGGCGCCTGTCCCGAACGCGGCAGTCGGATGCGGCACATCGCCTGGGCCTACTTCAGGGTAATCACCGGGTTCAGTCTGGAAGACCTGACTTCCGGCTTTCGCTATTACAATGCGAATGCCTGCCGGGTATTGGCGCAGGAGGAGGCGACCCTGCTGGATTATCAGGACATTGGCGTACTGCTGTTGCTGAACCGAGCCGGTATGAAGATACGGGAAGTGGCGGTGGCCATGTCTCCGCGCTTGAACGGGGCCTCCAGGATATTTTCCTCCTGGTGGGTGGTGGGGCGTTATATGGCTGAGACGACGGTGCTCTGCTTGGCGCGTTGGAAAACGAAACCGGTTCGATGATGAAAGATTTTCACCTCTTGGTAACCGTGATAGGGATAGGGCTGGGCATCGCCATCCTCTATCTGGTCCGCCGCGATCATTTGTATATCCGTCAGGGGCTGTTTTGGATAATCGTAGCGCTGGCCTCGCTGATTTTGGGAATATGGCCGCCAATCGTGGACTGGGTCGGCTCGTTGGTCGGTGTCTACTACCCGCCCGCCTTGCTGTTCCTGATCGCGATAGTCGTGTTGATGGTCCGATCCTTATTGACTGACATCGCCTTGACCCAAGTACGCAGGGATCTGCGGCGGGTCAATCAGCGTATTGCACTTGCGGAAAGTGAAGCCGAGGTAACTGAAAACAATGCAGCCAAAGGCAACATCCATTAACCTGAAACAGCCCTCTAAAGGGCGGGCCATGCCCGCCGTTTGCCCGGCACCGTTGCGGCGGGCATGGCCCGCCCTATGTCGTTTCATTATTTGGGGCGGCGCGGGTCGCAATGGTCGTCAGACGGAGCGATAGCCATGAGACATTTCAGCACATCCCCTCGTGAAATGTTCGCCAGCGCCTGGCGCAATCGCGACCTCATCGTACAAATGACCAAACGCGAAGTGGTGGGCCGTTATCGCGGCTCGGTACTCGGTATCGTCTGGTCGTTCTTCAATCCCATCCTGATGCTGGCGGTGTACACCTTCGTCTTTAGCGTCATATTCAAGGCCCGCTGGCATGTGGGGTCAGATAGCAAAACCGAGTTTGCCATCGTGCTGTTTGCCGGCATGATCGTGTTTGGCATCTTCGCTGAATGCATCAATCGTGCCCCAAATTTGGTGCTTGCCAACCCAAATTACGTCAAGAAGGTCATCTTCCCGCTGGAGATCATGCCTTTGGTTACCCTTGGCGCGGCGCTGTTTCACGCGGTCATTAGCGTGGGCGTGCTGCTAGCCTTTATCCTGATCGTTAACCACGCACTGTCCTGGACCCTGATATTGGCGCCCTTGGTGTTGTTACCCCTATTCCTGTTCACCCTGGGCCTGAGCTGGTTCCTTAGTTCACTGGGCGTCTATCTGCGCGATGTCGGTCAAACCGTGGGCATCTTCACCACCGTGCTGATGTTCCTATCCCCTGTGTTCTACCCAGTCGCCAATCTGCCGGAAGCCTATCAAGGCGTCGTGATGCTTAACCCGATTGCGATCGTTCTGGAACAAGCCCGAGACGTGCTGATCTGGGGCAAGATGCCTGACTTGGCCCTCTACGGAATACAACTAATTGCCTCGACGTTTATCGCCTGGCTGGGCTTTGCCTGGTTCCAGAAGACACGCAAGGGGTTTGCCGATGTACTCTAGTGTAGAGTTGCACGTTGTTTGGCACGTATGCGAACGAGGAAAGGCCAACGCATCGGACGTAGGTCGGGATTCATCCCGACAACCCGGCCCATGGAACCCGCGTCGTCGGGATGAATCCCGACTTACAAAACCCCGCTGACATGCCCGGCTTGTCGGGTTGAATCCCGACAAGGGTTTACATATAAGCATTCCAAAGAATGCAACACTACACTAGGAGCCTGTCGGATTTAAAGGAAATCGGCTGCAAAACCGTTGGAACGGTCCATATTCCGCCGCTTTCTTGGGCAATAGGACGGCTACTGCCCGGCGAAATCGTCGAAATCTGTCCTCGTTCAGCCGATTTTTCGCTTCGATTCTTCAAGTCTGATAGGCTCCTGGGTGTTTTGGCCGACATGGGTTACCAGAACCCGGTTCGCGCAGAAGAACTCGGCGGGATCGACTGTCTCACAAACATCATTCATGTGAGCGGGCTTGCCCGCAATAAGCACACAAAATCGGCGGAATGGATTAGGACATCCAGTGAATAAGCAACTTGGCACCATTGCGGTGGATTTAACCCCCGTTCTCCCGGGCGGGGAGAACGGGGGCGCGAAGATTTTCGTACTCGAATTGCTGCGTCGCCTGGCCGATATGGCGCCCCAGACCCGGTTCATATTGCTCACGCAAGCCGCATCGCATGAAGAGCTGGCGATACTGGATCGGCCCAACATACGGCGCCGGATGGTCGTCGGCGCCATAGTGGCGAGTTCACTGCGACCGCGATTAATGGGTCTTGCCGCCCGTCTTTTGCCGCACTTGCCCGTCAGGCTGCGCAGCGCCGTTAACCGCTTGGGCTATAAAGTGAACACGGCATTGAAACGCAGCGGTTCCGGTTCGTTGCTGCGCGACATGGGTGTTGATCTGCTCTTCTGCCCATTTACCGCCCCTACCTATTTCGAGCCGGGGATTCCGACGGTCTGCACGATTTACGATCTGCAATACAAAACCTATCCCGAGTTCTTTGCCGCAGAGGACGTCGCCCACCGCGAGCGCGCCTTTATCGAGGCCTGCCGCCGAGCAACGGCGCTCACTGCCATTTCTGGCTACTCGCGGGACTCTGCCATTACCCATGGCAGCCTTGATCCTGCGCGCATACGCACGATTCACCTGCGCATGGCACAGCGTGTCGTGCCTGGAGTTGAGCACGACAAGGCCATATTGGGCCGCCTTGGCCTCTCCCTGCGGCGATACCTGGTCTATCCCGCCAATTTCTGGAAGCACAAGAATCACGAGATGCTTCTCACCGCCTTCGGCATGGCTTGTCACGATGGGTTGGCGGCGGATATCAAACTGGTCTGCACCGGGGCGCCGGGGGCGCGACAAGCGTGGCTGATGAGTGCCGCACGCGCCATGAACCTGGGCGATCGAATTCTTTTTCCGGGATATTTGCCCAACGCGGAGTTGGCGGCCTTGATTGCTGATTGCACTGGCGTGGTATTCCCCTCGCTGTATGAGGGCTTCGGTCTGCCCGTCATCGAGGCCATGGCCGCAGGCGTTCCGGTGGCGTGCAGTAACACCACCTCACTCCCCGAAGTGGCGGCCGGTGCTGCTATAATGTTCGACCCTCGGGTTCCGGTGCAGATTGCCGACGCTATTCGTGCCCTGGTTCAAGACGCCGCCTGTGCCGAGCTGGTCAAAGCCGGGATCAAGCGTGCCGCGGAATTCGCCGATACGAAGCGTATGGCCGGGGAGTACCTGGATTTGTTCAATTTTGCACTGGCCGGAGACAAAAGGCTTTGATCCAACCCGTCATGTTCCGCTCGCTATGGGCCTATCGCGGCTTCGTCTGGAGCAGCGTGCTGCGCGAATTCCACGGCAAGTACCGCGAATCGCTGTTCGGCGCGTTCTGGTCGGTGGCCAGCCCCCTGGCCATGATCATCGTCTATACGGTCATCTTCAGCCAGCTCATGCGCACCACGCTGCCCGGCCAGGAACAGGTGCCCTTCGCCTTCAGCATCTACCTGTGCGCCGGCGTCATCACCTGGGGGCTGTTTGCCGAAATGCTCGCTCGGCTCAACAACGTTTTTCTCGAGCATGGCAACCTCATCAAGAAGTCGAATTTCCCCCGCATCTGCCTTCCGGTCATCGTGACGCTGTCGGCGCTGATCAACTTCGGCATCGTGTTCGGCCTCTATCTTGTGTTTCTTGCCATCATCGGCCACTGGCCCGGCTGGATGGTGCTCGCGCTCATCCCGTTGCTTGCGCTGCAGCTGCTGTTCACGCTTGGGCTGGGCGTCTTCCTCGGTACGCTAAACGTCTTCTTCCGCGACGTTGGGCAGCTCACTGGCGTGGTGCTGCAGTTCTGGTTCTGGCTCACCCCGATCGTCTACACCTTGCCGGCGCTGCCGGAAGGCGTGAGCAGCGCTATGCAGTACAACCCCATGCAGCCGCTGATGGCCGCCTACCAGACCATATTCCTGGTCCGCGAAATGCCCGATTTCACCTCGCTCGCACCGCTCGCCGTGCTCACCGTGCTTTTCCTGCTGCTTGGCGCCCACTTCTTTCTCGCCCGCGTCGGCGAACTGGTGGATGAGCTCTGATGGGTACGCTCGTCGTCGCCAACGTAGGCAAAGCCTACAAACGCTACCCCGGCAAATGGTCGCGTGCGCTCGAATGGATTTCCGGCAGGCCACGCCACGACAAGACCTGGGTGTTGCGCGACATCAGCTTCAGCGTCAACCCCGGCGAAGCGGTTGGCATCATCGGCGTCAATGGCGCGGGCAAGAGCACGCTGCTTAAGATCATCACCGGCACCACCCAAGCTACCACCGGCAGCGTCAGCATCCAGGGCCGTGTGGCCGCGCTGCTCGAACTTGGCATGGGCTTTCACCCCGACTTTACCGGCCGGCAAAATGTCTTCACGGCCGGCCAACTCCTGGGATTGCGTGCCGATGAAATCGCCGTCTGCATGCCCGCCATCGAAGCCTTCGCCGAAATCGGTGACTATATCGACCAGCCGGTGCGCATGTACTCCAGCGGCATGCAGATACGGCTCGCCTTCAGCGTCGCCACCGCGGTGCGCCCGGACATCCTCATCGTCGATGAGGCGCTGTCGGTGGGCGATGCGTATTTCCAGCACAAGAGCTTCAGCCGCATCCGCGAATTTCGCGAACAAGGCACAACCCTGCTGATCGTCTCGCATGACAGGTCCTCCATCCAGAGCCTGTGCGGCCGCGCCATCCTGCTGGAGCGCGGTTTCGTCATCAAGGACGGCAATCCCGAGGAGGTGATGGATTTCTACAACGCCATCATCGCCGAGAAGGAAAACGCCACCGTCGAGGTGAGGCGGCTGGAAGATGGCCGGGTGCAAACCAGCTCAGGCACCGGCGAAGCACGGGTCGAATCGATCGCCCTGCTCAACGAGGACGACGAAGCGGTCGAGTTCATCAACGTTGGCCAATCCGTGCAGTTGAAAGTCGAGATCCGCATTCATGCCGACCTTCCCGAACTGGTCTTCGGCTACATGATCAAGGACCGCCTCGGCCAACCGGTATTCGGTACCAACACCCATCATCTCGGTGTCGACATGAGGCACCTTGCCAAGGGCGACCGGCTCACGCTGGTCTTCTCCTTCCCGGCCAATATCGGATTGGGTTCGTATTCCGTTTCCACAGCGCTGCATGTCGCGGACACGCATCTCGCGGCCAATTACGAGTGGCGCGACCTCGCGCTGATGTTCAACGTGGTCAACCTCAACCGCAATCAATTTGTCGGCGTGAGTTGGATTCCACCGCAAGTCGAGTATCAAAGATGACTTCAACCGGTTTTTACCGTGCGTTCGAAGAGCGCTATCGGGGTCCGCGTGAACTGATCAAGCAGCGGCTCGAAGTCTACTTGCCGTTCATTGCGCCGCTGCTGCAGTGGTATGAACCCGCCGCCGCCATAGACCTGGGCTGCGGCCGTGGCGAGTGGCTTGAACTGCTGCAGGAAAAAGGATTTCTGCCCCAGGGCGTGGACCTGGATGAAGGCATGCTTGAGTCATGCAGGGAGCGCGGCCTGCCTGCAACGCAGGGGGATGCCATTGCGTATTTGAAGTCACTTGCCGATGCGACACAGTGCATCGTTTCGGGCTTTCACATCGTTGAGCATATTCCTTTCGACGATCTCCAAACTTTGGTGATCGAGGCGCTGCGTGTGTTGAAGCCGGGCGGATTGCTCATTCTCGAGACGCCCAATCCGGAAAATGTGGTCGTGGGCACCACCAATTTCTATCTTGACCCCACCCACCTGCGTCCCATTCCCCCCTTGCTGCTGTCGTTCCTGCCCGAACACTATGGCTACGAGCGGGTCAAGACCCTGCGCCTGCAAGAATCCCCCGAACTTGCGGCCAAGGAAAACATCGGCCTGTTCGAGGTCTTCGCCGGGGTCAGCCCGGATTACGCCGTCGTTGCTCAAAAAAACGCCTCGCCGGAGGTGTTGTGCGCTTTTGACGCCGCGTTCGCCAAACATCATGGTATTGAACTGAATGAACTCGCCAACCGTTACGATGCAGGGCTTGAACGTAGTATCAGCACACTTGGTCAGCGCATGGCCAACGTTGAAAGCCAGGCGGGTGGCATGAGCGATGCGCTAGCGCGTATAACCGTCTTGCAAGACCGATTGATCGATGCGGTTTCGCAGGCCGAGCGAAACGCGGCGCGAGCCCAGGCGGCAGAAGGCAAAGCCGATGCCGCCGAGTCCCGCGCCACCGAAGCCGAGTCCCGCGCCACCGAGGCCGTTGCGGCATTAACTGCAGAGCGCGAACGCGCACTATGGTTGGAGAGCGAGTGGAACGCAGCCAAGGCAACAATCAATGAACTTCACCAAAGCAACCACCGATGGTGGCTCTCCGCAGATGGATTTAACCGCGAACTGCAGGCAGTGTATGCCAGCCGCTCCTGGCGGCTCACCAAGCCCTTGCGTCGGAGTTTTCAGTCTCTTCGTGATTTGCGTCATAACGTAAAGCAAGCCGTCAAGCCGCCACTTAAGCTTGTTTTAGCAAAAGCGATCCACTTTGTACAAGGGCATCCTCAGATCAAGGAGCGCGCCCTTGCCTGGGTGCGCAAGCATCCCACGCTGGAAATTCGCTTGCGCCGTTTTGCCTTGGGTAATGGGCTGCTTGGGTCGTATGGCATGGCCTATGCGAGTGGGCAAGAGAAGAAAGATAACGCCACGCATATCCAAGATTCTTCTGCCGAGTCGGCGCGCCTCACGCCCCGCGCCCGCCAGATTTACGCCGACCTGAAAACTGCCATCGAGCGCCGCCAAAAGGAGAATGGCTGATGCGTATCGTCATCGACATGCAGGGCGCACAGACCGAAAGCCGCTTCCGTGGCATTGGCCGTTACACCCTGTCGTTCGCCCAAGCCATCGTGCGCAACCGGGGCGAGCATGAAGTTTTCCTTGCCCTGAGCGGCCTGTTCCCTGACACCATCGAGCCTATTCGTGCCGCTTTTGATAGCCTGCTGCCGCAGGAAAACATCCGCGTCTGGTACGCACCTGGTCCGGTGGCGGAGTGTCACCCCGGCAACGACGTTCGGCGTGAGGTGGCTGAGCTCATCCGTGAAGCCTTCCTGTCCAGCCTGGCCCCGGACGTGATCCACATCAGCAGCCTGTTCGAGGGTTATGTCGATGACGCGGTGACCAGCATCGGCCGTTTCGACCGCAGTACACCGGTTAGCGTGACCCTTCACGATCTCATCCCCCTGCTTAACCCGGACCACTACCTCAAGCCCAACCCAAGCTACGCCCAGTATTACCAGCGCAAGATCAAGCACTTGAAAAAGGCGGCAGTTCATCTGGCAGTTTCGGAGTCTTCCCGACAGGAAGGACTGGAGCATTTGGCCGTACCCGCAAACCAAATCTTTAATACATCGGAAGCTATTGAGCCCTGCTTCTGCCCCCATCAAATCGATGACGCCACCGCAGCACAACTGCGTCAAAAATTTGGCCTGAACCGCCCCTTCGTCCTCTACACCGGCGGTGCAGACGAACGCAAGAATCTGCCGCGCCTAATCCATGCCTACGCTGTTTTACCTGCTCCGCTGCGTGCCGCGCACCAGTTATTGCTCGCTGGCAAGATGCCCGAAGGGAACATTGCCGAGTTCAAACACCTCGCAAAAACCGCTGGCCTCAAGCCGGATGAGCTGTCCTTCACCGGCTACGTGACAGACGAAGAGCTGATCCAGCTCTACAATCTATGCGAGCTATTCGTTTTCCCTTCCTGGCACGAAGGCTTCGGGCTGCCAGCGCTGGAAGCCATGGCCTGCGGCGCCCCAGTGATTGGCGCCAACACCTCCAGCCTGCCGGAAGTCATCGGCTTGGAGGCTGCCCTGTTCGACCCGCTGGACGTTGCAGCCATCACGGCAAAAATGACCCACGCATTGAAAGATAAAAAATTCCGTACTACGCTGCGTGAACATGGTTTGCAGCAAGCCAAGCGTTTCTCGTGGAACGAATCGGCCAAACGGGCGATTGTGGCGTGGGAGTCTTTGCTGAAATCGCAACCGCAACAAAAGTCAGCCCGCCAGCCAACCGGGCGCAAACCAAGACTGGCCTTCGTTTCCCCCTTGCCGCCAGAACGCACCGGCATCGCCGATTACAGCGCCGAACTGCTGCCGGCGCTGGCGGCGCATTACGACATCGAAGTCGTGGTGGCGCAGGATCGGGTCGATGACCCTTGGGTCA
>Ga0210021_1003300_pt1 | contig 13130 bp, 5 predicted proteins | sample CryGeymeta201517_FD_183981 | JGI IMG/M metagenome (GOLD analysis project Ga0210021, IMG submission 183981) | Groundwater microbial communities from Crystal Geyser aquifers in Utah, USA - Crystal Geyser metaG 2015-17 (SPAdes) (version 2) | ecosystem: Environmental > Aquatic > Deep subsurface >... | reverse complement strand
CAAATGGCTGACCTTAACGTTATACAGTGAAAACACTAGTAAAGCATATATGACTGATTCAATCCCTTATCTCATGGTGATTGAGAGTATTTAACACGGCGATTAACAGTAGTTAACATGGTAATAAATATTCAAGTTTTACTGCATAAGTACTAGTGAAAATTTAGAATCCCTTAAATGGTAACAGCCGACGTTAACAGTCATTACTCTACTTTTTTCTGAGACTCAAAAATGCTTCCTAAATAAATATTTTCTCTACTGATTTCAACACAGTGATGTCAGCCTCACTCTACTACTACTGCACTAAAAAGGCCTAACAAACGAAGCGCAAGATGAGCGTAGGCTAAAACAGAAGAGCTAAAGAGCCAACAACAATATCCGAAATCTCGGCATGACATCAAAAGAACTAGAAAACGAAAATGTCGAGCGCCTACCTGCTGCTGGAAAATCCGAAACCCTCGAACAATCTTGGTCCTGTACTTCGCTGTGCCGCTGCCAATGGAGTCAAGAAAGTTCTTGCTGTAGGTTACTCCAAATGCAACGCGGCAGGATCTCATGGCGCTTCTAAGCACGTCGAAATACTGGCTTTTGCCACAGCAGCACAGGCCGTGAATAGCTTGGGTTGTGGTGATCGTTCTAATGTTCTTCTTATTGGAATTTTGGGAGGAGTACCTGTCGGGGAAGGTTTCGAATTTTATAAACAACAGTTTCCGGTTTTCAACGACGCAGAATCAGATCACGCCAATTTAATGCTTCATGAAAATACCACAAATCCAAAATTGGTGCTAAAAGGAAGAATGTCATATCCTATCAGCTCTTGGCCTTTTGATGACTCCAAAATAAACTGCTTTGCTTTGTGCAAATCGAGAAGGGGTCTCACGCCATCACTGGCAGAGCATTGTGATACATTTATGCATATACCGCATGGAGACATGGGAAAGGGATTTCAGGACAGCGCCCTCCTGGACGTTCCTTCATGTTTATCGATTGCCCTGCATCACTTTTCAGAATGGGCTGGCCACAGCGAACGAAATTTCGACGGTCATAAATTCGAGCTGGACCGGTCTCATCGATCAGCCATTGATTGTGGTGTAGCACGACGACAAGAACGTCAAGAGAAGAAACAAAGACTGCTCGAAGAAAGTAAAATTGATGATCGACCATCCGTGTCATCATTCTTCGACATTGATGGTGAAAGCGCAGACTACTAAGCCGCGTGACTCTCCTATCTCTTCCTTGTAAATCTTGATACATCTATAACTTAATATGAAAAGATCCGACATCTAGAGGCTAGACTTGCATTGCCAACAAATACCTTTTTCGATCCAACCAACCACCAAATGATATCCAAAGAAGTACTTACATCAGTGGTTGGCCTAGTGTAAGTCTTCTTTACCGCAAATCTAGTATTTTTTTTGTGAGCTATGATTTTGAGATAAAACTATTTAGTGTTCATTCACCATCGACAGCCAAGCAACAGATGAAAATTCTTCAAATTCCATCTAATTTATCATATTTCAATTACCTTCCAGAAGGCAGCTCAAGCTTGAGTCCCTTGGATCGGACCTCGAGTTCTTCTTTATGCGCTTCTTTGTATTTTTGCCACGCGGCTTCTCCGTTATGAGCTTCGAGACATCCATTCATCTCTTTCAATTGATCCCGGCAGTTGATGATAACCATCAAGCCATTCGCTTTGGAACACTCAGCAAAGCTTTTGATGAAACCTTTGCAGGACTCCATGGCTTCTTCTTTCAAATCTCGCCGTAGCAAATGTTCTGCTCGATTCTGAAAGCTCAGACGACTTCCACGAGAGGCTTCCTTGACTCGGGCTCGGTATTCTGCTTCGCTTTCGTTAGGGTCGGGCATCTTCTATGGGATGTGTATTTTCTTGATTTATTGCTTTGTGAGACAGCACTTGAAGTCTTGTTTTGTTAGATTGCGATTGGCGATGCTCTTTGTTGAAAGATAATGGTTTGAAAATGTGTACCAGGTTAGTAGACTAGAGTACAGTTGTTGTTGTTGTTTCTTTACTAGACTACGAGTACTCTACTGTACTGTACCAATTATTTATTAAACCATGCAGCAGCAGACTTCAGTAGAAATTACTGTATGGTGATGAACATGCTCCTACCATTCCTACAGCTGTTTGCAAAAAAGAATGCAACAGACAATCTCGCAGACAAAAAAAAAAAAAAAAAAAAGAGTGTGTGTCTTTTTCAACAACAACAACACCCCTCCTTCCTTGACAAACATAGTCATATCTTCATCAATAAGAGACCAATTCTATTACTTACAAGTTGACAAATATCTATAAACATACAAGCTACCACTCTGTTGTAGTTATCTGTCTATATTTGGAGAGATACAGAATTAGAACACTATTTTGCAAAACATTCGGTATTGCTTTGGTTTGCCACTGGTGACAAAAGCACCTCCGGTCTACCTATATACGGTCGTATAGTCTCCTTCCTGAGGTTATAAAGTCTCTTTGGATGCCATAGAAAGCATTGGTTACTTCACAATTGTGTGTCTGCCGTTGAATCATTCACTATCACTATTGAAATTATTATTTGCAGGCATCTCTTTTGGAGGCTCCTACTCCAATTTATTGAATTCGGGGTCAAACAAGTCTACTCAAGCTTCCATTCGGTCTACATTTGCTGCAAATTACTTCTATGTATATATAAGAAGGAACGTCAACCATTACATTTGTGTGGAGAAGACTATTTGGGTTCACAAAACCACACTGTACTACCGCTGCTGCGCCGCTGTTTCTCTCTACATTTCCATACAAACGAGGTAAAGACCACCAACCAAGACGTTCCCATATATTTTACAAGAAGAGTTATTGAACAACTACTAGTACCAGCACTGCTCCTCCTACTACTACTTGTACTTGAAGGATGAACAACAACAACAACAACAACAACTTTCAGGGCGGTATTACTGTGCGGGAAATATACGAAGAGATTGACCAAGATGACACCTTGCGCCGCCGTGGTCAAAGTCATATTACATCCAAAACAATCCAGACTGCTGTTATTAATAGATCCATGGAGATAATGGGTCATCACTTTTGGAGCTACGGTATGGAGGGGACACGTTGCAACTATATTGCTGCAGTCACCAAGTCTGCACAAAAGGCAAGTGGATTTGCTGTCTCATATAAGACAGTTCGTGCCTGGATTAAGCATTACCAGCAATTTGGAGAAATTCCTGCAGAAACAAAATCAAGGGGAAAGGTAATGACAATCAAAGGAATACGAGCTAGTAGAGTCAGTAGATTCACAGCTGCTGATGAAAATATCTTACTAGGGATCATTAGGGATTGTCCACAATTATATCTAGATGAGATTCAACAACGAATGGCAGATTTGACTCAAAAAATATGGAGTACCTCTACAATTTGGAGACATCTTCACAATAGAGGATACTCACTCAGAGAAGCAGTATTTCGCGCAAGTCAACAACAGCAATTCAATGTAGATACATTCCTTGCAACAATGCTTGACAAGGTCACCCACCCACACCAGTTAGTGTATGTGGACGAGACTGCAAGAGGTGCAAATGCTTCTCGTCGAAGAAGGGCTTGGGCTCCTCAAGGTATTCAGGCTATTGTCAATGCGCCGTTTACTAGAGAACATGATAAAAGATATTCATTGATAGCAGCTTGTGATTGGAATGGTTTCATCATAGATGCATGTCATGTCGTGGAACGTGAATCCGGAAAAACAGACAACAATCCAGATAGAGGAACGGTGGATACTGACAGATTTGTAGAATATATTCGAGATCTTCTCGTACCTTTGCTAGGTCGATATGAATATGATGAACCCCGATCGATTGTTGTAATGGACAATGCTTCTATTCATTGTTGTGATGAAATTGAAGATTTGATCCATGAATCTGGGGCACTTCTAATTTATACTGCACCGTATAGCCCTGAGTGGAACCCAATTGAATACATGTTTGGTGTATACAAGGCATCGTTGAAGAGAATGTCAATCAATTACCAAGATCCAAATTATGATTGGTTTTATGTACATTACAAGTCTCTTTTAGCTGTTACTCCAGAAACGTCAAAGAACTTTTTCAAGAAGTGTGAAGTGCCAAAAATGGATGTGTACTTTGAAGAACAAAAACTAATACAGATGATGCAGGAGGAGGAGAACAATGAATCGGACCTCCCATTTCCATTTAGTTTACTATTGGAGTAAAACAAATGTATTCATTATTATGTAGTTATATTGGGAAATCATTTTCTTGTTATATTTATGAAGGAACCTATTTTAGATTCATATCATACTACTTTCCCAATCATATATATAAAGAAAGCAAATATGATTCCTCGTCATTGTTATAGAGGAACCAAATGCTCGTTTGTTTTTCATTTACCACCAACCATCACTGTCCATCGATGCCACCACCGCCAATACCACCACCACCATTACCACCAATATCACCAAATCGCTGCTCATCATACCTCATCATAAATGAAGGAAATTAATTTTCATCGTCGGCATATCCTTGCTTTCGTTTACCATCTTCCACATCATAGTTATAGTGATTCTTTTTACGGAATCCCAATTTGCGTTGTTGATGAGGAGCATTGGTGGACCAATCTCGTTCCTTATCATTAACAGGTAAGCCATTAATCAAATTGGCTTTGTCCGTGTAGCTTGCATCAAAGGTAGCAGGATGAGTATGGACAATAAATTTACATCCCATATTCCCACGGATAGCATCAAGCACCAATTGACCATATGCCTTGGAAGGAGCATAGAAATTGAAATGATACAAAGGAAGAACACCGACTTTCTTACCAGACCAATTGGGTTCAAGCTTTGTTAAATTACAAAGCAACGTTGCATGGTGTGGATACTCTTTAAATTCTTCAGGAATCTTGTCATTTTTCATGTGAATAGGAGTACTTGTGCGATGGCAACGCGTCACTTGTTTGATTGCTTGAATGATTGGACCACGAGCTGTAGAATCAATTTGTTGTTTGACAGACACTGGTGGCATGCAAACAATATGTTTCCCGTTTGTATCATTGTCCCATTGTGGATAGGAAACGCGCTCAATGGGACCTTTAGAAGTCTCTTTATACTTGTCATGGATAAAGCTTTTGGGTTTAGGCACTTCCTTGACGGTATATGTAAGACCATTCTTGTTGCTGCGACGTGTATACAATTTTTTCACGTTCTCAGTATTGGCTTTGTTTCTTTCATGTACCATGGCAAACTTCTTTGCAATAGAAGCTTTCGAGGATCGCAAGGTTGACTTCTTGGTGGGCTTGTTGGTCTTGGTGGGCTTGTTGGTCTTGGTGGGCTTGGTCTTAGACTTGTAGGATGTCGATTTGGACTTGTAGAATGTTGTCTTGGTAGAGGACATTGACATGGTGGCAGATACAGCATCATCATCATCATCTTCTTCTTCTTTTTCTTCACGTGGAAACCATTCACGATCGTTGTCTTGGTCGTCGTCGTCGTCATCGTCATCCTCATCATAATTGGGAAGGAAAGCATCGTTGTAGTCGTCATCGTCATCCTTATCCTTGTCAAAATTAGAGAGAAACAAGTTCTTGTCGGTAACTGTATTCTCATCATATTTGGTAAGAAATGGATTTTCGCCACCACCCTGTTTTTCTTCCTCCGGCTCACGATGGCGATGCGAGGAACGACACTGACGTTTGGCCACTTGTTCTTCTTCACGTTCGACATAACTTTGGACATATCGAGTTTTACGTTTCTTGGTTTGCATTGTCTTCTTTGGAAGAACACGGGTAGGACGAACAGGAGCAGGAGCAGGAGCAAGAGCAGGAGCAGCAACAGCAGGAGATGTCGACGTTGGAGCCTTTTTCTTGCGACGAATACGAGCAGCAGGAATCACAAAAGCAGGAGATGTAGGAAAAGTTCCAAAAGGAGTCGTCGTAGTAGTAGGAGGAGGAGGATTCTTCAAGCGACAAATAGTGGTATCAAAAACACCATCAAAGTGAGAAGTCGACGTAGGAGCGGCTTTCAGGGTAGTAGGAAGTGTCGTCTTGCTTGGAGATTTGCCTTTGTTGTACAAATAGACATCATGAGGACTTGGAACAGAAACATCAGAAAAAAGAGAATGAAGAACCAATGGCGTCTTCTTCTTGGAAGAAGAAGAAGCCTTGCTTTGCGAAACAAGATGAAAGGACATTGTTTATTTTGATTTTTGATAAGAAATACAGATGATGTATTTATTGTTGAATCAACCGAATTATGAGAAGAAGAAGAAGATATTTGTTGAATTACATCTCCTCGTTCATGTTGTGGATCGTGGTCCACTCCTGCTTCGTTTCTCATTTCATCACGATGATATGGATAACTACTTCCCTTGCTATAGTGGCGTTGAGTAGCAAAGAGAATCCTCATCATTAATAACGAGGAGTGATCCACGGTGGGAAAACGAAGTAATCTTGTATTATGATAACTTAAATGATGTTACAGCAGCTGTAGTGAATGAAGATTGGGTGGTTTCATTTTCAATATATCATACCGTATCTTAGTAGCGGTCTGCCCTCGCACCCGGGCGCAGGTACCGTAAGGCCTTCCGGTGTCGACGAAGGGTTCAGCAGCACCCTGTTAAATGCATGGTAAAATGATGCTCGACCTATCGCTGGCTCTGGATAACAACCGGTAGGTTAAGTCGGTCGCGACCGAGTTATCGGTGAGGTACCGAGTTAACCGAAAGGCCTTCCAGTGTCGACGAAAGGAAGAACATTTGCTAGTTAAAATCACGCTTAAAGGGTGTTCATCCTTGCGCTGGCACTGGATAACCGGTAGGTTAAGTCGGTCGCGACCGAGTTATCGGTGAGGTGATAGTACCGAAAGGCCTTCTGGTGGTGTACGTCCATTTTTATGAGACGATTGCGAATAAGTTTACCATAGGTTATTTAGTACGTGCTTTACATTCATACAGAAGATGGAGAATTCGTTTATTTTTTTAAAGACGATTGAGAATAAGTTTACCATAGGTTATTTAGTACCTTTCCAAAGGCCTTCGTCCCATATTTGGATACAAATGAGGCACCAAAGGACAACACTACGTACCACTTCGTCTTATATTTGGATACATACAAATGAGGAGAACTACAATACAATCGTCTACTACTTCTTTCTCTACAAATTTAGAGACAAATTTGAACAAACAATTGAAATACAAATAAACATAAAATAAATATTAAAGTATAGAAGGCATTCTTGCAGATTGGATCACTCGTCTTGGATTTTCTCTAAGACCAAATCGTATTTCAATGGGATTCAACTTTGACCTTTCGTTTTCAGATAAAGATAATAACACATTTGAAAAATCTTTCGGTGTCATTCCTTTGAATTTATCAACAGATATTTTTTCAAATACACTGAAAGAGGGATCTCTTGTATACGTCCAATTGAATGAAATTTCCGTTAATTCATTTTCATAACAATCCTTTTGATCAATAGCTTGCATCAAAGGTAGCAGGATGAGTATGGACAATAAATTTACATCCCATATTCCCACGGATAGCATCAAGCACCAATTGACCATATGCCTTGGAAGGAGCATAGAAATTGAAATGATACAAAGGAAGAACACCGACTTTCTTACCAGACCAATTGGGTTCAAGCTTTGTTAAATTACAAAGCAACGTTGCATGGTGTGGATACTCTTTAAATTCTTCAGGAATCTTGTCATTTTTCATGTGAATAGGAGTACTTGTGCGATGGCAACGCGTCACTTGTTTGATTGCTTGAATGATTGGACCACGAGCTGTAGAATCAATTTGTTGTTTGACAGACACTGGTGGCATGCAAACAATATGTTTCCCGTTTGTATCATTGTCCCATTGTGGATAGGAAACGCGCTCAATGGGACCTTTAGAAGTCTCTTTATACTTGTCATGGATAAAGCTTTTGGGTTTAGGCACTTCCTTGACGGTATATGTAAGACCATTCTTGTTGCTGCGACGTGTATACAATTTTTTCACGTTCTCAGTATTGGCTTTGTTTCTTTCATGTACCATGGCAAACTTCTTTGCAATAGAAGCTTTCGAGGATCGCAAGGTTGACTTCTTGGTGGGCTTGTTGGTCTTGGTGGGCTTGTTGGTCTTGGTGGGCTTGGTCTTAGACTTGTAGGATGTCGATTTGGACTTGTAGAATGTTGTCTTGGTAGAGGACATTGACATGGTGGCAGATACAGCATCATCATCATCATCTTCTTCTTCTTTTTCTTCACGTGGAAACCATTCACGATCGTTGTCTTGGTCGTCGTCGTCGTCATCGTCATCCTCATCATAATTGGGAAGGAAAGCATCGTTGTAGTCGTCATCGTCATCCTTATCCTTGTCAAAATTAGAGAGAAACAAGTTCTTGTCGGTAACTGTATTCTCATCATATTTGGTAAGAAATGGATTTTCGCCACCACCCTGTTTTTCTTCCTCCGGCTCACGATGGCGATGCGAGGAACGACACTGACGTTTGGCCACTTGTTCTTCTTCACGTTCGACATAACTTTGGACATATCGAGTTTTACGTTTCTTGGTTTGCATTGTCTTCTTTGGAAGAACACGGGTAGGACGAACAGGAGCAGGAGCAGGAGCAAGAGCAGGAGCAGCAACAGCAGGAGATGTCGACGTTGGAGCCTTTTTCTTGCGACGAATACGAGCAGCAGGAATCACAAAAGCAGGAGATGTAGGAAAAGTTCCAAAAGGAGTCGTCGTAGTAGTAGGAGGAGGAGGATTCTTCAAGCGACAAATAGTGGTATCAAAAACACCATCAAAGTGAGAAGTCGACGTAGGAGCGGCTTTCAGGGTAGTAGGAAGTGTCGTCTTGCTTGGAGATTTGCCTTTGTTGTACAAATAGACATCATGAGGACTTGGAACAGAAACATCAGAAAAAAGAGAATGAAGAACCAATGGCGTCTTCTTCTTGGAAGAAGAAGAAGCCTTGCTTTGCGAAACAAGATGAAAGGACATTGTTTATTTTGATTTTTGATAAGAAATACAGATGATGTATTTATTGTTGAATCAACCGAATTATGAGAAGAAGAAGAAGATATTTGTTGAATTACATCTCCTCGTTCATGTTGTGGATCGTGGTCCACTCCTGCTTCGTTTCTCATTTCATCACGATGATATGGATAACTACTTCCCTTGCTATAGTGGCGTTGAGTAGCAAAGAGAATCCTCATCATTAATAACGAGGAGTGATCCACGGTGGGAAAACGAAGTAATCTTGTATTATGATAACTTAAATGATGTTACAGCAGCTGTAGTGAATGAAGATTGGGTGGTTTCATTTTCAATATATCATACCGTATCTTAGTAGCGGTCTGCCCTCGCACCCGGGCGCAGGTACCGTAAGGCCTTCCGGTGTCGACGAAGGGTTCAGCAGCACCCTGTTAAATGCATGGTAAAATGATGCTCGACCTATCGCTGGCTCTGGATAACAACCGGTAGGTTAAGTCGGTCGCGACCGAGTTATCGGTGAGGTACCGAGTTAACCGAAAGGCCTTCCAGTGTCGACGAAAGGAAGAACATTTGCTAGTTAAAATCACGCTTAAAGGGTGTTCATCCTTGCGCTGGCACTGGATAACCGGTAGGTTAAGTCGGTCGCGACCGAGTTATCGGTGAGGTGATAGTACCGAAAGGCCTTCTGGTGGTGTACGTCCATTTTTATGAGACGATTGCGAATAAGTTTACCATAGGTTATTTAGTACGTGCTTTACATTCATACAGAAGATGGAGAATTCGTTTATTTTTTTAAAGACGATTGAGAATAAGTTTACCATAGGTTATTTAGTACCTTTCCAAAGGCCTTCGTCCCATATTTGGATACAAATGAGGCACCAAAGGACAACACTACGTACCACTTCGTCTTATATTTGGATACATACAAATGAGGAGAACTACAATACAATCGTCTACTACTTCTTTCTCTACAAATTTAGAGACAAATTTGAACAAACAATTGAAATACAAATAAACATAAAATAAATATTAAAGTATAGAAGGCATTCTTGCAGATTGGATCACTCGTCTTGGATTTTCTCTAAGACCAAATCGTATTTCAATGGGATTCAACTTTGACCTTTCGTTTTCAGATAAAGATAATAACACATTTGAAAAATCTTTCGGTGTCATTCCTTTGAATTTATCAACAGATATTTTTTCAAATACACTGAAAGAGGGATCTCTTGTATACGTCCAATTGAATGAAATTTCCGTTAATTCATTTTCATAACAATCCTTTTGATCTTGATCCGACAAGTTGTTCCACCAAGCACATTGGATTAGATTCAATGTCTTTTTATTCTCAGGAACATTGAATAGTAACTCCTCCATGGTCTCGGTAGAGGTAATTGGTCTATTCAATACGATGTAGAAATCCGAATAAGTGACTCTGATTGTGATGTATGACGATGCTCCTCCCTGTATTCGCTGACTGTTCTCTTCTCTTTTGGACTCACTTATTGTTTTGCCAAGTGTTTCCATCAATCTAATACTGCGCTCTTCCTTTTTCTTTTCATTTTCTGCAAGAAGCTGTTCGGTAGTTTTTTTTAGTTGTGGAAATGATCCATAACTATTAGGAATATGCGTATTCGTAGAAACCACAGCTCCTGCAAATTCTACATTGCCTGGTTCGAACACAGCTGGAGGAAGATCGGATAATTGTGGCCAGGTAGTATTGTCGTCATTTATACAGGGAAATGCCTCTGCAAAAGATAGGTTATTGTCGGGACCGTGGTTACTTGTTTGATGGGAGGCCCATTTGACAAGGTATTTGACATGTTCCAAAGATAGGGCATGAAAGAGTTCACTGTCGGGATTATTGTAGGACTTCTTGAATATTTCATTTAGCTTTCTTGTTTGGTCACCAAGTTCTTGTCTCTTTTGTAATTGAGCACGCTTGACAGCCTCCGCAGATGGCGAATAAAGTTTCTTTACATTGGATTCTTGCGAGAATAATAAGTCTTCATCATATTCCAATGCTACTTCGTCCTCGTCCTCTTCTTCGTCAACAACATTGGGTGTGTAAGGAGTGTCATCAGCATGAATAGTACCCAAAGAAAGAAAAATATCTACCGATTTTTCAGACCCCTTCTTCTTTTTGTTCTTTTTAAAAAGGTTTTCAGCCGCAGTCCACAAATCTTTGGTCGATTGTAAATGTATTACCGCTTTCTGAGAACGTTTCATTTGAATATAAAGCTTGGACATGCTTCCGATTTTGGTCTTCTTGTTCTTGTCCTGATAAATGGGAAGATTGTAAGCAAATTGTTTCACTTGACGTTGGACAAAACCAACACTGAGAGGTTTATCAAAAAGTTGTGGCTTCAAAGAAAACTTGTTTTGGACAGGGACCTCTGTATTTACTTTACCAATGTGAATGTAGTTATATCCTTGACTACCTTCTTTTGGTTTCTTTATGGTTGGTTCAATAATATTCACATTCAACGTAATATCCTGTCCAAAAATATACAGATTTGTCTCAGGCGAGGATGGTAGTATATCCTTTTGTTTTTTCATTCTTTTGGAAATGCATAAGACAAGGAGATGGAAGCAATTAATATTGTTCTCTATCTCACAGCAATCATCAACGTTGATTGTAATGCTGTTGGGAGGACCGTCATTATTTTCTTGTTCTGTACTACTATCCTCTCCATCAATATTCTTTTCGACAACAACAGCTGGCTTTTTATTGGTAAAAAGGGCGTAGTCCCTGAGAGCTTCCTGCCAGTCTTCTTTTGCACCAAGGCCAGCCAATTTCTTGTATGCCAAATGATCAGGAATATCAGTGAAATATTTTTTCTTCATTTGACTTTTGCAATAGAAAATCTTGCAATTATTCTGTTTATGATATACCAATTCATGATCCATATTCTCGTTTAGAATTTTGTTGATAAAATGCTCCACGTTTGTTATTGTGGAATTGTAGTCGAGGTCAGTGTCAAAGGCTTTTGCTTGTTCATTATTCTTTCTAAATTTGTTGATAAGAAGAGACCTTCCTGCAAATCTAGTTGCACAACTAGGAGATGATGACACTATTTGAAGGACAACCCGAGGTTTCGATTCGCCATCCTTTACCTTCTTTTTCAAATATTTGTGAACCAATGTTGGACGTTTTAATGCAGCAATGGGTTTCCTTACCACGGTGGTGGTGGTGTTGGTGATTTTCGGTGAATCCAAGCAAACGACTTCTTTACATTTTTGTTGAGAAGAAGACTGACTTTTGATATCAATACTATCTCCAGGAGAGGCTGTTTTGGAAGAAGATCCTTTCGGTCGTGACGGCAGCGGTGCCTCCTTTACTTGTAGACGAGGCGGTGGTGATGGTGATGGTGATGTAGTATTGCTCCTATCACTTGATGATAACGAGAAGGGAGTGGTGGGTGTGACTTTGGCTTTTTTACGTTTACGTCGTTGCTCAACCCCCCGTTGGTGTGCAGCCCTTTCCAATTTATCTTTGCGCTTGTTCTTTTCAAATTCAATATTATCTTTTATCTTCTGTGTAATCTTTGGATTTCTGGAAGATCTCTTGTGATCACTAGAAGACGATCTAGTAGATCTTTTCTTCTCATTATCATCACGACCAGGAGGAGGCATCGTCTTGGTAGTCTCCTTCAAACAAAAATGTAGTGAAATCAAATCTATTTCCATTGGTGTATACATATAGAGAGGAACGGAGATGCATTTGATCGCAGAAATAGAGAGGGACGGTGATGCATTTGTTTACAAAAATAGAGAAGAACGGAGATGCATTTGTGCACAAATATAAAGAGAAATCATACCAAACCAAAGCAACCAGTATTAAGAATGATATTTGTATGCAAATATAGATAGAAAAGGGAGTGGATATGGGCATACGGTGTGAGGTCTTTCGTCAACACAAATACAAACAAATTTTGTTGATCATACTGTCCATCTAAAGCGGGGGCTTACCGGATCTAATTCACTACTAGCAACTTGAAACTTGATGTCAATGTTGTTGGTATGGTATCTATAGACAAATTTGAAGCCTGCGCAAAGACCAACGACGACTTATTAATTGAAACCAAGGCAATTTTGTAAAATGACTCTTGAAAATGATTGTTTTTTTTTTTGGCGATTTTTTTGTAAAATA
>Ga0210021_1003298_pt1 | contig 13132 bp, 14 predicted proteins | sample CryGeymeta201517_FD_183981 | JGI IMG/M metagenome (GOLD analysis project Ga0210021, IMG submission 183981) | Groundwater microbial communities from Crystal Geyser aquifers in Utah, USA - Crystal Geyser metaG 2015-17 (SPAdes) (version 2) | ecosystem: Environmental > Aquatic > Deep subsurface >... | reverse complement strand
ACTGCTCTACGACATTGGGATGCTCCCAGAACAGCTACAGACGGGCACAATCCAATGGAGCCGGATGCTGGCGTATGCCTACGCTTACCAGTCGGGTCGGGAGAGTGTTCCACTGAAAGAGGTGGCGTTTTGACCCCAAAACCACCCAAGCCGAAGAAATGCCGTATTTGCCGGGAGCTATTCACCCCGGCCAGGGCGATGCAGATTTGCTGCACCCCGAAATGCGCTCTTGAGAAAGCGCGGCAGGACAGGTGCAGAAAAGAGGGCAAGGAAGCCACCAGAGAGCGCGTGGAGCTACGCAAGGCGAAGGATAAGGCCAAGACAAGGCGGGAGTGGATTAAGGACGCACAGGCCGCATTTAACGCATTCATCCGTGCGCGTGATGATAAATTACCCTGCATTAGTTGTGGCAGGCATCATCAAGGCCAGTATCACGCCGGGCACTACATGCCAACAAGCACCCGCCCATCGTTGAGGTTCAACGAGATTAACGTACACAAACAATGTTCTGCCTGCAACAACCACCTGCACGGAAACTTGGTGAATTACCGCGTCGAACTAATCAAAAAAATCGGGCTAGAATTGGTTGAGTGGCTGGAAGGCGAACATGTACCAGCAAAATACACCATCCCAGAGCTGATCGGAATTCGAGACAATTACCGACTAAAACTAAAAGAATTGCGCGCAAGTGGTTGATTGAGATGCGAGATCAGACCATTCTATGCGGCATGGGTAGGGATGCAGGAAATCATTAAGAGGGGGGAATTATGAGCGACGAAGCCGATATTGCATCAAATGCCGAGGAACTATTCAGGAGCGCCCAGTTAGCCCACATACGGGCGCTGGCAGGCATTGAAATCAAACCGTCGAGGGTATGCCTCAACTGCGGTGAGAAAACCCGCAAAGGGGCTAGATTCTGCGATGTAGACTGCCAGTCTGACCACGAGCGGAGAAATAAAGGTTGACATGCTATCCCAATTTGATATAGAATTCATGCTGAACACTAGCAATGGGCTGGTGTGATTTTGGAGGAAATGAAATGGAATTTTTATCGCTTTATAGTATCGCTGCTGCCTGTTCAAAAACCGGAAGAGTCGGGAGGCAACACAGATCCGAAGCTGATGAAGTTTTGTTATCTATTGTAAAAAGTGGTCATAACTCCGGCGGTAAAGAGCGTATTGCTTTATCTGTAAAAATAAACAAACACCTTGCACAAAAAGCGCGTTTTATCTTTGGCGATCGCCTTGATATTTTAATCTCAAGCGATGGTTCAACAGGACTTATTAAGCGCGTAAAAGAAGGCGGTTTTGCCGCAACGTCATCTGGTAGCAAAACATCCGATATTTATATCAAAGTGACATGGTACGAAGGGATGCCAAAGCCCGAACAGAAAACATACTGTCCAGCAACACTTACAGATGACGGGATTACATTCAAGCTAAAATGACCGGATTTGAACTAAAAACCTTACGCAAACAACTCGGCTTGTCGCTGGCGGTAGCGTCGCGGCAGGTCGAGACTAGCGTATCGACTTGGTGCAGGTGGGAGTCTGGAAAGCAAAAAATACCACTTGGCGCTATCAAGTTGTTCAAGCTACTGAACAAAACAGCCATAACGAAGATTGATTCTCCAAAAAACAATGTATAATGCAAATGCTGGTAGGGTAGTCGATACCCGCCTAACCAAGTTAGCGGAGGCTTCCACTCTTTAAGGAATCCGTTGGTCGGGATTCAAACAGGCACAGCTCGTAAATGCAGGGGGCCGCTCAATCATTACCCTGCGCTAACGCAACATGGGGAAGCCACACAACGAATCCCATGAAGCTGTGCAATAGACTACTTGACTCAGTGGCTCACTACTGATATAAAATCGTCATCAAACCAAAGGCAAAGGCAAAAAACTGCCAAAGAGATCATAAATGGCTGCACGATTAAACCGTAGGCATTCTCAAGAGGTGCGGGATAAAATCCAGGCATCCGTCATCATTGACAGGCTGCAAAAGCACGTTAATGGCAAGTTAGAGATGACTTCAACACAGGTAAACGCTGCTAACTCATTGTTAGATAGGTCAGTTCCTAAACTTTCACAGATTCAACATGTTGGTGATTCAGATAACCCGGTAGCCTTTACCGAGATAATCCGCAAGATCATCAAATGACTGGATTGGTTATTGAGACAGCTTCGGTATTTGAGCCATTATTGGCTCCATCTCGTTATAAAGGCGTTTATGGTGGCCGCGGTTCAGGGAAGTCTCATTTTTGTGCTGACCTATGGCTGGATGAGAATGTACGGCAAAAACTAGACTTCGTTTGCCTTCGTGAAACCCTAAAATCGCTTGAGTTCTCAGTAAAGAAGCTGCTAGAGAGCAAGATAGAACAACACAACGCTGGCGCATACTTTGAGGTTCAAGACCGTCGCATCCTATCAAAAAATGGCGGAGTGACCATATTCGAAGGGATGCAGAACCACACCGCCGACTCAATCAAAAGCCTGGAAGGATTCGACCGCGCATGGTTCGAAGAGGCGCAAAACGCATCCGACAAGAGCTTAACCCTGCTTCGCCCGACTATACGCAAGATAGGTTCCGAGATGTGGTTCACCTGGAACCCAAACAAGGACACCGACCCGATTGACCAGCTGTTACGTGGTGGAATACCCCCAAAAGACATAATCCTAATTGAGGCGAACTACACAGATAACCCGTGGTTCACCCAAGAGCTAAATGATGAGATGGAGTTCGATCGGGCCAGGGACTTCGAGAAATACGAGCATGTTTGGCTTGGCAAGTATTGGAGCAACAGCGAATCAAGGATATTCAAGAACTGGGTGGTTGAAGAATTCGACCGTCCAGCCGGGACAATCTATAGGCTTGGCGCTGATTGGGGATACTCAATCGACCCATCAACACTTATCCGCTGCTCAGTGGAAGGCAATCGGCTTTATGTGGACTATGAGGCCTATATGATCGGGTGCGAGATTGTAAACCTTCCTGACTTATTCGACCGCGTCCCGGAAAGCCGTAAGTGGTTCATTAGGGCTGATTCTGCCAGGCCTGAAACAATCAGTTACATGCAGAAGAACGGCTACCCAAAGATGCAAGCCGCGCAGAAGGGAGCCAATTCGATCGAGGAAGGCATCTCATTCCTGCAATCGTTCGATATTGTTGTTCATCCGCGCTGCAAGCACCTGATTGACGAATTGAGCTGCTACAGCTACAAACGCGACAAACTCACCGACGAAGTGCTTCCGGTTATTGAGGATAAGAACAACCACGTCATAGACGCTTTGCGGTACGCCTGCGAAGGTATCAGGAAGGCAAATACCATTAAGCGCGTGGTAGAACCTGCCAGACATACCCGAAAAACAGGCACAAGTTGGCTTGGAGCTTGACAAGATAGGAATTGTGTTATACTTGCCGCACCTATCGTGAGATACGTTATCCCGCAGCCGGAGTTTTACATGCCAAACGAAGACGAAGTTGAGACAACGGAAGAAGAAAATAAAGAACTGTTGAAGGAAGCAATAGAACGCTTCAAGGAGGCGGAGGAATTCTGGCGCGACAACTACAAAAACGCCATAGAAGATATGGAGTTTAGGGCTGGCGACCAATGGCCGAAGGAGATCAAAGACCTTCGCGCAAACCAGAACCGCCCTTGCCTTGTGGTCGATAAGTGCAACCAATACATTCGCCAAGTCGTTAACGATGGACGGCAGAACCGCCCCTCAATCAAAGTTCACCCGGTCGATTCCGGCGCGGATGTTGAAGTCGCAGAAATCTATCAAGGCGTAATCCGCCATATCCTTGAACGCTCAAATGCTGACACAGCGTTAGATTCCGCCCTCGAATCAGCCGTTGTCGGCGGGATAGGGTTCTTCCGAGTCCTAACCGAATACGCTCACCCCCAGACATTCAACCAAGACATCATCGTAAAGCGAGTCAGAAACCCGCTTACTGTGTTCATTGAACCCCCTAAAGAGGCTGATGCTTCAGACATCGGATGGGGGTTTGTGGTTGATGAAATAAGCAAGGAAGAGTTCGAGAAAGAATACCCAAAAGCCAAAAAGACGAACTGGGAGATCGACCGCGAAGCATACGGAGATTGGATTATCGCAGACAAGGTTAGGGTTTGTGAGTATTGGTACAAAGAGGACACTGATGTTATGTCCCACCTGCTCGAAGATGGCACAATCGAGGATGCTGATACTTACAATAAAGCCGTGGCGAATGGCCTTGAAGTGCCTCAAATCGTCGATAGCCGCACCCTAAAGAAATCCACTATCAAATGGTGTCGTATGACTGGCGCGGAGGTGCTGGAAACCCGCGACTGGCTTGGCCAGTTCATCCCACTTATTCCTGTGTTTGGTAATGAGTACGACATCGACGGGAAAGTTACCTATTCCGGCCTGATTCGCACCATGAAAGACCCCGCGAGGCTGTACAACTACAGCCGTAGCGCGTTTGCGGAACGTGTGGCACTTACCCCCAAAGCGCCGTTTGTTGCCGCTGCCGGACAAGTTGAAAACTACCCAGAGTGGGAAGATGCTAACTCCGGGAACTACTCTGTATTGAGATACGACCCGATGGAGTCTGGCGGGTATTTGGTTGGTGCACCACAACGCCAACAAGCCAGCGATATTCCGGCCGGTTTTGCAAAGGACATGGAACTTGCAGAGCACGACATCCAGGGCGCGATTGGGATGTATGCCGCCAGCTTGGGGCAACAATCCAACGAAAAGAGCGGCAGGGCCATTCTTGCACGGCAACGCGAAGGCGATGTTGGGACATTCCATTACCACGACAACCTTTCCCGCGCAATCCGGCATTTAGGGCGCATTTTGGTTGACCTGATCCCTCACGTGTACGACTCAAGCCGGGTTGTTCGTATTCTGGGCGATGATGGCTCTGTGGATAACGCCGAAATCAACCCAGAGCAACAGACTGCCGTGCAGAAGATGGGCGCGAAGTCAATCTACAATCTGAATGTAGGCGTTTATGACGTTGCGGTGAGTGCCGGAGCCTCATACACCACCAAGCGCGCAGAAGCTGCCGAGGCAATGGTTGAACTTACCCAAGCGAACCCTCAACTATTCCAGTTGGTCGGCGACCTTATGATTCGCAACATGGACTGGCCGCAATCTGAAGAGATTGCTGATAGGCTTAAACTCATGTTGCCGCCACAACTGCAACAAGCAGAGGATGACGAACAGCCGCAGATTCCGCCACAAGTCCAACAAGCGATCCAACAAGCGCAGCAACATATCCAGCAACAAGACCAAGTCATCCAAGAAATGCAGCAAGCATTACAGGACAAACAAAGCGAACAGCAAAAGATGCAAGTTGATGCTCAAGTCGCGCAGATGAACGCCCAAAACGAATCCTTGAAGCTCCAGATCGACCAATTCAACGCCGAGACAAACCGTATCAAAGTGATGCAAGAAGCCCAGCCGGAGGATAGTGGCATCGAAGCTGCAAAGCTCCAGATTGAGCAGATGAAGCTAGAACTTGAAGAGCGCATTGCCAAACTAGACTCGGACACAAAGATACTCATCGAGCAGATGAAGATCGGTGGGAAGATGTGCGAAAAGACATTGGATATTGATAGCGAAGTGAGCGCCTACTCTCAACACAACCCAATGGAATAGGCAAACATTGATATGTTAGTGGATTACTAACACGCAGACCGGCGATACAGGACGTTACCAGCAGCCACGTTACATGCTGGACAAATTGGGGTAACTGGCAAGCCGCCCCACGCAGACACGATCAACACATGCGGCAATACGGGCTACTGTCTAATGACAACAGCGAATGGCTCACGAAACGAGCGCCCGGCAATGAGTGGTTGATTCCCCTACAGGGTGCTACTTGATTTTTCAAGTAGGTCAATGACACGGCTTGCCTTATTGCTTTACGGTGAGAGTGAGCGCTCACTATTGACAATCGAAATTAACAGGTTTAGAGTAAGCGCCACTGGACGCATTCCAGGTTGCCCATCGAGAGATGCGCTATCCCGCAGCCGGAGGAAAATATGGCAGACGATGCCTTTGCAGCACCCGAAGTACAAACGGAAGTTGCTCCCGTTGAAGTACAAGACGCAACGTCACCGACAGAGGAAACGGTTCCCTCCGAGGTTGAAAATACAGAACCGGAAGTCAAGCCAGAAAGAACGTTCACCCAGAAAGAATTGGATGACATTCTACAGCGCAGACTTGCCAAAGAATCTCGCAAGATTGAACGGTACTCACGCGCAGAAGCTGAATTACAACTGCTTAAATCGCAGATGCAGCCCAAAGCGGAGCCAGTCAATCGCGGGGAGCCAAAACCAGATCAGTTTCAGGACTATGAAAGTTACATTGAAGCCGTAACAGACTGGAAGGTTGAGCAAAAGTTCAAAGGCATTCAGGCTCAAAACGAGCAGGAGCGCCAGAGACAAGCCCAAACCCAACACGAACAACGGCTGGCAAGTAACATCGCAAAGACCGCATCAAAGTATGAAGATTTTGAGGAAGTGGTCAGTAATGAGGATTTACCCATCACGTTCGCAATGCGCGACGCAATTGGCGAATCTGATATAGGCGGAGACATTGCCTATCACCTCGGAACCAACATGCAGGAAGCGGCGCGAATCGCAAGACTTTCGCCAATAGCGCAAGTTCGGGCGATATTAGACCTTGAATCGAAGCTGAAAGCTCCCAAAAAAGCAACAACGGATGCGCCGGAGCCTATTACACCGTCCGGTAGTCGAGCGACAGTATCTAAATCACCCGACCAGATGACGGACAAGGAATTTGCAGACTGGCGCAAAAAGCATATTAAAGCTCGATAAAGGAAAACAATCATGGCTAATAACCTCTCAGTAGTAGATATGGTGGCGAAAGAAGCGCAGCGTATTGCGCACGAAAAACTTTCGTTCATTGGTTCTATCGACCGTCAATACGACGAATCTTTCAAGTACCAAGCAGGTCGCGGCCCTAATGGCCAAACCCTTCGCATCCGCAAACCAAACCAATACACCCGCACCAAAGGCTCGCGCGTGATGGACGTTCAAGACCAGAACGAAGCAACTCAAAGCATCACGGTGGCGACTCACGATCACGTTGACATGCGCTTTAACTCGCAAGAGTTGATCCAGTCTGTTAACTCCGGTGCTGCCTTTGATGACTTGTCGAAGAACTACATCGAGCCCGCTGTGGCTGTGTTGTGTTCTGGTATTGAGGCCGACTTCTTGGCCTACGCGACGAAAGCAACATACCAAGTAGCCGGGACTGCCGGAACCGCCATTACAAATCTGACTGTTCCTGGTGCAGCACGTGCCAAAATCAACCAGCAACTCGCACCGAAGGATGGCCGTGCTATCCAGATGGATTCTGTAACGATGGGCGGATTGGTCAACGGCATGGCGGCTTACTTCAACCCGTCTAACGCAGTTGCAGAGCAGTATCGTGAGGGTTTGATCGCACGTACCGCGATGGCCGATTACTACGAGAACGAGCGCGTCTGGACTCAAACCAACGGGTCTGATGTAACTGGTAATACCGATGCGGATGCTTTGGTGACTGATGGCGGCACGACTATCGACATGCACACGTTGATCCCTGTGGCAAATCAAGCGGTAGGCGAAGTGTTCACCATTGCTGGTGTATATGACGTTCACCCGGAAACGAAGTCCGCTTACGCTCACCTGAAACAGTTCACCATCACGGAAATCGGCGCAACGACCACGACCATCGCTCCGGCTATTGTCTTGACTGGGGCGCGCCGTAATGTTGGATCTTCCACTGGTGCTGTGTTGGCCACTACGGACTTCAACGCAAAAGCTGTCGTGTTTGTCGGTTTGGCTTCGACCAGCTACGTCCAATCTTTGATGTACCACAAAGAGGCATTCCAGTTCATCACTGCTGACCTGCCGATGATGGACGACGCTCACAAGTGCGTAATCAAGCGGAAAGACAACTTGAGCCTGCGCGTCTGGCTGGCGAGCGATATCCGCAACGACGAATTGCTGATGCGGATCGATACCTTGTACGGGATGGCTGCACTACGGCCCGAATGGGCTTGCCGCATGATTGGCGCGGCGAACTAAAGATAGGGGGAGTAATCCCCTTATTTGACTAACTTCTAAAAAGGAAATAATCATGGCCGCACAAGACTACGAACAAGTCACATACAACGCCCCTTCCGGTGCACAGATTGGGCAATCCGCAACCGAAAAAATCGGTTTCTTCGGCGCTACCCCGGTGGTGCAGCAAACCGGATGCGCCGTCCCGACCGATTTGGCCACCGCACTTACTGCCATTATTGCTCTTCGCACAGCGTTGAACAATCTTGGAGTGACTACTGTGGTGTAATGTAAAGGGGCGGGGAAACTCGCCCTTTTTTAAGGAATAAGTTATGTTGATGCGACACGACGCAAACGGATGGCATGATGCGCCAGGCAATGAAGTCGAGGCGATGAAGAAGAACGGATGGCGCGAATCCTCTTATGAGGAATACGCCGCAGAAGTTGCAAAAAAGACCGAATCAAAGGATAATCCGGCACAGTCACAAGACGAGACAGAAGGGGACGTTGCCAAACCTTCGGGCGAACAACCTGCCAAACGCAGAGGTAGGCCACCGATGAGGTAATATCATGGCAACAGGTCAAACCCTAGTCGATCGTGCAAGCCGCTTACTAGGACTAATCAACAGCGGCGAATCCCCCACTGCCGCAGAATCAGCCGATGCCTTGACCGCGATCAACGCCATGCTAGACAGCTGGCGCAATGATCGCTTGATGGCGTATGCCTTGCAGGAAGAAACTCTACCAATGGTGTCAGGCCAGTCGAGCTACACCATTGGGCCGAGTGGCGACCTCAACACAGTCCGTCCTGTATCAATCGAGAGCGCGTTCCTGCGAGAAAGCAACATAGATTATCCAGTGCGGGTAATCGATGCCGAGGAATTCAACTCCATCTCGGACAAAACCTCCACCAGCAACATTATCCAGTTTATTTATTACGAAGGAACAATGGCAACAGGGTCGCTTAAAGTGTGGCCTGTTCCTGATTCCGCTAACGTCCTGCACCTCACCACAAGAGTCCCGTTTACCGCCTTGTCGCTTGATGGGACGGTAAGCCTTCCGCCTGGATGGGAAGAAGCGATAGCATCTAATGGCGCTATTGCAATCGCTCCCGAATTCCAAACCACCCCCAGCCAAGTCGTTATGAAGATGGCGAACGACTCACTCAAGGGAATCAAGCGCACCAACTCCAGACCCATTATGGCGAAGTCTGATTACCGTATGTTATTTGAATCGCGTAGGTCGAACATAGAAAGCGACCAGTAATGGCCAACGCTTTATCTTTCCTTGCTGACCCTGAATACTGGAGATCGGTTCGCCAGACCGCTCCGAACTCGTTATCCAAATTAGCGCAAGGGCTCGCAACTGGTATTGCTGGTGCTCCGGTTGACTTGGCAAACATGGCAATGCAACCCTTTGGTATTGGCTCCGAACGCCCTATTGGTGGGTCTAATCACTTAGCGGAGCTACTCAACGCCGACACACGAAGCGCACCCTACCAGATAGGCACAATGCTACCTGTAAGCCCTACTGATATGGTGTACGGACTTCCATTACTGGCTGGCATTTTCGCAGGCAAATCAGCCAAAACCGCAGACCTTTCCAAACTGATGAAGGCGGAAGAATTGAGGGCTGCCGGTGTACCTGATGAAAAGATATGGGGCGAGACCGGCTGGACGTTCGGCTTCCCCGACAAGAAACCGAGGTTTGAGATACCGGATGATGCGGCTGTAATGGCCGAGGATGCGCCTAGACAGCTTGCGCAAAATGCTGGGCGTAGTCAGTCAGATATTTTTTCTCACGACCAACTGTATGATGCATACCCGGAATCGGCGAATTTGTGGACTGGAAGAATGCCTAGCGAATATGGTGGGGCATATACAGGCGGGGTAATGGGCAAGTCAGATATGATTAGTTTGGGAATGCCAAAGAAGAATATCGACCTGCAAGAAGTCAAAGGCACAAATCTTCACGAACTCCAGCACGCTATCCAACAACGCGAGGGGTTCGCTAGGGGTGGGAGTCCTGAAGGAATGACTTATGCAGGATTAAAGCAAAAACAAGGCGCGATTGTGCAAAAGATGTTGGATGACTTCCGTGCAGGGAAAGATACATCGGTTTTAGAGAAAGAACTATCGGGTGTTGATTCTTTAATACACGAATACCAAACAACTGGTACTTCTGATTTTGACCTATACAAACGTCTCGCCGGTGAAGCCGAAGCCCGCCTAACCCAAGCCCGCATGAACCTCACCCCAGAGCAAAGGTTAGCCCAATATCCGGTAAGCCAGTTTGACGTGCCAGTAGAGAATCAGATAGTGAGATATAGCGATGATGTTGCGCGGAGTGTGCCAATATTCAAGAAGTACAACCCACCGAAAGCGCTTGGTGGAAAATTCCCTGAACTCAAAGGGGTAGAAAGAAGGCCAAACCCTGCGGTTGTGGCTGTATCAAACGACCTTACAATTAAGACTTTACCTGATGGAAAATTCCAGGCTGACTATAGCCCATTATATGGTGGAGGGAAGCCGTTTAGCGCGCTCGGCGACAATCCACAAGAGCTTATGGATATGGCTATCGCAAGAGTAAACCGAAGCGAAAAGGCTATGTTGCAACAGCAAAAATACTCGTCTATACCGAATACATGGAAGGGTGACGCAAAGAAAGTGGCTAAAAATATCATTGACGAATACGGAGATGTATCTTTCGCCAGCTCAACGCAAAGTAAATCAAAATACATTACGCTACCGTCGGGAGAGAAAATACGCATATCAGATCACGCGCTACCTTCTTCGTATGAAGGCGCGGATTATGATTTTAGATACGGTGATGATGTTAATACCTTAATAAACCTAATTAAAAGTGGTGGAAAATGAGAATCCCACTTCAAACAGATTTAATCAGTAGAGACGGCATTGTAAGCAAGGATGCCCGTCTGCTGAACTGTTTTGTTGAGGTGAGCGGAGATCAGTCCGCAGTATCAAAAAGACCCGCAGTGAACTCCAATCTAGTTGACGTAACCGGAGTAGGACAGGGTGGGATCGAGAGCAATAGCAAGGTGTATGCGATATTCGGCGACGTGCTGAAATCATACGACGCTTCATTCAATTTAGTGGGCAACATCGCATTATGAGCCGGATACCTTTAGCCACCGACCTAAAAACCCGCACCGGAGCGCCGGATAAAGATGCGCGCCTAAAGAACTGCTATGTAGAGGTTAGGGGCGACCAGAGCGCGGTAAGGCGCAGAGCATCATGTCAAAGCGATGGTGATGTAATAGTTGCAGGTACTGCGCAAGGGGGTATTGGGTTAACGATTAACGGAACTGATTTAGTCGTTACTGTAAACGGTGACTATATTGTAATGGGTAGTGGGTCTATCGGTGGTGGAGGTGGAGGGTATATTGGAACGCAGCCGGTAAATTTGGCTGATCCTGATGTATCTGACATAGACTGGATGCTGTTGATACCTTATTGCGATGAGGCTGACATTCTGGCTTCGTATCCTACAGATGATAAAGGAACAAGTGTCTTTGCTGGCCCTGCCGAAACTGCTTACACAGTTCCACAAACAACTGCTACACGAACAATACACGGTGAGACACCATGCGGTCAGCTTTTAATTAAAACGGTTACAAAGACGTATTCTGCACGTAGTGAAGCTAACCAATGGAAGACTGTTAGCTCGGGGGTACTGTCATATTCATATTCTGGTTATACTGACACGCCGTTAAGTGGCACTATTGGTTATCCATCGATTGGATATGGAAATACAGTTCAATCATCCATAATCGAATCTTACAAGTTAGTACACGCCGCTGCACCTTCATCATTTGGACACAATGTGCCATACCAAGAGTATGTTGCAACTAAAACAGCTTACGGCGATCCAAATAGTAATGTTATCTATTATTCTGGGACACCAGGAGGTACAGTACAAGTATATCAATTTATGGATAATTCGGATTCACAACTAACGCTCTACTACCTAGATGTACATGAAGTATGGACTTATTCGGTGATATAAAATGACCGTCACAGTAGCCAATCTCCCCTATAGCTTCTGCCCTTCCTCAAGCGCGCAGAGCAATGTAGGCTTTATGTTCAAAAATGCCTACGATGCGTGGTATTACTCGAACTCAACGGCCACAGCTACACAGATCACGGACATCGACTATCCTGGGTATCATGAGTACTCGGTCACGTTGACAAGCTCGGGAACGACGGCGACTGCTGTCGTAGCAGCAGGACATGGTTTATCAGTTGGCGATTCTGTAACCATTGCCGGGGCTACGCAAACCGAATACAACGGAACTTACACCGTCGCAACGGTGGCGGATTCGACTCATTTCACCTATACCTTCGCCGGAAGCGCAACTACTCCGGCAACCGGAACGATTACGGCTACAGGTGGAGCGGTGACTGTTCCGGGGATTGTGTTCATCGACGGATATTTCGTTGTGATGGATACCAATGGGATTCTTTACACCTCCGGCCTGAACGACGCTACCGCATGGAATGCGCTGGACTTCGCTGCTGCACAGGAAGAACCGGGGTCTGGTAGGGCTATAGGAAAAACGCCCGGATACGTCATCGCATTTAAGGAATGGAGCCTTGAGCCTTACTACGACGCAGCTAATGCGGTAGGGCTTCCGCTTTCTCCGGTGCAGAACGGCATGAAGCCAGTAGGATGCGCTTCTGGCGATTCTTTGGCTTCTATGGATGGCGACCTATTCTGGGTGTCTCAAACACAGCAGAAGGGGCGTTGTGTTCATCTGGCGAGGGGGTTGGAGATTGCACAAGTCTCCACCCCGGATATTGAGCGAATCCTCAACCTTTCCACTTTGGCGACGGTTTATGGTTTTGGTGTAAAAATTGCCGGACATGCTTTCTATGTCCTAACGTTGGTTGACCAAAACATTACTTTGGTCTATGACGCTATAACTAAATTATGGGCGCAGTGGTCTAGTTTAACTCTAGGCACTCCGGTAAGTGTTACCTCAATCACGTTAAGCGGCACTACAGCGACCGTTACAGCGACCGCCCACGGCTTGGTTGACGGCGACCCTGTTT
>Ga0210021_1003294_pt1 | contig 13140 bp, 9 predicted proteins | sample CryGeymeta201517_FD_183981 | JGI IMG/M metagenome (GOLD analysis project Ga0210021, IMG submission 183981) | Groundwater microbial communities from Crystal Geyser aquifers in Utah, USA - Crystal Geyser metaG 2015-17 (SPAdes) (version 2) | ecosystem: Environmental > Aquatic > Deep subsurface >... | reverse complement strand
CAGGCATCGGCGTGGCTGAACAGCGACCGGGGCACCGCGTGCGCGGCGTAGTCGCGCAGCGAGGGCCGGGCTTGCACGGTCGAGCTGCGGAGCGCTTCCACCGCTCTTGTGACTACTGCTCAGCCCGCTTCGCCGGAACCTTCGGGATGATCAGGTGCATGAACGGCACCTCGGGATACCAGTGGGCCTCGCCGCCGAGGAGCTTCGCCACGTCCGTCGCCGCAAGCATGAGCCTCCCCTCCTGCCTGAAGGGAGGCTTTTCGAGCTGTGCTCTTGCAGGGCGCGCGCCCACTCCCCTCTGTCCCTCCTCAAAGACGAACTCGGCGGGCCAGTCGGTTCGCGACAGCTGGACGATGCGCTCACTGTTTTCCGTGACGGTCTCAAACCCCAGTGCCCGCCCGAGCTGCGCTGCTGGGACGAAAAGCATTTCGTCCCGCAAGAGCGGATCTGGCGAGAAGTCGACCCAGAGGTGGTTCAGCGCCAGTGTCGGGGGGTAGTCAGAGACTCGCCTGCCCATCATCAGTAGCATGTCCCTGACCCCGGGTGCGGTCCGGTTCAACGGCTCTCCTTCCGTGTGGAACCTATAGGCGCTGTGTAGCGCCACGCACTTGGTGTACTGGTGATCGCCAAACATCGCCCTCCAGAGCATGCCGGAAACACGGCTCTCTATCTCAACGCCGGGAGGCAGTGTGTCTGCAGGGAGATCGCGCGGGGACGCAAATCGCTCAGTATGGTAAGGCGCCTTCTTGTACAAGGGAATGAGCAGAGCGACTGCCTCCTTGTACTGCTGGTGCATCAGCGCGAGGTGCGCTCCCACCATCTGCTGCCTATCGGCATCCGTCCAATGCTCCGTGGTGCCTTCGGCCGCTTGACCTCCGAATGCGGACCACAAGGGAGCAAGTAGGGTCACGGTTGCGATCAGCGCGCACTCCACTGAGCGGCGGCCGTGCGCTGCTTTGCGGCTAAGGGGTTGCATCTCCTGTGACGCCTCCGAGAGATAGACTATTCATGCAGCATGTACAGGGCCCGGCATCCCGGGTTGCCGGCGTTGCAGTACGTGTGGTGCAGCGGGTCCCCAACTGCGGGCACGTCCCACATGACGCACGCCCGCGTGGTTGCACCGCCATGGTGTGCGAGGTTGCACGCGTGACCCAACTCGTGGCCGACGAGCATCTGCGTGGCCTCGGGCGCTGCCTGCTGGTACAGAGCGTTGATCTTTGCGATGTCAATGAACGAGGTCGGGTTTGGCCGGTCCAGCTTCACGTCGGTCTGCCCGCATTGGCCTGCATGTTGGATCACCTGGTCGATTACGTAGACGCCAGGCTGTGAGTTGCAGTGGGCGGTGTCGCAGTTGTAGTTGATGTACGCCGTGCCCGGTTCGTACTCGATGTTCTTGGCTTCTGGGTAATGGATTACGTGGACGGCAACACCGAGACTGGGGAGGTCCCCGGCCCCGATGCCAGGGAGCGGAGGGCCGCCCGGAGGGCTTTTCAGGGCTTCCCAGTCCAGAATAAACACGTCTTGGTCCGCGTCCGGATCAAGCCAAGTCCAACCGAGGTTTACCGTGAGCCCTCGGTACTCCTCATACCGCGAGAACCCATCACCGGGAAGCGCGCCACCTGGCTCCTCATCGTCCAGGGCATTCCCTGCGTTCCATTGCCATCCGTCCCAGATGCAGTTGCCGTCCTCGTCCCACGGAATGGGGGCATAGTAGCGGAAGTAGGTCTCTCCGTTGACCTGGTACGTGTAATAGGTGCGCGGGTCGTCGTCCAGCAGGAGCCGCGCTGAAGCCATGATCCCCTGCAGGGTCTGAGCCTCAGCGATGATCGATCCATACGCCCCGTAATCCAGGCACCTGACGGTAACGCTCGCTTCGAGGGCAGGCTCCGCCGTTGCTGCCCAACTGCAGTCCGCCGACACTTGTATGTTCGGGTCTTGGTCAGGCGGGAACTTCAGGTCGGCGTCATCCGGACCTGTGTCATTCCACTGGGGATCTGGCTGGCTCACTCGTGTTCTGTTCAGGCAGTAGCCGGGCTCGCTGGAGGCTCCCAGCGAGAAGTTGATGTACCCAGCCATTGACTGCCCGTTGTGGTCGGTCGCTGGCTCGATCTTCGCGGTGAAGTACGCGCCGAGATCCAGTTCGGGCCGCCACCACTCCGGCGCGCCATTACTGATCGTGAAGTCCCACACGGTAATCGTCGTCACTGACCCCCACACGCCATCTGGCGGGAAGTCGTCGAAGGTCTGTACGGGTTGGCCGGTCGCCGGGTCCTCGGCATAATGGATGTCGTCCACACGGTTCTGCAGGGAGACGAGGCCTGGCTGCATCGGCGCCTTGTAGTGCGTGATGTAGCCATCGGCCACAAACCCGGTCGGCTCAAAGTGCCCGAATTGGCCTTCGGCGCCACCATCATCCCACTGCTCAACGCTGACGGCGTTGTCGGCCAGGCCGCCCGGGAACGAGCAGCCTTCGTTCCCGCAGATGTCCCAATCCAGTGGCGAGCCGGGGGACACCTCCACATAGTCGCCACAGCGGACGTAGCGAGCAGCTTCGCTGCCGTCTCCCACGTTGACGCATGCCGCCTGCATGTCGAACCACGGGAAATACTGGTCGTCCACCCAGACATGCTCATGCGGCCCCGGGCCGTCTGGCGCCTGGGCTTCCTGCCCCTCCTCATCCTCGCAGGGCGCCGGCCGCGTGTAGATGACCCGCGGGGGGTCCACAGGTGGCTGCGGCCAAAGCCCGGGTCCGTCTGCGCTGAGCACCAACCAGCCGACCATGACCGCCGTCAACCAGTGCCGCCTCGAAAGCCCTGCCAAGCGGCCACGCAAGTCGGAAAGGAGAGAGAGACCGTTCACAGCTATCGCCTCCCTTGAGTGCGAGACTCGATTTGGGGGCCAAGTATAGCGCCGTGCCGGGGGCGACTGTCAAGGGGACGCCAGCTTCGTCTGCCCTAACGCCCGCGACACCGGGGTCGCGTATTCAGAATTCATTGTCTGCCGTGCCCGCTGCCAACTCGCGGCACGGATCTGCCTGTCGGAGTCCGTGAGTGCTCAGCGTTCGGCCTCGGTCGTGCCAGCGACAGCGATTCGGTGTTGTTCGGGCTACGAGTGTGCCACGCTGCCTCTCCCACGTCAACGGCGCGGGCTCCGCAGTCCAGCCGCTGGCCAATAGCGAAGAATGGACGCACGGCGCCCGTGTCGAATCATCGCCCAAACTCCAACTCCACAATCCCCCACAGCTCGATCTTCGGCAGAATCACCCGCAGCCCCTCGTTGAGCTTCTCCACTTCCAGCGTTGCCGTCTCCGCGCCCGGGGCGTGCCAACGGGCGGCGGTCAGGTCTGGCCCGAGCATGGCGGGCAGGCGGAGGAGGAGCGAGGTCCACTTGACGGGGACGGGGGACTTGTCGGTGGGGTTCTGGTTCAGGTTGAGGACGTGGAGGAGGAGGCGGTTGGTGGTGCCGTCGGTCTGCATTCGCGGCAGGAAGACGAGGTCGTTCGGCCCCCAGTAGCGCAGCAGGGAGAGCGGCTCGAGGGAGGCGGGTGTCAGCTCGCGCGGCGACAGCACGATCGCTTCTTCGGCGGCGGCTTCGAGGGCGGCGCGGTCGGCGGGGGTGAAGTCGTCTGGCGGGTTGACGCGGATGACTGTGTCGAAGCCCTTGAGCTGCTCGGCGGTCAGCGACGAGTCGTAGCTCGAGTGCCCGGCCAGCGCGAACGCGAAGGGCACGTGGTTCTCCAACAGGCGGCTGCAGACGGCGGCGATGGCACCGGCGTCGTACTTGTCGGTGTTAACGACGACGCCAACGGAGGCGGGGGTCTCGTAGCCGTTCAGCAGTTCCGCGTTGTCCTTGACGAACCGGTAGAGGTCGCCGTATTCTTCCGGCTTGCCGAAGTAGCGCGGCTGAATGCCGGTGGCGTCGCTGCCCATGTAGATGTCCCACGGGACCAGCGGTAGGTGACCCAGCGCGTAGGCGGCGGCGGTGGCGCGGCGGGTGTCCTGCAGGTCGCGGGGGATCGGCGAGAAGACTTGCCACTTGCCCAACGCGTCGGCGACCTTTGTGCAGATCACCGTCTTGGTGAAGTCGGGTTGCCAGGTCTCGCCCAGGAGGAAGTCCACGATGTCGGCGCAGAAGTTGTTGCGCTGCTCCGGGTGCATCAGGGTGGAGTTGACGGAGAGTGGTACGCGGCGACCGGCGTGGGCCTCGAGGCGCTTGCGCAACTCCTGAAAGAACTCCCGCACCGACTGCCGCTGGAACTGCTGGAAGTGCGCCTCCAGCGGGAGCTTGCCGCGTTGCGCGCGGTAGTCCTTGTCGGTGGTGAGCTGGTGCTTGGCCGCCAGGTGCGCCTTGTAGTCGAACGCGGCGAGGTCGTCGATCCCCAGCTCCTTCGTCTGCTCGGCCGACAAGTTCTGCTGCAGGTACTCGCGGAAGCCGGCCAGGCACCGGTCGCAGAAGCACGCGCCGCCCCAGCCGTAGGCGCTGACGATCATCGACCAGTCGTCGAACTGAATCCAGTCGGCCCCGGCATCCAACGCCTTGCAGGCGCTCTCGACGCACTTGTCGAGGTAGGCGGGCTGGTTGTTGCAGCCCCAGTAGACGGGGTTCTTCTTGTCGAACGCCACCATCCACGGGGCGACGACGCGCTCGCCCTCGAGGTTGCGGCAGTACGCGGCCTCGTCGTCGACTCGCATGATCGAGTTGATGGCCGACTGGAACGACTCGATGCCGGCGGCCTTGGCGTTGGCGATGTAGTCGGCGTCATTGGTGTACACCCACACGAGCCGGTTGGTGTCGAAGCTCTTCCACGCCTCCGGCGCCTCGGGGCGTTTGAAGCGGGTTGAGAAACAGGCATCGGCGTGGCTGAACAGCGACCGGGGCACCGCGTGCGCGGCGTAGTCGCGCAGCGAGGGCCGGGCTTGCACGGTCGAGCTGCGGAGCGCTTCCACCGCGTCGGCAGTCAGCAATTGGTCGTAGACGCGCACCTCGTCGACCAGCCCGCGGAACGGCCGGATGCCGCCCAGGTTGCCGACGGTCAGCACCATCCCGCCCATGTCCGGCAAAGGGACGCCCGTCCATTCGGCGACGACGCGGGCGGGCTGGTCGGGGCCGCCGTGGTAGCAGGTCGCCGTGCCGGCGGCTACGTCGTACGTAACGGCGAGAAAGTTCCACGCGCCCTCGACGACGGCTTTGGCGTCGCCCTGAACGGAAAACCCCGTGTCGACGCCAGCGTGCTTGGTCTTGAACGTAACCTGCCGGCCGCTGACGAAGAGGTCCCACCCCGGGCTGAAGAACAGCAGCCGAGCGACCGAGTTCTCGCCGAGCGGCTGGAACCAAAGCGCCAGCGTCAACTGCGTCACGCCGTCGAGACCGGGCGCAGGCACTTCCACTCCACCGCCCGCCTGGGTCATCAGCGAGCCACCCCCGCGCGAGCTGGCAGCGAAGCTCACGCCCCACTTCGATACGCCCCGGCAAAATGCAGGCCCCTCGCCCGGGGCGTACTCCTTGAGTTCGCCGACACCGCCGAGGGTGCCGGCGTTCTGCAAGCTACGATTGAGGTTGAGGTCGACGAGTGGTTTCATAGTCTCAGCCCAGGGGGCAGTTGCGGCCAAGCAGACGGTCAATAGCGATAGCTTCACGGCGCAGAACCTCCAGACGGCGGGCGGCCCGCTGCCGCGCTGCCGCAAAGGCATTCGTCGCAGGCAGTGCCTCTCCTGCCACCACGCGTTGCCAATCCGACCCGCGAGGGAGTTGGCGCGGCCGAGCTGCAACTTGCTGGTGACCTCCAAAAAGAACGGGGTTACCCAGATCTGTTCGGGGGACAGACCCGTGCTGGTGCAGGTGTGGTCGAGAATGTGGTCGCCGTTGAGGTATACTCGCGAAGGTTAGGAATACACCGAAGTGGAAGTTCGCAGAACTTCACCCGGGGGCGTGTGGTGAGCACCCAACACACTGCTGTGCACGCAGAGGCGTCGAACTTGTGCAATAGCTTCGGTGTATTCCTAACCTTCGCGAGTATAGACAGAGGCGTCTTCGTCCACCGCTTCGAAGAAGAGGTACAGCCGCTTGCCGCCGGGCTGGGCAGGTACTTCGAAGTTCTGCCGGTACCAGCCCGCTCCGGTGTAGTCGGCGAATCCCTGCGCCTCCCAACCGCTACCTTTGTCGCTGCGCACCAGCGCCCACTTGGTGTCGTCGAAGGACGGCTTGTCCCAGCCTTTCTCGGCACCCTCGTCCTTGGGGTCGGTCGCGAACCGCCACGAGTTGGCCAGAGGATGCAGCTTGGCGGCCGCCTCGCCCACCCGCTGAAGAGCCAGATGGGTCCGCAAGGCATCGCGCCACGCCTTGACCTTCTGGGCCACATCGGGCGGGCCTTCCTGGAGGTGGGTGAGGCCCTCGCGGCTGGCGATCGCCTCGAAGCGGTCGGTCAGAGCGGAGTACTCCTGGCCGACGAACTCCGGTCCGCGGCAGAGCTTGACGTAGAGGAGGGGTAGCTCTGCAAGCTCGACGCGTCGCAGGACCTCATCGCTCTCAGCCGTGGCCTTGGCGCGGGCGAACAGCGCCGTCGCCTCGTCCAGGAACTGCTTCGACAGGAACTCGGAGTCCATGGGGTACCGGATGCCGCCCTCGGGGCTGGCGAGGCTGGCGGCGTGGTCTCTGCCAGCCTGCTCGAGCAACTGGTTGTACTTCCAGACCGCCGGTGCGGCGTCGCCGTAGTAGCCGAAGGTGAAGTCGTGCATCAGGCGCCACACGTCGAGGGTCGGGTCCCACAGGAGCTTGCCGATGACCCAACAGCGCATCAGCTCCCGTTCGCCCCCGGGGCTCTGGTAGTTGCCCTGCTGCATGATCCCCTCGACGTGGTGCTTCGCCAGGTACCGGATGTTGGCCGCGATGACCTCCATGTTGGGCATGGGCGCGACGTAGTGGCCGAAGTTGACGCAGTAATCCCAGATATGAATCCGATCGTGGATCTTCGCCCAGCCCTCCAGCGCCGAGCTGAAGACCTCGCTGTCTTCGGCGGGCGTGAACGGGTGCGCCCACATGCAGCGGTCGGTGCAGAGCCGGATGGCTCCCTTCTGCCGTGGCATCCTAACGGGTGAAGCGCCGGATCCGCTCGCAGCGGAACACCGATCACGCTCTCGAACGCACGGGATAACGAACTGACTTCGCGGAAGAGCCCCTCAATCCTCCCCGCCGGCCCGATCTTCGGGATCCCGTGGAGAGCCAAACAGGCTCCAGGGGAACTCCGGAGCCCGTGCCCGTCGGTCCGCAACGCCGGCCCGACCCTACGGGCGGGCTGCAAACACCGCCCGCACCGCCTCCAGGTACGCCATCTGGTTCCGAGTGTCCGGCTCCAGGTAGCTGCCCTCTGTCCACTCGTTCCAGCAGTTGATATTCAGCACTCTTGGGCCGTCGCGTTGGTCGAGGCGTTGCTTGGTGAGCTGCAGGGCTTGGCGGAACGCCGCGGGTGTGTTGCCGCCAATGCAGTTGGTGAAGGGGTAGCCGGCTGACGGGTCCCACTTCTCCGACTGGACGGTGCGCGCGCTGGAATCCCAGCCCACGCTCACGTTGGGGAAGTAGGACACGCCGAAGTCCTGCTCGGCCCTGTCCCAGTACTTCAGGTACTCGTCGCGCACGGTCTCGAACGGGGTCAGCGGCGACTGGTTGAGCGGCACATGGTGGATCCACACGTAGGAGGTGACGCTGTCGAAGCCGAGGTCGCTGACCAGCCGGACCGGGTCGGCAGGAGTGCCTTCGCCCGGGAGAATAGGCCGTCCCCACACGACGGCGTTGAGGTGCAAGTCCGGGAAGCCGGCGGACCTGGTCTTGCGCCGGAACTCGTCCAAGGCGCGCCGAGTCTCGGCGACGCTGCCGAACGTCTCCATCAGCTTTGTTAGCTCGTAGACCGAGAAGTAGGGGCAACCGTCGAGCATGAAGTGGGACGGATGCCGGAAGTACTTCTCGACGATATGATCGCAGATCGCCCTGAACGTGTCGGGCGTCACCTTCCCCGGGTAGAGCAGCCGCCGCGGGTCCTGAAGCTTCGTCGGGTGGATGTCGATCCAGTCGTGGTTCGCCCACATGCAGCAGAACTTCACCCGGTGGTTGTTGGCGGCGCCAAAGTAGCCCCGCTCCAGGCAGCGATCCAGGTAGGGGCCGTCGTCGTACCAGTACCAGTCGAAGACCCAGTAGTCGATCCCGTGGTCTGCGGCGGCAGCGATCTTCTTCTCCATGACCCCGGAGTCCGCCTCGTCGACGTAGCCCCATAGCGGCACGCTGGGCTGCTGGTGCCCTTCGAATCGCGGTGTGGCGTGTTTCACCAACTCCCATTCGGTCCAGCCTTTGCCGTGAACCTGCTCATTGCGCGGATCGACGTGGTAGTTCGGGAAGTAGTAGCAGCCGACTTGGTAGGGGGTGGGCATAGTGTCTCCTTCTGGGGTGGTGGGCAGAGGGCGGCGGAGCGAGGGAGACATGGTTCAGGGCGGGTGTCCTGGCCGCGCCGCCTTGCCGAGTTGCTGGTCTGCCCTACTCCACCAGCCCCGCGATCCGGAAGAAGTTGGTGATGAACGTCTTGCCGTCGGGGTACTGGTCGGTCCACGTCTCCGCGTGGAACTGGGCCCCGTAGAGCGGCTTGTCCTTGTGGCGGAAGCACTGTAGTTCGCAGTTCTCGTTCCGCGCCAAGTGGACGAAGTCGGGCGGGAGGTGCTTGACCTCGCAGAAGTGCGCTTCAGGCATCCAGCAGGGGTTCTTGAGCCCGCGGAAGAGCGGGTCGCGCTGGACGATCTCTATCGGGTAGACGCCGTGCTCATGCAGGTACCCCGGGTGGTACTCCGGCCACCTGTCTGGTTCGTCGCGGCGGAGCTTGCGGAGGGGCTCGTTGCGGAACAGCTTGAGCCTGCGCACGTCGTGGTTGAACAGCCACCCGAGGAGCTGATGCCCGCCGCACGCCGCGAGGGTCGGGACAACCAGCGTGTGGAGGACGTCGTTAATCGCGTACGTCGTCTCCGGCGGGATCGTCTCCCAGTCCTGCCCGAATCCGGTGATGAACACCGCTCTGAAGCCGTACTGCTGCACGAACTCCGGGGTGACCTGGGTGTAGTGCCGGATCAGTGCGGGGGTGCCCGTGAGTTCCTCGAACCGGATCTTGTGCCCCCAGCCGCTGCTGCTGTTGCGGTAGCTGTCGAGTTCAGCCATGCTGGCGATCAGAATCATGCTGGTCGTCCTCCGGGGGGGGTAACAGCCTGCTGAGGTTGGCTGTTGATCGGGCCGATCTGCAGGCTGCTGCTCCGCCCGTCAGCGGCCTTTGTGCGTGGTGGTTGGCGGCCGCACCGTCTGGCCGAGCGTGTCGCCCACGTCATCCGTGTCACCAGTGGTGTCGCCCTCGTCCGCGGGGTCGTAGGACCCGCTCGTGGTTGTGGTGGGGGTGCCGGTTGTCGGCGGCGGAGACGAGGTGGGCACAGTAGTGGCGGTGCCGCCGCCGCTGCTGCTGCCGTTCGTGTCGTACCAGACCGTTTCGTTGGTGTTGGGCGCGGGGGAGTACGGCCCGTAGGTGACCTTGCCGCTGACGACTTCCACGTAGTAGTCTCGCGGCGCGAAGCCTTCCTTGGCGATCTGGAGGAAGTAGTAGCCTTCGGGAATTCCGCCCATCACATATCGGCCGTCGGCCCCCGTACTGACCGACCAGGGAGTCCCCGATAGAGCGACGGTAGCCGCCACCACCGGCGCGAAGGACGTCGCCTGCGGCACCTGCACCAGCAGGCTGAAGCCCGGCACGAGGGCCGCCGGGTTCACCGCTTGGGGGACTTCGGTGCCTCGCGCTGTCAACCCGGGGTACACGCTCACTTCTCGCTGCACGGGCTGCGCTGCGCCGGGGAACTCGATTTCGAGCACGTACTTGCCGGCCGGCACCGATTGGAACGCGTAGGCGCCCTCCGCCGCGGAAATCTTCTCGGCCACAGGCACGACGGGCGGCGGGTTGAGCTGCTTTGCCTGCAGGTCGGCGACCAGACGCACCCAGGCGGCATCCTTGAGCAGCAGCCGCGTCCCGGCGAGGGCGGTGTGACTCGCGGAGTTGGGCGGCTCGCTGAGCAGCACGACTCCGCTGCCGTCGGCCGTCGTGGCGCGCCCGGTGGATTGCGCCACGTAGCCGGTCAGGTCACCGGTCTGCGTGTAGACGTACCCCGCCAGACTCCCGGTGCCGGAATGACCGCCCCCTCCGCCGCAGCCCGCCAACGCGCCCAGGGGCAGCGACAGCAGCGCACCCAATAGCCAACGGTTGACGAGGCTTCTCAACATGGGGCACCTCACTTTGGGGGGAACGGAAGTCGGGGGACTACCCCTTGCCTTGGACACGTTCGAGGTTCTTCTGAATGGTAGCATTGCCGGGGTCGTACTGCAACGCCTTACGGAACTGCTCCGCAGCTTCGGCAGGCCGGTTCAGTTCGTGCATCAGCAGATTGCCGAGGTTGTTGTGGGCAGCGCCCGTGGCCTTCGCGTCGTTGTCCAGTTCAATCGCGCGGCGGTACTCGGCAGCGGCTTCGGCGAGCTGTTTGAGCTTCCGGTAGGCCGCGCCGAGGTTGCAGTGGGCGAAGGCGTAGTCCGGCCGGGCCTCAAGGGCTTGCTGGTACTCCACGACCGCTTGGTCGAATCGGGCTTCTCTCAGGCTCAGGTCGCCCAGCAGCCGATGGGCGTCGGCCACGGCCCGCCGCTCGTTGCGCATGGCGGCCACCCGCCGCAGCAGCCCCTCGGCGGCGACGTTGTCTTTGCGCATCATCGCTGTTACTCCGAGGTTCAGCAGCGGGGCCGGGTGTTGCGGCATGAGGCGCCGCGCTGTCTCGTACTCCTTCTCGGCTGCTGCGTAGTCCTTGTCCTGTCGGAGGAGATTGCCCAGGGAGACGTGGGCGAAGGCCACGGCCGCCGGGTCGCCGCTCGAGGCCAACGCCGCTTGCAGTTCAGCTTGGGCGTCGGCGTCGGTGCCCTCGTCGGTCCGCATGAGGGCCACCCCGAGGTTGTTGTGGGTCATGGCGGAGTCGGGTCTCGCAGTTAGCGCCGCACGGTATGCCTGCACGGCTTCGTCGCGGCGACCAAGGTCCCAGAGCACCGCCCCCAGCTCGTGCTGGGCAGGCGCGAATTGGCGGTCAGCTTGAATTGCGCTGCGGAAGTGCGGCTCCGCCTTGGGCGCGCCACCGGGCTGGGAAGCAGCGGCGATTCCCTCCGCGTATTCCCGGAATGCCTTTGCCGACTGCGTCGGCGGCCACCGGGGCGCGGCAAGGTGCATCGTTGGCGCAAGCTGCTTCTGCAGGTCGGTCAGTGCCTGCGCCAAGGCCGCTAACGGGTCAGCGCCCTGTGCTTCGACGGTGCCCACCGCCCGGCCGGTGACCTCGTGGAGTTGGAGCCGGATCGTGGTGGCGTCGCCCTTCTCGGTGCACTCCACGGCGACGGCGACGGCGGCTCCCACGAGCCTCGCCACGGAAGCGGGCTGGCCGGCCCGCTCCTGCGCATAGAAGCCCTGGCTCCACGGCACCACAAACACCCCCACAGGTGCACAGGCGTCGGCCAGCAGCGCGGCCGCGCCCGCGGAGAGCGGCGCGGCTGCGGGAGACTGCGTAGTGACGAACACCAGGCTTGCGGCTTGAGCAGTCAAGGAAGCCGCACAGAGGCAGAGCGCGAGGCAGGCGGTCTGGACACGAATCATGGGAAGACCTCTCAGTAGCTCCCGTCACGCGAGGGAGGCAAGCAGCGAAGCTCGGCGCAGGCGGAGCGTGGTCGCCGTGGCAAGTAGCCGTCAGGACGCACGGCGCCCTAACGTGTTCCCCGACGGCTGCGGAGTCGGGTTACCGTGCTCCGGTCCCCAAGTCAACTCGCCGACGCCTGCTCGGTGGTTTGCTGACCGTGCCAGCACAAACAGCAGGTCCGCCAAGCGATTCACAAAGCGCTGAGCGGCCGGTGTCACCGGTTCGCGCCCGGCCAATGAGGTCAAGCGGCGTTCCAGTCGGCGGCACACCGTCCGGGCGACATGCAGATGTGCGCCCGCGGGAGCGCCGCCCGGCAGAACGAATGCCCGCAACGGCGGCAAGCTCGCCGTGCGGTCATCAATGGTCTGTTCAAGCGCCAGGACCTCCGCGTCGCTCAACAGCGACGAGCTGTCGTCCGCCTGGGCGCCTGCGACCAACGCGCCCAAGACGAACAGCTTGCCCTGAAGCGTTCGCACGGTCTCCGCCAACTTCTCGTCCTCGAGGTGGCTCAGCGCGGCACCGAGGCAGGAGTTCAGTTCGTCCAGTGTGCCCTCGACTTCCAGGCGCAGGTCGTCTTTCGCGACGCGATCGCCGCTGAGGAGCTGCGTCGTCCCGTCGTCCCCTTTTCGGGTGTAGATCTTCATGGTAAGCTCTCCTGTCTAACTTCAGCCGCCGGACACCGCTATTGTCGCAGAAAAGACCCGGCTCAGGTAGCCACTTTTCTCCGGCCGGAGCGCCGCCGGGCACCCCGGGCGGGCTGCGCCGGGCGAGGGCTGCAACACCGAAGCACAGAAGGATGATGGAAACGCAATGAGTGCCACAATCTCCGCTCTCCAGGAAGCACGCGCCGACTACCAACCGAGACTCCCCCTGGCCTTGCGGGACGCCAACGCCGGCATCGAGCTGGGAGCGCCCACGGAGCCGGCAACCGACCGGGACGCCCTGAAGAAGCTGTTCCCCAAGACCTACGGTCAGCCCCAGGCCAAGATCGTCCAGGGCAAGGGGGGTCTGTCCACTGCCCCGCTGAAGGTGGGCGTGGTCCTTTCAGGCGGGCAGGCGCCGGGCGGCCACAACGTCATCGCCGGCCTGTTCGACGCGTTGAAGGCGGCGAACGCGGACAGCCGGTTGTACGGCTTTCTCAAGGGCCCAGGGGGCGTGATCGAGGGCAAGTACACGGAACTCACCGCCGAGTTCCTCGAGCCGTTCCGCAACACAGGCGGCTTCGACATGATCATGAGCGGCCGCGACAAGATCGAGAAGCCCGCCGAGTTGGCGGCGTGCCAGCGGAACCTGGCTGAGTTGGCGCTTGACGGGCTGATCGTCATCGGCGGTGACGACTCAAACACTAACGCCGCCGTGCTTGCCGAGTATCTCAAGGCGGAGGGCTCGCCGACGTGCGTTATCGGAGTGC
>Ga0210021_1003264_pt1 | contig 13228 bp, 9 predicted proteins | sample CryGeymeta201517_FD_183981 | JGI IMG/M metagenome (GOLD analysis project Ga0210021, IMG submission 183981) | Groundwater microbial communities from Crystal Geyser aquifers in Utah, USA - Crystal Geyser metaG 2015-17 (SPAdes) (version 2) | ecosystem: Environmental > Aquatic > Deep subsurface >... | reverse complement strand
CAAGAATTACTTCTGTTAATGTTACAGAACCACCTGGAGTGAAATCACAAGTGAAATCAGTTGTTCCGTTTGATAAAGCTACTTTTTTAACTGTAGATTTATATTTAATGTTTGGTCTAATTGATATTAAACCATTTTTGATAGTTACCGCTTCATTTATTGCTGAAGCAAAGTATTTACCAGCGAATTCACCTTTGTAATTAGAGGTTACTGAAGTGCTTGTTGCCATAATTTTTTAGTTTTTTTTTATTTTTTAATATTATTTAATCTTTCCCAGATTCTACCTTGAACAGTTTTAGCGGTTAACTCTAAGGAATTAGTGTTTGAGTTAAAGTCGTCAGGACTATTTCTAATTTTGGTTGCTGCTGGTTGAGTTGAAAGTTCTACCTTCAATGTTTCAATTTCAGCATCTTTTTTTTCAATAGTCACATTTGATAAATTCAAATTTGCTTTCATCTCATTAACTAAAGATACTAGAGCATCAAATTCTTTTCTAGTTACATTATATACCACATCCTCAACAGAATCATCTGTTGGTGCGTCAACTGGAATATCACCTTCTGCTGCTGCTTCTACTGGAGCTTCTACTGGAGCTTCTACTGGAGCTTCTACTGGAGTTATACTATCAATTATACCTTCTTCCTTAACTTCAAGAATAGTTCCATCCTCTAATTTATAAGTTCCAATAGGCATAGCAATAGAATCACCAGATTTAGTTACAATAAAAATCGATTGACCAGCTTCAAAAGATTCAGCTTCTATGACTGTAATACCATCTTCTAATTTTATTTTAGCCAATTTAATGGAATGAACAAAAGGAGATAATGCTATAAGCATATTTTTTAACGTTTCTTTTAATGTCATAATTTTATTTTTTATATTCAAATAACTTATTATTATTTAAGTGTTTCATTTTCATCACTTAATTTTTTTAATATCTCTACCAATTCTTGTAACATATTATTTTCTTCTTCGGTAATTTCTTCAATTTTTTCAGTTATAATTTCTTCTTTTGATTGTTTTAAAACAGCATCAGCAAATTTACCCTCAATTGAAAATCCTTTTATAATACCAGCTTTTACATCTTCCCAAATTTGGTCATTATCGATTCTTGCAATTACCATCCAAGTTCCAATTGGCATATCTTCATATCCAAATAAACTTGATTTATCTAATTTTAAATCTTCTTTAACCCAAGACTCAATAAAGGTTACACCTTCAACTTCTATTGCGTGTTGATAAGTTGCATTCTTTTGATTACCCATTTCAATAAAACGTTGTGCAGCTTTACGTACTGTTTTAGGTGAAAAATGAATATAGAAATATTGTCTTTCTTTATTAGGTTCATCATAAACTCTAAGTATCATTTTATTAGGTACTAATACAGGACCCATAACCATACGTTTTTCTTCATCGTGTATAGCTAACTTAATAATATGTTCTTTATTGAAGTGAACGAAGTTCCTTTCAATAGCTCCTTCATCAACTAATGAGATAGAACCAATACCTGAAATTAAGTCATCACCCACTATTAATTCTATTATTTCAAATAATCCATTCATAATATTCTTTTTTTAAATAATCTTATTTTTATTTATTGTTTCATTTATCTACCAAAAGTAGCACTGGTTTCAATTTCTCTATCCATTTGTTGTTGTAATGTAACATCAGTTGAAACTACATAGGCTTTAATTGGCTCGTTTTGTTGATTATTAATTGCTTGACCTAATTGATTAGTCTCTGATTGACCTACAACGTTAAAACTTGGTGCAATACTTTGAATAGATGGGGTAGAAGCACCAGCACCAGCACCAGCACCACCGCTATTTGGGACTTGAACCGCTAAAATATTTTTAACTGACGCAAAACCAGCTAATCCAGTTAAAATTGATTGAGCTATGGCATAACCTGGAATAGGAACTTTAGAAAAGGCTCTTAATTGACCTGCAATAGAAGCATAAGTATCAATTAAAGCACCAGCTACAGCAATTGCTTTACCCTTTCCTGTCTCTGCACCTAAAATATTTGATAGAATACTCATACTATCACCTACTGCGTATATTAAATCTTGTTGATTTTGTAATTTTATATAATCTATTCTCTTTTGTTTATCTGCATTTACTTTTTTATCTTCAGTCATCTTAGCTTCGATAATACCAGAGTCATTAGCAATTTTTTCTTTTGTTTCTTTATTAAGACCAATTAATTGTTCATCTTGCCATTTTTTTAAATTAAATAAATTATTAAATGCTTCATCAACTGCCGCAATCTGTGCTTCCGATTCTGCTAATATTTCTTCTGGTGATTGTAAAGAACTGACACTTTTAACTTTTTCACGTTTATCATCAGGTGATTTAGGTGGTTTAGGTGCTCCAGTTACTACCACCGCACCTAAATCATCATATAATCTAATAGTATCTTTTAAATCTTGTTTTAAATCAAGTATTTTTTTCTTCCTTTCAGCTTCAACTTTTAATTCTTCAACTGTTACCTTTGGTGCTTGATTTGTTATTTCTTCCCAAAGTGTTTGTTGTCTAGTTAAACTGGCTTCTTTTAAATATTGAGTTTCAAGATTTTTAATTTCAAGTTGTAAACTTAAAGCTTTTTCTTTTAATAATTTCTTCTCTTGTTCTATTATTTTTTCATTACTTATACCATATTCATCATTATATTGCTTTTGTTCTTGTAAGAATTTTAATCTTCTATCGGTTAAATCTCTAGTTAACCCTAAAATTTTATTTTGTTCTTCTAATTTTTTATTAGTTCCTTTTACAAACTCAACAATATCATCAAAATATGCAACAACAACACCTAAAGCAACAACAAATGCACCTATACCTGTTGCTATTAATGCAGTTTTAGTTCCTTTTAATGAAAAGTTAAATAATTTAGTAGCTTCATATGAATCCCTAAATGATGATGCTAACCCACCTGTAAGTTTATCAAGTATTGCAATTGCACCACCATTCTTTGTAACATCTTCTACAGAATTACCAGCAGCCTTAGCTTCAGTTTTCACATCTTTGAAAGACGCTTCAACTTTTTGTACTTTATAATTTAATTCATCTAAACCACTTTCTTTAACTTCTATATAAGCTGTTTTTTTAATGGCCATAATTAATATTTTTTATTTCTTCTATACGCATTCTTACCTTCTTTAAAGTTTAATGGTATTTTATTTTTACCTTTAGCTATATCAATTGTTTCTGATATACCATAGAAATCTTGTAATTTTAGTAAATCTATTATTAATGTTATTATTGATTTATTCATAATTATAAATATTTTATCCAAGAATATAATTCCCTTCTCTTCAAATAACCTAAATCAGTTTCATTGTTATATGATTCTTTTTCAAAACTTATATTTCTATAAGCTATTCTACTATTACGATATTGAATTAATCTAATTAAGTATTCAATTAAATACCAAGTGAAAAATGGTATAATTAACATTTCAACTTGTTGTCTTAAATGAATCTTCTCGTGAATATTCCTATGAACTGTTATATATTTTTTATCTTTATAAAACACAAATGGAAATATTGTTATTGCAACAAATCCATTTGGTATTATATATTTATTTATTATATTCATATTTTAACTTCCAATTACTTGCCAATAGAATCCATTAAAACCACCATCAGAACTAATATTACTATTGCTGTCGCTGTTTTTTCCATATCAATTAACCGTTTTTTAATGTATTGACTTCATCTTTTAAATCATTAACTTTTTTAGTTAATTCTTTTATAGATTCAATTAATAATGGAACTATCTTACCGTAATCAATAGTTAAATAATCCTCACCTGACTTTGATTTACCATCATTATCATTATCAACATCAAATGGAGCCAATGTAACTACTTCTGGTAACACCGCTTGAACTGCTTGTGCTGAAAGACCAAGTTGTGATGTTTCTTCAGTATAACCGAATGATTTAGCTAAATCATTATATTTGTATGTAAATCCAGTCAATGAATTTACTTTATCTAAAGCATTTGGAATTGTTACAATATTTGTTTTTAATCTCATATCAGATAAACTTTGTGATAATGTACCACCAATACCCAAATTACCAGTGTTACCACCAGAACCAAAATACATTCTAGTGTTTGCACTTGAAGTATTATAACAATACCATTCAAATATACCTCTTGCACGATGATACATTATATATGAATATGTTGGCCCAATGTTTTTTGTTTTCCTTGAGTACATATATGTACCATTAGCACCATTATCATAATCGAAATATAAAAACGCACCATTATACGTATCACCACCACCAGTGTTATCAGTTTGACCTTCTATTAGTTTGATATATTGAGTACCCATTGTGATGAAATTGGTAGTTAATTTACCATTATTACCCATATTAAATGTACCACCAGCAGATGTACTAATATCACCGTTAGCATCAACTATAAAGTTTCCATTGCCAATGTTTATTGTACCACCACTAATATCTGAACCTATAATATCACCAGTAAAACTAGCATTACCATTATAGATTGAGAAATTATTTGAAATAATATCGCCAGTTGTTAAGTTAATACTTGTACCAGTCACTGAATATGTACCACCTGTTGAAATATAATTTGATGATTCAATATTACCTGTTGTTATATTTCCACCATTTATTACAGTTGAACCAGTTGTAGATGCTAAATTAGTAAATGTTACCAATTCAGTAAATGCAAATGATTTAGCTGGTGCTATAAATGTTGGTACACCAGTTTCACCACCTGATGTTGTTTCAGTCACATAATATGATGAATACCAATATTCACCATTACCAGTTGCAGTTGGTGGCGTTGTTGCCCAATTTGAAGTTAAACTAGTAAAATTATTACTAGCAAAATTATATGAACTAGCTGTTGGTGTTGCTGGTGCAGACGGTTGTGATATTTGATAATACACAAAAGCTGATTTTGTTTTACTTCCAGTTGCTCCAGCTGGTGCTAAAGTTACATTTTGTATTTTATCAAAATATATAGAAGTTCCACCAATGTAAATTCTATAATTAATAGTTATTGGTGTTGTACCAGCACCACTATGATTACCGAATACTGTTTTTCCATTTACATCAATACTTTCACTACCAACAGTAATTGTACCAGATGTAACTGTTGCTGTTACACCATATTGTCCAGTTGTAGGGGCTCCTAAAACACCAGTTAATCTTGTAGCACCTTTATAAACTATAATTTCTGTCCCTGAACCACCATAATTTATAACACCACTACTAATTGGTAAAACGTGAGCCTCATTTGATAATATTACTGTATATGCGTCAGCACCATCTGTACCGTCAGTACCATCAGTACCACTTTTAACACCATAAAGACTTATGTTATCACTAGCAATTGCTGCGGCCCCTGATGAACCTTCTCTAGTTACAACACTCCAAGTATTTGAACCATTAACAATTGGTTCATCAGCATCTAGTATTGTATATGTAGAAGTTGTACTATTTTGTTTTGAAACACCATCCTTTAAAAACTGATAATAAACTGTTCCAACGTGATTTTGAGGTAATGCGGTTAATGTAATACTTTGTGCTGGACTTTCAAGTCCAGTAGAAGTATATGTAATAACATATTTACTTGCTGTTAATACTACAACTTTAGAATCTAATCCATCTGTTCCATTAGTACCATCAATACCATCTATACCATCAACACCATCTGTTCCATTACTACCAGCAATAGATTTAGCAAATGATTGTTGTTTAATTATTGTAAATGAACTACCATTTAATCTTTTACCAATAATTGAATATTGAATTTTAGCATTATTAGCTGTCATATTTGATGGTAAAGATGTTGTAGCGAATGTACCATTATCTGTACCTGGAACACTACCAGCTGTAATATTAACTCCTAAAGCAGTATAATACCATTGCCCAGCAATTGGTGACGTAGTTGTAATATATTCTAAACCTGTATTACCTTCATAACAATATATTTTAGTATTTGAACCAATGTATGTTACGACACCAGCAGATGTTGTTGGAAGCGTATGTGCATCATTTGATAATATAACACTTATAGCACCTAACCCATCAGAACCATCAGCACCTTCTTTAATACCTGTTATTGAAATATTATCTATTGCTTGAATAGTTCCGAAAAAACTTTCTCTTGTATTTAATGTATAATTAACCACACCACCAGCTATTGGTTCATCACCATCTGGTATCGTATATGTAGTTGATATACCGTTTTGTTTTAATATTCCATTTCTTAAGAATTCATAATATACGGTACCAACGTGATTTTGACTTGAAGCACTTAATATAATGCTTTGTGCTGGACTTTCTGCACCAGTACCATCATAAGTTATTACATATTGATTTGCACTTAATTTACACGCCTTAGAATTAAGACCAGCACTACCGTCAATACCTTCAATACTCTTAGCAAATGTTTGAATCTTATTTACAGTTTGATTATTTTCAAGGTCTAATACATAAATTATTTTAGCTAAATCAGAAGTCATTGAATTATGATTACCAATTGTAAATGGTAAACCAGTTGTAATAGAACCAACTGTTATATTTGTTCCAGTTGCTGATACTAATTTAAATTGACCTACTGAAGGTGTTCCAGCTGTAATACCTGATAATTGAGTTCCACCATTATAAACTATAATTTCTGTCCCTGAACCACCATAACTTATAGTTCCTGTATTTGTTGTTGGAAGAGTATGAGAATCATTTGATAAAATAACTGTATAACCACCAGAACCTGGGAATACTGAAGCTATTGAAATAGTATCATATCCAACTTCACTTTGATTTCCATCAGATACCCCAACTCTAATTTCATTAACATCATTATTTGAAGTGGGACTTGTAAATATAATTGTTCTTGTATCACCAGTACCAGCTGAAAATAAAACATCATCAGTTATACCGTCACCAGTAAACTTAAACCAAGGTGTACCAACATTTTGAGATTTAGCTGTTAATAGAATGGTACTAGGAGAAGGGTTAAACCCATTAATATCATATTCTATAACATAAGTTGCAGCTATTAATTTAACGGCTTTAGCATCTTGTCCATCAGCACCATCTGCTCCACTAGTTGAACCAGTTCTTTGGTAATAGAATTCTGAAAATGGAGATACGTTTCCTGAAGTATCTCTAGCCAACACTTTAAATTGATATGTTGTACCTGTAAGTAATCCAATTATATTTTGTGTAGGAACAGTTGTTGTTGCATAATATATTCCATCTTTATAAACATCGTAATCTTGAACCGCAACGTCATCAGTACTAGGTGTCCAAAGTAATGTTAATGTAGATTCAGTAATACCAGTAGAATATAAACCAGTTGGTGTACTTGGGACTTCTAAATCTCCACTTGTAATTACAATTGAGTCAGAAGCAGCACAACCTGTATTGTTTTGTATTACATCTAAGTAATATGTACCAGCTTTATTAATTAAAATTTGATTTGATGTATTACCTGACACTATATTACCATTAGGGGTATACCAATTATAACCATAACCTGAAGTTATAGATGATGATAATATAATTGTAGGTATTTGATATGATATTTCAGTTGATGACCCTGTTATTATTAAACTAGGGGTGATTCTAGAATCACTAACAGTATATGTTGTATTATCAGTTAATCCATCAATATCAGTAACAGTTAATGTATATGTACCAGCTGAAGTAACTACCGCTGTTTGACCTGAAAGACCGCCTGTTATAGTACCACCACTTGTTGACCATACATAACTTAAATCAACACCAGTAGATGGAGCTCCATTTAAAGTTACGGTTGGAGATGAACAAGTTAATCTACTAGAACTAGCGTTAATAGCTGCGTGAGCTGCTAATGTTTCATCATTTTCATATATATCATTAAGTAATTCTAAATTAACATCACCTGTATTTAATAATATTTTAATATTATTGATTATAAATCTAGTGTCATCAATAACTAATTTATTGTTTAAATTAATATCTTTAATAATACCTAAAGGTAATTTACCTTCATATGTGAATATTCTTCTCTTTGAATTATATAAATCAACTATATAATCTTTCCAATAATTATTGAATAAAGAATATTGTCCTCTACCACCTATTGAACTTGGTGGTTGAATTAAGGTAAATGAATTTATTTCAACTCCAAAATTAAGTGATTCATTAATATTACTTTGATTAATATTATTATATTGTGATGCAACATTATAGGTATATAACGGTTCAGCTGTACCACCATTATTCAATTGAATAGGACCAGCTTCTGGAGTATAGTTAGCGTTATTATAAAATATAAATGGTTTAGTTTTAACACTTGATGTTTTACCATTATTATCAATTGATATTGCTTTATGAATATGAATATCTGTTATAGCTTTAGTTTTTTCATCTGATAAACGTTCACCAACTATATTTTCAAAAGGAATTTTAATTTCTAATGGTGAACCTTCAAAATCTGGTTCAAATTTTAAATCACCATATCCACTACCTGATTTTGAGCTATCTCTAAATTGTTTTCCAATAATTGTTTCAGTATCTTCATACTTAAATGTAATTGAATCATTTAATTTAGGTCTTGAAATAATAACAGAATCTTTATTAATATATTCAGATATATCTTGTATATTACCATCAGCATACCAATCATTTAAATTTTGTATTCTAAAATTATTTTCACTTATTGGTTCAATAATTAAATTATACATATTAATTAAACCACTAATAAAATCTTTCACTTTTAATTTAGGCATCGCACCAGCTTCACCAATACCAGTACCATCACCTATATCACTTAAATACATTTGACCGTTTTCAGTTATCTTATCTTCATTACCATAATCTATAATAGTATCAAAAGAACCACCTTGTAATCTATTTTCTCTATATGTTCTTACAAGTGAAATATTATATTCTATTATTTCATCAGCTCTGATTTGTATTGTAAATTGTTTTTCATCAGGTGAATATAAAGATAATGTTGATAAAGTAACCGCTACTGGACCACCGCTACCATCAATATCTTCTTTTATTTGCCCATCTACTTTAATACCAAAAGGAATATCAGTATAACCTGGTAATAGAGTTATAGTTAAAGCGTATTCATCAAACTCAATTCCATCATAATAACCACCATCAACGTATAATTCCCAAATACTTTGACCATTTAAAGTAATTGTTTGCCAATCACCTGTAGCTTTTCTACCTACAGTTTTATCATCTCTATTGCCCCACATATATAAATCATTAAAAGATGAACCTGTATTAAAGAAATCTCTAGAAAAAGTTATTGAATATTTACTTTCAATAGCTTCAATTAATCTCATTAATCTTAAGGCTGGTCTTAATTCTGTATATTTAATACCTGTACTTATAAAATCATCGGCTGTAGCTAAAACAGAATCATATCTAATATCATCTGGTGATAAATTAGTGGTATGGTTACCATCAACTACATTATATGTGTTCCATCTCCAATCTCTATTTAATGAAATTAATGGGTATATAACATCTGTGTTACCACTCATTAAACTTTTTACAGTTGAATGGTCATAAGTTGTGGCAAAACTATCTAATGGTAAATTATTTAAAGTATCATCACCAAATAAATCTGTTAATTTAATGATATCTCCAATGAATGTAATTTTATAATGAGTCGCTTTACCATTCTTTATTATAACTTTATCTAATTTAATTTTACCTGTTTTAAAAGGAATATTATTTAATTCTAATTTAGCATTTTTATTAACCCTAGCGTCAAAACCATTTTCAATATTAATATTATAATAATGTTTAAATATTCTATTATTATTTGGGCTACTTGGAACTGAAAATGACTGAATAAAGTCAGTGTAGGTTTTACTTAAATCCTTTATATTCTGTACACTACTATTTAATGAAATATTTTCATCAGTATATACATCTAAAGATTCGTAAATTCCATCAATTTCTATGTAAATTTTAACTATATTCATTAATATATATTATTTCTTTTATCAAATGCATATTCAAAGTTAATTGTATATTGAATAAGATTATCGTTAATTGTTTTTTTATATTCTAAATTTGAAGTCTTAACATTAACTGGATATGAATTTTCACCAATTCTTAACCAAACATACTCACTTGAAATAAGCTGTCCTATTGTATCATTTAATGACTCATCGATATAATTAGTGTTTAATGTAAAAGACTCTCTTAAATTAGTGTTAAAATCATTGTAGACGTGTTTAGTTGTATTATAACTTGGTACACCATTCACATATATTAATGTTTGTCTATTATATGTTTTCTTATCAATATTTAATCTAGATTTAAATTTCATATTAAATACGAATTCTTGGTTAACACCAAATCTATTAACAAATCCAATAACAGATTCATCATACATTGAACATTCCATTGGAATTATAACAATAGTATCTATTATAGTACCAACGTTATTTTTTATAACAACATTATTAACTGTTTGCCCTGTGTTTAAATAATTAATATATTGAATTTTATCATATGAATTATCTGAATTGATATATGATATTAAAGACTCTGTAAATATTTCAGTTGTACCATTTCTAAATGTAACGTAGTTTGCATTTGAAGTTCCATCACAATAAACAGGAAATCTTAATGGAATATTAGGGTAATGATATAAAATTCTTTCTGATATTAATACAACATCTGATATAGTACTATTTAAACCATTAATAAAATCACTATAAGCATCTAAAACTAACCAAGTATCATCTCTATTACTATCACCATTAAATGTTTTAACATTAACCCATAAAGCTTCTGTCTTACCAGAGCTACTATCTGTATAAATAGTTGAGTTATGTTCTAAAGAATCATTTATTATTCTAGCTATTTCAAATGAAACATTTGTTGTTGAAGGTGATATTGCTTGTTTTGATAATGAATATGTAGCATCTACAGGTTCAGTATTGAAATCTCCATTCCATATTCTTATCTCCATTACTGAAGTAGCTCCAGAATTGATAGCTTCTACCACATAAAATGGGCTTTTACTTAATAATATTCCTTGATATGTCGCCATAATTTATTGTTTTATATTCAAATAACCCCTTATACCGTTTTTGTTAGGGTAAATCATTAAACATATCTTCAATAATATCTTGGCCATATGCGTCAGCTAAATCATCACCAAACTTATTAAACAAAAGGTTTAATGGGTCTGTTAAAAAGTTTGTTGGTTTTATCCCTTCTTCTTTTATTTTTCTGTTTATTAGAAATGATAAACTATCTATTCTACTATCAGTCATTGATAAAGATTTATTATCACTGTCTCTTAATACTAAACCTTTTTGTTTAATCCATTTCTTTAATTCTTTTGGCGGTACACCTTTACCAGCTTTTCTACCCTCATCAACCCATAACCCATAATCCTCTTGTGTTAATTCAATCAACGCAACAAAATCTTTTGAATCAACTCTAGTAAGTTTGATACTTTTATATAAAGAACCTGATGAACTCTTATTTGCTAAATTTTTTTTAGCTTTAGAAGTCATCGTTTTATTAAATTTATCAATTATTCTATTTGTATTAGTTAATAACATTATTATTATTATTATATTATTATATTATTATTAAACTCTATCATTTATGTTACTTAGGTATTACCTTTAATAATTTGTATTTTTGCGCTATTATTCAAAAGAATTATTATTTTTCTATTTGTAGTTTTTAAATATTTAATATCTTTTATTTTATAAGTATATTTTATATTTTACTTATTGACAAATTCCTATTTCTGTTATAACACCATCTGTATCTAATTTAATTGCATTTCTATCTATTTTCATAAATAAAGTTGGCATAATTGAAGGCCAAACTGTTGTTAATTCTTTATCTATATATAAAGTACTTCCAACAGCTAATGGATAATCTGTAGAAGAACAGTACCAAGTAGTATTACCTGGACTATATTCACAAGTGGTTCCTGATACTGATGACGATAAAATATCATAAACTTCAACTGTGGTAACTCCACTTAAATCATTTTCATATAATTTAAAATCATCAACCCACATTTGTTCAGTACCATTACCAGTTGCACCAACAATTAATGTCCACCAATATATTCTAGCATCTGATGTTGAAGCAGCTGTCACTATTCTTGAATATTTCGTCCACGTTGTTGCATTTATGTCTATACTAAAAACTAACCCACGAGTTGATGATACTCTACACTTACCAGTTTCTGATGCCTTAGCCCAAAATGATATGGCATATTCTTTACCAGATGTTACAGGAATAAAACTATCTCTGTATTGTTGTATGTTAGTTGTAGATGATGTAAACTTAGCTGAATATGTACCAACTTTTTTAACAGTTGAATCAGCTGTAACTATTGTATATCTACCAGTTGTAATTAAATTAAAATTTGTATTTTCATTTGATGAAAGTGGACTTCCTGGAAACATTATATCACTAGCAACTGCTGCTGCAACTGCAATGTGATTAGAAGCACTTGATTCATTTTCTGTATCTAATGCAGTTACATAATAATAAAAAGTATCATTAGGGTCCATAATTGTTATATCATTATATCCTAACTGAACTCCAACAGTTGTTAATAAAGTAAACCCATCATCTGTTGCCCCTGAACTTCTATATACATTATATCCAGTAATCCCTATATTATCACTAGCAGGAGTCCAATTTAATATCGCAGTTGATATACTATATCTTGTTACTGAATTTAAAGTGCTAATTGTTGGTGGGATTAAATCCGCTGTTGAATACAATCTGCTCGCTGCTATTATTCCGTTGTGTCCCATATTATGCTAAAGCTAATTCTCCGAATACTCTGTATTCTGTACTTGTCATTTTTTGTATTGATATTCTACTGTATTGTCCACTTGATACCAATGTCGCTAATGCGTTTATCCTTAATGTTGCAGTACCAGCTGCTATTGTAACTAAACCTGTCCCATATTGGTCAATTTCAGCACTCTCACCAATGTTTGCTAAAGAGTCTGTATTAACTGTTACTGTAATAGGTGAACTGCTTGTAAAACGTCTTACAACACTTGAGTCACTACTAACAACTGTATGTGTTGTAGTTGCATCATCAGTAATTATTTTTCTTGTTCCATCAATACCTATAAATGAATTAGCAGTCACATCCCCAGTAAACCTACCTGTACCAGTTACATCTAGTTTGTATGCTGGAGATGTTGTACCAATACCTATATTACCTCCTTT
>Ga0210021_1003259_pt1 | contig 13250 bp, 11 predicted proteins | sample CryGeymeta201517_FD_183981 | JGI IMG/M metagenome (GOLD analysis project Ga0210021, IMG submission 183981) | Groundwater microbial communities from Crystal Geyser aquifers in Utah, USA - Crystal Geyser metaG 2015-17 (SPAdes) (version 2) | ecosystem: Environmental > Aquatic > Deep subsurface >... | reverse complement strand
AAATGCAAAAAAATATGCGTTGGATTACCCGCGACCCCGGGACCGGGCGCCCAACAAAAAAAGACCGCCGCGAACTGGATGACTTTTTTGATTTATAAGACAATATAAAACTTTAAACTCTGAACTTTAAACTTCTTTTATGCTTGCCGCACAACAAAAACGAAAAGAAAATATCGTTGAATATATCCTATATCTGTTTCAGATAGAAGATTTTATCAGGGCCTTTCAACTAAATATGCCGGAAATCGAAAAAAATTTGATTGCCCAATATCAGGCTGATGAAACAACCAGAAAGGAAATAGTAAGTTGGTATGAAAACCCGGTGCTCATAATGGAAAAAGAAGGAATTCAGGGGAAAGGCCATTTTCAGTTTCTAAAGAATCAAATCAACGCTTTAAACGAATTACATCTGAAACTAATGAAAACTGCCACTGATGAAGAATATGTCAGTTTGTTTAAATCTGTTTCGGGTTTGATAACCGAACTACAACTGAAGGGCAATTCGACAAACAACGATCTTCTAATTGGGTTGGATGCCGTTTATGGTTATCTTCTTTTAAAGATTCAAAAAAAAGAGATTAGTGCTGCAACCACAGAAGCTGTTAAAAGGCTAACTGACTGGTTAAATATGCTCTCGAAACTTTTTATAGATTATGAAGCGGGCGACATAGATTTTGAATAGAAATAACCTGTTTTACAACAATTTGCTGAAGTATCATCTGAATCAATTTAACTGCTTTTCTGCGATCCATTAAGCTATAATATCCTTGCTCCAAAATAAATTGACAACAAAAGAAAAAAAAGTGTTAACAGGATATACATTGCAATCCTTGCGGTTTTTTGTTTATTGCACATCGGTTTCGTCCTTTTCTAACCTGGAAGTAATTAAATAAAACTTTGATATTTAATTGCCTTGATTGATTTGTTTTGATTGTGCAAAACTATACATTCTTTTGCATGGTAAATGCTTCAGAAAATTTGTTTAACAACAGGTTTTCAGGCTGATTTCAGATAATAAAAGATTCTTTTTCCGAAGGAGCAGGAATTCTGCAAGTATCACGTTTCCCAAACCACCTGTAACGCTTTTTTGCAATCTGGCGATAAATATTATCCCTTATTTTTTTAGGAATAATTCTGAAAATAGTCCCCATTTTCCAGGGAAAAGGAAGCATTCCGGCAATTTCAATGGCTGCATCCGATTCAAAATATACTTTATTTGATTTGATTAAAATTACTGAATCAGTTTCAGATGGAATTTGACATTTATGAAGCAGTAATTGTGCAGCTTTTGATTGTATTGAAGTAAACCTAAATTGCTTTTTGCTGTCGCGTTTCAATAAAAAATCAACTGTGCCATTACACAGGTTGCAAACGCCATCAAAAAGAATTATCGGATTTTGTTGTTTCATAACACTGATTAACAATCGGAGATTGGCTGTTGGCGGTGTGCCAGTAACCTTTTAAAAAAGCCTGATTACTCCGGCTTTTATTCATTTTTTATCCAACCACCACATTTATTATCCTGTTCGATACTATAATAAATTTCCGGATTACTTTCCCTTCAAACCATTTTGCCGTTCTTGCATCGGACAAAACTGCTTTTTCAATTTCATTGTTTGGCATATCAACAGGTAATTTCTTCATAAACCTTGTTTTACCGTTAAACGAAACCGGGTATTCAAAAGTGTTTTCCACCAGAAGGCTTTCATTAACTTCGGGCCAGGGTTCATAAGCCAAAGTATGTTTGTTTCCGTAAATTTCCCACAGTTCCTCAGCCACGTGCGGAGCATAAGGCGATAGAATTTTAGCAAATGTTTCGGCAGTTGACTTTGTAACTTTCCCCTTTTTGATGGTTAGGTTATTAAAAATCATCAGCGCTGAAATTCCGGTATTAAATTTCAGGTGTTCAATGTCAAATTCTACTTTCTGAATGGTTTGGTGAAGCAATTTTGCCACTTCCTTATCTTCGTCTCCGTCAACAATATTTGCTGTATCGGCAAAGAAACGACAGGCACGGGTCAAAAAATTGAAAACCCCTTTCACACCGTTTTCTGCCCAGGGTTTACGCTCATCAAGCGGCCCCATAAACATTTCGTAAAGACGCAGCGAATCGGCTCCGTATTTATGAATTACATCATCAGGATTGACCACATTTTTCAGCGATTTCGACATTTTTGCCACAATCTGTTTCAGCTCCTCCCCCGTTTCGGTATGGAAATATTTTCCGCTTTTCTCCTCTACCAAATCTGAAGAAACTTTCGCGCCTGTTGCTGTTTCATAAGCAAAAGCGAGAATCATTCCCTGGTTAAACAGTTTTTGAAATGGTTCATCGGTGGAAACAATACCCAAATCGAACAAAACCTTGTGCCAGAAACGTGAGTAAAGCAAATGAAGAACTGCATGTTCGGCGCCGCCTACATACAAATCGACCGGCATCCAGTATTGCTCTTTTTTTAAATCGAAAATGCTTTCTTCGTTCATCGGATCGATGTAGCGCAAGTAATACCAACAAGAACCTGCCCACTGCGGCATTGTGTTGGTTTCCCGACGGCCTTTTCTGCCATTGTTGTCGTTAACAATCAACCAGTCTTCGGCATTTACCAGCGGCGATTCACCACTTTCGCCGGGTGTATATTTCTCCAAAGCAGGCAATTCCAACGGCAGATTTTCATCTTCAACCAAAGTAACTTCGCCATCTTCCCAGTGAATCACCGGAAAGGGCTCGCCCCAGTAACGCTGGCGGCTAAACAGCCAGTCGCGGAGTTTATAGTTGGTGGTTGCCTTGCCAATATTTTTCGATTCAAGCCATTCCACGGTTTTTTTAATCCCTTCAGCTTTGTTCAAACCATTGATTTTCAAACCGGTTTCTTCACTCGCCGAATTAATGTAAACACCATCCTCTGTCCAGCATTTGTTACCGGACAGAATTTCTTCCCGGCCTTCAACTTCTTTTGGATCGAGAATACAAATAATAGGAATGTTAAATTCTTTGGCAAATTCAAAGTCGCGGGTGTCGTGTGCCGGAACCGCCATAATTGCGCCGGTTCCGTAACCCATTAACACATAATCGGCTACCCAGATTGGGATGCTTTCATTATTCACCGGATTAATTGCATAACGGCCAGTAAAAACACCTGTTTTTTCTTTGGCCAGATCGGTGCGATCCAAATCAGATTTTAATGCCGAAGCCGTCTGGTATTTCTCAACTGCCTCTTTTTGATCATCCGTTACAATCGTATTCACTAATTTGTGTTCGGGTGCAATTACCATGTAAGTTGCGCCAAACAAAGTATCAGGTCGGGTAGTATATACCCTTAGTTTTTCGTTCAGTCCTTCAATTTCGAAATCAACTTCAGCGCCTGTGGATTTGCCTATCCAGTTGCGTTGCATGTCTTTTACGCCGGCCGGCCAATCTAAACCTTCCAATCCTTCCAGCAACCTTTCCGAATAATGCGGAATTCGCAGCAGCCATTGTTTCAGATTTCTACGGATTACCTGATTGCCACATTTTTCGTGCGCTCCGTCGGTTAAAACTTCTTCGTTGGCACAAACCGTTTTGCACGAGTCGCACCACCAAACCTGCGCATTATCGTAATAAGCCAGTCGCTTTTGACCGATATAATTATTTACAGCCAATTTTCCTTGTGCCTCAATTTCTTCAGGAATAGGAAGTTCCGAAATGGGTCTTCCTTTCTGCTGTTCGTGGTCGAACCACGTATTGTACAGTTGTTTAAAAATCCACTGTGTCCATTTAAAATATTTCGGGTCGGTGGTGTTTACCTCGCGGTCCCAGTCGTAACTCAAACCAATAGCTTTAATCTGCCTGCGGAAATTATCGCAGTTCTTTTGTGTGGTAATTGCAGGGTGGGTTCCGGTTTGCATGGCATACTGCTCAGCAGGCAATCCAAATGCATCGTATCCCATCGGATGCAATACATTAAAACCTTTCATGCGTTTGTAGCGACTTAAAATATCGGTGGCTGTGTAACCTTCGGGATGCCCAACGTGCAAGCCGGCTCCCGATGGGTAAGGAAACATATCGAGTATGTAATATTTTGGTTTCGAGAAATCGTCGGTGGTTTTAAAGGTCTTGTTTTCTTCCCAGTATTTTTGCCATTTGGGCTCTATTTCGGCGAAATTGTAATCCATTTTTTCTGAATTGAATGAGATTCTGATTTTAAAGGCGCAAAGATAGAAAAATGATTTATGCAACTATTGTAAAAAAAAACAAAAAGGGAAATGAAGGAAAGCGTTCAAAATGACCTTTAAAAAATGCTGCGAAACTATTTGGGCTATTTTATCATCGGTCATCAATGTTTCAATTTTGTTAAACTATTTTAATAAAAGCTAAATAATAAGGCAACCTTATTGTTACAAACAGACCTCATCTTTGCCAGCGCATTAATTGTAAATGGATAAACTAACTTATTCATTGGTATAATTCTCTTAGCTACTAAACCAGATATTCAAACACAACACAACCAAATGGTGTTACGATTCACCTTTGGCCGCTGAAACTTATTTGAACTCAAAATATTGATAACTAATTGATTGATGTAATTGATTGAATCAAAACAGATTTAATATGCTTAAAAAATTAAATTTTACTTAAATGCTTAAAAATCAAATTAATTGTATGAAAAAAATTCTTTTAACTATTGGATTTTTGGTTTGGGCGACATTTATCTGGGCTCAAAACATTCAAATCAAAGGGAAAGTAACTGACAACACCGGAGTTCCGCTTCCCGGGGTTACGGTCATGGAAAAGGGAACTACAAATGGTGGGGTGACCAATCCGGAAGGTCTCTACCAAATTGACGCTTCTTCATCCGGAACATTATCATTTTCCTTTATCGGTTTTAAAGTGAATGAAATTGCGGTTTCCGGTAAAAATCAAATCGATATTGTTCTGGAAGAAAGTGTTCAGGCAATCGATGAAGTAATTGTTACTGCGCTTGGTATCAGTCAGGAGAAAAAATCAATTGGTTATGCCACCCAAACGGTTGACGCCAGGGAAATTACCGGCGTGAATGCCCCCAATATGGCAAACATGCTGAGCGGTCAGGTTGCCGGGTTAACGGTAAATACCAAAACCGGAATGTTTCAGGCTCCTGATATTTTTCTGCGTGGTAAATCGCCGTTAATTGTTATTGATGAAATTCCGGTGGAAACTAACTTTTTTGATGTTTCTTCGACCGATATTGAAAACATAGTTGTATTGAAAGGCCCAACTGCTTCTTCACTTTACGGTTCACGCGGACGAAACGGTGCAATTCTGATAACCACAAAAAATGCGGATAAAGAAGGGTTGGAAATTACTCTTTCCAATAACACCATGTTTTCTGCAGGTTACACAGTTTTCCCGGAAACACAAACAGAATATGGTAACGGTTCAAACGGTCAGTATGAGTTCTGGGACGGACAGGACGGTGGTATTTCTGATGGTGATATGATTTGGGGCCCAAAATTTTCAGACAATCTGAATATTGCCCAGTGGAACAGCCCGATTAAGGACAACGTTACCGGCGAAACTATTCCCTGGTGGGGTGATGTTTCTGGAACACAATACGATGATAAATCACGATATTCAAGATTACCGACTCCGTGGGAATACCATAATAACCTGAAAGATTTTATGCGTACAGGTATCATTTCAACTACGAATTTTGCAGTTGCCTCGAAAAGTAAAAAAGCATCCACAAGGTTTTCAGGATTTTATCAGTCGGAAAAAGGTCAGGTTCAGAATTCAGAATTAAAAACCGGAGGGTTAACTTATAATGCCATTTATAATCTTGCTGAAAATCTGACGTTTGATACAAAGTTATCATATAACAAGGTAATATCACCTAACTACCCGCGTTACGGATACGGTCCCAAAAACCACATGTACACCATTTTAATATGGATGGGTGACGATGTGAACGGTCAGGAACTAAAAGAACACCTCTACGTTCCGGGGCAGGAAGGGTATCGTCAGGCCAACTTTAATTATGCATGGTATAACAACGTTTATTTTGCTGCTAACGAGCTAAACCAGGAATTTGACCAAAACACCACAAACGGCCAGGTTAAACTGAAATGGGACATTACCGAGAACCTGAGTTTACAGGGAAGAAGTTCGGCAGTTTTAAAAAATGTTTTCGAAGACAGGGAAAGTCCGAAGTCATATCTGAATTATGGCGACCCGCGCGAAGGCGACTATAAAACCTGGAATACCAGCCAGGTTAATGTGGACAATGATGTATTGCTTTCGTTTAAAAAAGATTTCTCCGAAAAATTTGGATTAAGTGCGAATGCAGGGGCTTCAATGTTTTATAAAAAATACCAGCAGGAATACAATGCCACCGACGGATTGGTAGTTCCATGGGTTTACAGCTTGAACAACTCGCTCGGAAACGTAAAAGCTTCAACCTATCTTGAACAAAGAGAAATAAGGAGTGTTTTCGGAACCTTAACCGTGGATGCGCTGAATTCGTTTTTCCTTACGTTCACCGCACGAAACGACTGGTCGTCAACGCTTCCTGAATCAAACAACTCGTATTTTTACCCGTCGGTTTCGCTGAGTACGCTGGTTTCCAATCTTATTCAGCTCCCCAAAGTAGTTGATTATCTGAAACTCTATGGTTCGTGGGCCGAAGTTTCGAGCGACCTTTCGCCTTACCAAACGTCCTCTTATTACAGCAATGCCGGAATGTATGATGGTAATTCAATGGTAGGCTATCCGTCGGTGATAGTGAATCCGAATATCAAACCCGAGAAATCGACATCGTTTGAATTAGGCCTTTCATCTGTATTTTTCAAAAACAGTATGACTTTTGATGTTACTTACTACAATATTGTTGACGAAAACCAGATTATCAACCTTCCTACCTCGCAGGCAAGTGGTTTCAGTTCACGCAAAGTAAATGGCAACCAATATACAACCAATGGCGTTGAGGTAATGTTGAATGCGAATCCGGTTAAGAATAAGAACTTCCGTTGGGATGTGGGTTTAAACTGGTCAACCAGTGTTAAAAAACTGACTGAAATTTACGGAGGTGTAAATAAATACGGTAATTATTCGCTGAACGAACGGGTCGATAATTACTACGCAACAGGTTGGTTAAAAACATCCGATGGAGAACTGATTGTTTCTGAATCGAACGGGCTGCCAACAAGAGACTCATATGCGCAACTGCACGGTCATTTGGATCCCAACTGGAGATTTGGTTTACAAAACCACTTCAAGTATAAAAAACTGTCGCTCGATGTAAATATCGATGGTGTTGTTGGCGGTGTAATCAACTCGCTTACCGTAGAAAAAATGTGGTGGGGCGGCAAACATCCATATTCAACTGAATACCGCGATGCTGAATACGCTGCCGGAAAACCGGTTTATGTGCCCGATGCAGTCAATGTTGTTAGTGGTACTTTAACAAGGGATACCGATGGAAATGTAATTTCTGATACAAGGGAATATAAAACAAATGCCACGGCGGTGAGTTGGCAAACCTGGAGCCAGAATTATCCCTACCGTGCAAAGGTAACCGAAAGTGAAAGTAAAAAATTCGCTAATGTTTTCGACCGCAGTTATGTGAAACTGAGAAAAGTAGCGTTTAACTACGACCTTACCAGTTTGATAAATATTAACGCTTTCAAAAAAGTTGAAGCCACAGCTTACGGCTACAACCTGCTGATGTGGAAAAAGGCTGATATCATCGACCCCGATTACGGCAACGACAATAATTTGCAGGACCCTTCGTCGAGATATGTTGGTCTGGGATTAACAGTTACATTTTAATTATGCAATGAATCAAAAATGACTCTTATTATGAAAAAGTATATTTTAACCGTATTTCTTTTTACACTGATTTTTAGCTCGTGCAGCGACCTGGCAGAGTTAAATATCAACCCGAACAATGTTCCTGAAACACACCCTCAGCTTCTGCTAACCAACATCGAGTGGAATGCTTTTCAGGTTGAAGGAGTGTCACCAATGTATGCCTCTCGCATGGTTGTTCAAACCGATGGCGAAAATGAGAACCAGTATTACAAATGGAGCAGGGGTGGTTTTGGTAACTACGATCAGCTCAGAAACGTTACAAAAATGATTGAGGAAGCCGAAAGGATTGAAAGCCCTGCATATATTGCTTTGGGTAAATTCTTTCGTGCATATTATTTTTTCGGATTGACACTTACTTTTGGCGACGTTCCATACAGCGATGCTTTAAAAGGCGAAACCGATGAAATCTATACACCGGAATACGATTCACAGAAAGAAGTACTCAAAGGTATTCTGAAGGAACTGAAAGAAGCCGATGAGCTCTTGGCCAGCGATAACAGCATCATTGCCGGCGATATTATTTATCACGGAAGTACAAGTCAATGGCGGAAAGCTATCAACTCATTCCGTTTAAAAGTACTCATAACTCTTTCGAAAAAAGTAACGGATTCCGACTTGAATGTGGCAACCACTTTTGCCGGAATTTTCAATAATTCACCCCTTATTGAATCGAATGCAGATAATGGGCAGTTAATGTTTGTTGATGAACTTGGAAGTCGTTATACCGAATACAACAGCAGTAGTTACGGTTCGGCAAGGTATATCGATTCTACATTTATACAGCGGTTGCAGGACAGGAAAGACCCCCGTTTATTTGTATTCTGCGGCCAAACCCGTACAGCCAAGGAAAACGGACTGGCCATTAACGACTTTGCAGCTTACGAAGGCGGCGACCCGATTGCGCCTTACAACGAAGTAAACCTTAAAGCTGCCGCAGGTAATGTTTCGAAAGTTAACCTGAGATATACCACCGACCCAACCACCGAGCCGCACATGTTTATGGGTTATTCCGAATTGCAATTGATTCTTGCAGAGGCAAGTGTCAGAGGCTGGATAAACTCTTCAGCAAAAGAACATTACGACAACGGGGTAAAAGCATCATTTGATTTTTACAATATGTATGCTGCCGAGTATGCTGATTTTGTTGGCAGTGAAGCTGTCGAAGCCTATCTGGCAGAGCCGCTGGTTGACTTTTCAAAAGCCTCAGGTAATGAAGCGAAACTGGAATTGATTATGATGCAAAAATACATTCCTTCGTTTTTGCAGGGAGGCTGGAGAATATATTTCGACCAGTTGCGGACAGGATATCCTGTTTTCAGAACGCAGCCGGGTGTTACACCTCCGCTTCGTTGGATGTACCCAACCAGTGAATACCAGAACAACAGTGCAAATGTTACAACAGCCATTACAAATCAGTATGGCGAAAGTAACGATAACATCAGGGCAACACCCTGGTGGCTGCAATAGGTTTTTTTTCATAGAAGTTAGTTAATTAAGGGGTTGCAGGTATCCTTCCGGCAGCCCTTTTTTTTCAAAATCAGTAAAAGTTGTAGAAAGAAGAAAATTTTTATAACGCTCGTTCGGTGCAGCAACTTTCGGTTTAGGCCATTTTGCCAGTGCAAACAACACAAAACCAAGAGAATATTGTTCGAAATTGAACCTTTGTTTCTTTTTGCTAAAATAAATTTCAGTTTAATGTTTGTTTGAATTTTAGTATTTAAATTTCGGCCATTATCTATTTAAAATAAAATGGTTTACTTATGAACAAAGAAATTTTCATCACAAAAACTTCAGCATCATATACTTTTAGCGGCGAATCAATTTTAGCAGGATCGGCTGTGTTTGGCAACGATTACGAAACTAATATTCAAATTAAACTTCCGTTAAAAACCATGAACCGCCACGGATTAATTGCCGGAGCAACCGGTACCGGGAAAACGAAATCGCTTCAGGTAATTGTTGAAGAATTGTCGAATGCCGGGGTGCCGGTTTTGGTTATGGATATTAAAGGCGATTTAAGCGGATTAGGCGCACCGGGAACCACTAATCCCGTTGTTGAAAAACGCGAAAAATTAGTAGGAATTAACTGGAAAGGAAAAGGATTTCCGCTTGAATTTGTAAGTATTTCCGACGAACCGGGGGCAAAAATGAAAGCCACTGTTTCTGAATACGGTCCGGTACTGCTTTCAAAAATTCTGGATTGAACGATAACCAAAGCGGTGTTTTGTCGATGATTTTTAAATACTGCGATGACAGAAACCTGCCTCTACTGGATTTTAAAGATTTAAAAAGTGTAATAAAATACACTCAGGACGAAGGAAAAGAAGATTTCAAGAAAGAATATGGATACATTCAATCCTCATCTGCAGGTTCAATTATGCGTTCGATTATTGCACTTGAACAGCAAAATGCCGATGATATTTTTGGCGAACCCTCATTTGACATTTTCGATTTAATGCAGAAAAACGGGAAAGGTGAAGGAATAATCAGCGTGCTGCGTTTAACCGATATGCAAACCAAACCCGCATTGTTCAGCACTTTTATGCTTTGTTTACTGGCCGAAGTTTTTGAAAAAATGCCCGAACTGGGCGATCCTAAAAAACCTGAACTGGTGCTGTTTATCGACGAAGCACATTTAATTTTTAACAATGCCTCGAAAAGTTTGCTCGACCAGTTTGTAATGACCATAAAACTAATCCGTTCAAAAGGAGTGGGTGTATTTTTTGTAACACAGTCGCCAACCGATATTCCGGCGGCCATTTTAGGGCAGCTCGGAACAAAAATACAACACGCTTTGCGCGCTTTTACGGCAAAAGACAGGAAAGATATTGTTACTGCATCAGAAAATTATCCTTATTCGGAATTTTATAAAGTGGATGAACTGATTACCCAACTTGGAATGGGCGAGGCGCTGATTTCGACTTTAGACGAAAAAGGAAGGCCAACCGAACTGGTGGATACTTTAATGCGTCCGCCATATTCCAGAATGGATGTTTTAACCGATTACGAAATCGGGCAGATTCTGAAATCCTCGAACCTCAGCAAAAAATACAATGTTGAAATCGACCGCGAAAGCGCGTACGAAATTTTACAGGAAAAAATTGCACGGGCAAACCAAAAGGAAGAAGAACAGGAAGAAGATACGGGAACATTGCGCCGTGCCAGCGATTACGAAAGACCCGCACCCCGGCAAAGGGAAGAGGAATCGGGTTTTGAGAAAATAATAAAAAGCCCTGTTACCAAATCGATTGCGGTTGAAATTACCCGTGGTATTTTGGGAGTGCTCGGACTGCGAACCACGGCAAGAAGGTCTTCGACAAGGAAGTTTAAATTTTAATCAGAAAATAATAACCCCTTGAATTAGGATTGACCGATCTTTTATTACCGGATCAGTTTGAAAAAATCCGATTATTTAAACAATTTGTATCAGCTAAAAAAATGAAACTCATAAATAGTTGCGATATTTTGAAACTAAAAGTATCTTTGCACAAGAAAATGAGACAATGCAATTTTTTGAAACTATTTTCTTAGAAGAAGCTGATGAATTTATGCAATCATTGGACAGGAAATCACAACAGAAAGTAATGTACAATGTTCGTATTGCTGAACAAACAAATGATCCTGAACTTTTTAAGAAGTTAAACGAAAACATTTGGGAATTCAGAACAAAATTTTTGGCAAAACAGATTAGAATCCTCGCATTTTGGGATAAGTCGGAAAAAACAGAAACGTTGGTTTTGGCAACAAATGGGTTTATTAAAAAGACATCCAAAACCCCAATGAGTGAAATCGAACGGGCAGAACGGATACGAAACAAATATTTCAACGAAAACAAAAAATCAAAAAAGAGATGAAACAGTACACATTGGCAGAAATGGAAGATAAATACATAGGCAAAAAGGGTACTTCCGAACGTGATGCTTATGAATATGAGTTAAAAATGGAGCTTTTGGGACGGATGATAAAAGCAACCCGAAGGGAGAGAAATCTAACTCAGGAACAATTGGGTAAAGCTATTGGCGTGAATAAATCTCAGATCTCAAAACTTGAAAATCACGCAAACAGTGCAACCATTGAAACCATAATAAAAGTTTTTACCGCTTTAAAAGCCGACATTCAATTTAGTGTCAGAGTAAACGAAAAACATATACAAATTGCATGAGCCTTACTCAAAGTTTACCTTCTCCTGCGGGATTGCATCATAAAGTTTTATCTAATACAATCCCGTTGATCAACACGATTGCAGTTGAAATCACCAGCGGATAAACAATCACTAAAGAAAACAATTAGATATTTTCAGACCAGCCTGACATTATGAACAACAATAATACACATGATGAGCGCATCGCCAAAATGACCTTCGCCTTGGTTTATCCAATGTATCTCGCAAAAATTGAAAAGAAGGGCAGAACAAAAGAAGAATTGCATCAGGTAATTGAATGGCTAACAGGCTTCGACAATAAGGAACTGCAAGACCAAATTGATAACAAAGTAGCTTTTGAAACATTTTTTCAGAACGCAATATTAAACCCAAATGCACATCTCATCACTGGTCTGATTTGCGGTTATCGTGTGGAGGAAATCGAAAATCCTTTGACACAAAGAGTCAGGTATTTAGACAAGTTGGTGGATGAATTGGCGAAAGGCAAAAAGATGGATAAGATTTTAAGAATGTAAACCATGAAAAATAATAAGCAGTTGTCTCCGGAACAACGAAAAGAGATAATCAGCACGTTAAAAGCCCGGTTTGAAAAAAACAGAAACCGCCATGAAGGAATGGAATGGGCACAGATTGAAACCCGGCTTTACGAAGAGAAATCGGGAGAAAAACTGTGGTCGCTGAATGAAATGGAAAGAACCGGTGGTGAACCGGATGTTGTTGGTTTTGATGAAGCGACAGGCGAATATTTGTTTTACGATTGTTCGGCAGAAAGTCCGAAAGGCCGCAGAAGTATCTGTTACGACCGTGAAGCGCTGGAATCGAGAAAAGAATTCAAACCTGAAAACAGCGCTGTTGAAATGGCTGCTGCCATGGGAATTGAGCTGTTAACCGAAGAACAATACCGTTACTTGCAACAACTTGGCAATTTCGATACAAAAACCTCGAGTTGGATAATTACACCGCCAGAAATCAGAAAGCTTGGCGGCGCTCTTTTCTGCGACCGTCGCTACAACAATGTTTTTATGTATCACAACGGAGCCGAATCGTACTACGCAGCCCGGGGTTTTCGGGGCTGTATCAGGGTATGATCGCTATTGAAATCACCCGTGTTATTCCAGGTTTGCCTGGATTGCAAACCACTGCGAGAAGGTCTTCGACAACGAGATGCAGATATTCGCAGGTTAAGCACAAGAAAATTCATACTCTGCTATTATGCAACTTTGTTTTTTATAACTCTAAAAAAAAGATTTTATGACTGTTGCTGAA
>Ga0210021_1003167_pt1 | contig 13562 bp, 10 predicted proteins | sample CryGeymeta201517_FD_183981 | JGI IMG/M metagenome (GOLD analysis project Ga0210021, IMG submission 183981) | Groundwater microbial communities from Crystal Geyser aquifers in Utah, USA - Crystal Geyser metaG 2015-17 (SPAdes) (version 2) | ecosystem: Environmental > Aquatic > Deep subsurface >... | reverse complement strand
AGGTTCGTTTACCCAGGTCGTTCATCGCCCCGCGTTGTTGGCGGTATTTTCCACGCTGATTTAGCGTGTCGAGATCGTAGACGCCTTCTAATTTATTGGCGGTGAGGGGCTTGAGCGAAACATATCGCAAGTGGTCCGGAAGGTTGCCCGGCCCGCGTAACGCCACCAATCCAGACTCATCCGAGACCACAATCCAGTCGGCTCCACTTCGTGCAAGGCATTTCAGAGATTCCCGTCGGTCCCGATCCGATGGCAGTGGTACGACACAGCCGCCCACCATCCATGCGGCAAACGCCAAATCCAGCCATTCCTGAGAGTTCTTGGCGATAAACCCGATGCGTGTTCCGGATTCAAAGCCAGCGTCGAGCAGTCCAACTGCCAGACGTTGAATGCGTCGAGTCCATTCCCAATACGTTTCGCTGGCGATCGCGTTCTCACCGTCGGGACGCACAAACGCGATACGGTCTTTGAAATCGACCGTAAAGCGGGTCCAGAAATGAGTTGGGAAATTGCGCATCGTTTAGTATCCGCTTGTGCCTTTGCCACCTGTGACAATCGCGACAGATGATGAACAGCCAAGGCGACTCGCGCCTGCTTTCAGCATGTTCACGGCGTCTTCATAGGTCCGAACGCCGCCCGAAGCTTTGACGCCCATGTCTTTGCCGACCACTTCGCGCATCAAGGTGATGTCTTCGACCGTCGCGCCGCCTGGACCAAAGCCGGTCGAGGTTTTGACGAACGCCGCCTGAGCGACTTTCGAAAGTCCGCATGCGACGATTTTTTCGTGCAAGGTCAGCATGCCGGTTTCGAGAATGACTTTGACGACTTTGCCGGGCACAGATTTCACGACGCGTTCGATGTCTTCTGCGACGAGGGCGTAATCGCGCGATTTCAGCGCGCCGATATTCAAGACCATGTCGATCTCGTCGGCGCCACATCGTACGGCCTCGCGGGCTTCAAATGCCTTGGATGCGGGAGTTCCGGCACCGAGTGGGAAGCCAACCACCGCACAAACTTTGACTCCGCTTCCGCTCAAGAATGATGCGGCGAGCCGGACATTTGATGAGTTCACGCAGACGCTGAAGAAATTGTGTTTTCTGGCTTCATCACACAGCGCTTGCAGTGATTCGCGGTCGACGTCCGGACGAAGAAGTGTGTGGTCGATGTATCGACTTACCTCCGAAGGTCCAGGAATCACCTTTGGAGCTCCATGAGCGAACGCGCTTTGAGCCATCGGATTGAGGCCACACGACGAACAGCCTTCGACTGGCAATGCGCAACTCAGACATCCCGAAGCGTGAACCTTTCGGCCGTCCTCTCGTGAGCATGAACCTTGTTCCGCCGGCGCTAGGCCCGGCATCAAGCGGTCTCGAACCTTTTCGGTGATGGCGTCGACTAATGCATCGATCGTACGGTCGTCCACTTGAACCTCCAGAGTTGCGGGTCTTTTACCGCCATATGGGGCTCATAGGCAAGACAATGACTGCGTGCCCGTGATTTAGAGGTTTCGGGTATCGTGTGTCGTCATCCTGCCCGCATTGTGACTTGGGTTGTCGGGTGTCAGGTAGACGGGGATCGGGTAAGACCATCCCCACATGATGGTATGCTTTCCGGTCATCGCGTTTCGTTTGGAGAAGGTCTATCAGCGCTCATATCAAAGATTTTCTCGCCCGTTGCGGGTTCGAGGTTCGCGAATTTCAGCTTGAACCCGAAAGCAAAGCCTATCACGCGTGCACTTTCGCTCTTAAAGACCACAAGGTGGCGGGGCGCGAAGCGAAGATCACGCCGACAAAAATCGGGCAATTCGTCACGTTATGGAAGCGGTCCGCGGCTGGCCCGATTCAACCTTTTGACGCGGACGACTTCGACCTTTATGTGGTCCGCGCGCACTCGGGGACCCAGTCTGGGTACTTCGTGTTTCCTGCGTCACTGTTGGTCGCTCAAGGAGTCGTGGCGAGTGAAAATAGAGACGGCAAACGTGCGCTGCGGGTGTATCCACCATGGGACAAACCCACGAGTCGTCAGGCTCAAAAGACCCAGGATTGGCAGACCCCGTATTTTCTGACCGTGAGCGAGAACAATGTCGACGACCGAGCCCTAGTTGAACGGTTGATTTTACCCGTCTCGGCTTCGAATCTGTGATTTTGGGCTGAGACCAAACTCCCGCCTATCCCCAGTCCTGCCGCCCGAAAGCTGAAACACTGCCGGGCTGGAGCCTGGCGCACCGAATCACAACCCCGAGACATGTCTACCGGAACCCCGAGACCTATCCGCCCGAGACCTGTCCACCTGAGACCTGAGACTTAAGACCCTCCTGCGGTACATTTACTCCACCCCAACGACATATAAATCCGCCTCAAAATCTGTGCGCCCAGCGTCGTGACGCGGACGCCGTCATCAAAAAATCCGCAACGCTAGACATGGAGCCAAGATGGCGTTTTTGTGCAGAATCAAAGACACTTTGGCACGGGCTGTGAAGTAGTAGATGGCCATAGAGTTTTTGAAATGGAGATTGGATGAAAGTTTTTTTTCAGCAGGTCCTCGCCTTGTGCGTGATTGCCACGGCAATGGTCTTCACGACCACGGCACATGCGGCCGAACCCACGTGGGCGATGCTTAATTTTGGGGTGCGAAATATCACCGAAGATGACGCGGCTACCTTCCGCGACTTGCTCCAAACTGAAATCTCGAAACAACGAGAAGTCCAGTTTGTGCGCTCCAATGCCGTTTGTGGAGACAAACGATGTGCCGCTGCCGAGGGCAACAAGCTGGGCGCCGAAGCGACGGTTTACGGAAGCATCGCAGCGCTCGGCGAGAAGCTGATCGTCAACGTGGAGGTCGTCGATAATGAAAACGAGACGATTCTTCGGTCGGAACGCATGAGTGTGACCAAGATCGAAGAACTAGATCTGGTCGCAGCACGCCTTGCCAAGGCCATCGCCACCAATCAAGACGTTCGCGACACCGCCGAATTGGGTCTGGTGACAACCGACGAATCCAAGGTCGAAACGCGTCGTCAGGGATTCGGCGGAGTCGCCATCGGCGTGGGCGCGATGCTGCCAGTCACCGGTTACGCCGAGGTGCCGATCGGTGTCGCGATCGACGCAGCCTATTGGTACGAGGCCTCGAAATTTGCGATTGGGCCCCGCGTAGGATTGCGCTTCCAGGCCGATCCCAAGGGCGAAAATAACTACTACGAAATCCCGGTCGACCTGGGCGCCTATTTCATCTTTGGACTGGGAGACTTTGCCCCCTTCTTGGGTGGTGGAGCCGGACTGCGCTTCATCAGCGACACTCGACGTTCGACGATTCTGACCGGCAACGTGATCCAAACGACCCACGAGACAGACTTATCGGACAGCACCTGGGGACTCGGCACCTACGTTCGCGGCGGCGTACTTTTGTTCCGCACGTACACCGTGCGCGTGTCGCTTACCATCGACTACAACGTGGCTTGGGTTGAATTGCATGACGATTTTGGTCAGCAATCTTTGACCATGATGCTCAACACACATTTCTGAGGTCCTTATGAAACGCTCCACTCATATATTGGCTCTGGTGGTCGCTGTTTTAGGCGGGATTTCAGCATTAAGCTGTTCGATCGACCCTGACTTCGACGCCTTCGACGACCTCTTCCAAAGTTCTTCGTGTGCTGGGACCACTCCAGATCTCAACGGCATCTGGGAGATTTCGGGCACCGGGAAACGCACGGAATGCCGCGACGATTTCCTGAACACGGATAAATTCATCATGTCGTCACTCGAAATCCCAATGGCTTATGACGAAGTCACAGGCGAGCTGACGCTCGGGGATAACAATTTTGGTGCTGGATTCGAAATCAAGAATGCGGTCATCGACCAAGCATGTGTCGAGTTCACAACCGTCGAGCGTGTGGGCGATCAGACCATCGAATATCGATGGAAGGGCAAAGCGCAAAGCGGCCAATTCTTGGAAGGTGACTTCACAGGAACTGGGCCCTCCGCCTGCGCGGCGACCGGAAACTTCACGATGTCAAAATAGGTCGAAGAACACCGAAAGCGCCCTCTATTTGCCCGAAAACTTCATGACCGAAAACAGGTCTGCCCGCTGGTCGGTGAAGGCAGGCACGCGTCCGTCGGGTTTTTTCCACTCGGGCTCGTCCACCAACGTGCCAAGTGCTGCGGTCGTAGGAGCCATCACAAAAAATCGCGTTCCATCGACTTTGACCGGGTAGGTCTTGGTCGGGTGGTGGTTTTGAATGCGCCAATCCCAGCCCATTTCTTCTGCGATCGTGGCCAACATGGGCGTGAGGTCGGCGTAACGGCTGGAGATGTGGAACGCCAAAAGACCATCGGCGTCCAGTTTTGACGCGTAGATATGAATCGCTTCACGCGTGAACAAATGCACGGGAAGCGAATCGGAACCGAACACGTCGACGACCAACAAAGCAAACTCAGCGTCCTTGGCCTTGGACACCATGATGCGGCCATCGCCCATGATGATGTCGGCGCCGCAATCACTCAAAAATGTAAAGAATTTCGGGTCTTTGGCCACCCGCGCCACGACGGGGTCGATTTCAAAAAACACGACACTTTCGCCGGGAGCCGCCATGCAAGCCAACCCACCGGGGCCCAGGCCAAGAACGCCCACCCGCGCGTTCTTACGGCGCGCGGACATCGAGTGCCAGATCTGGCCCACCGGTGAGCCTGGATAATGGTAGGGCAAAACCCAGTGTTCATATCCGGGGAGATCCGACTGGCCGCCATGGCTGGTGGTGCCGTGATACATCAGGCGAACATGGTCTGTGTTGTCCTCAATCACGGTCGAAACGCCAAAATATCCGCGGTCTTCAAAAAGCACTTCACGTGAGCCTTGGCTCAAGGTGATCCACAACACCGCGTACATGATCGGGATGCCAAAACGCAGGGCGCGCGCGTTCCAGAAGACCCCGGCGAGCACGACCGGCGTCAAAGCCATCGACAGCGTCAAGGCGAGGTCGGTGTCGTGTGAAAACACCATAAAGGTCCAGCCGCTGATCAAGGCCACTGCCACAGCAGCAAGCACGAGTCTTTCGCGCGAATCTTCGGATTTATGAAAGGCCAGTGCGACGACCGAAACCACCAAAACCAGCGGGTACTCGATGATCGACGAAAAAATAGCCGGTGCGATCAGCGCATTGAAGATGCCGCCCAAAACCCCGCCGATCGACATGATCAGGTAGAACTCAGTCAGGTGCGCAGGATGAGGTTTGGTGCGGTTAAGCTCTCCGTGGAACGCCATGCAGGCCAGGAAAAACACCGTCAGGTGAGCCAGCCCGACTCCGATGATGGGAACCGAAATATGCGTGATAAGGATTGGGGCCAGCGCCACGACTGAGATCGGATACAGGGCCACCATCGCGCGGTGTGGCGGTGGGCGAGTCGAAAAAGCCAGGACAAACGATAGGATGTAGATCGCCAGCGGGACGACCCACAAGAGCGGAATCGCGGCCACATCCAGCGTCAGGGCCATCGTCACGCCCAGAAGCAGGCTGGATGGAATGAAGGACATCACCAACCAACGTCCCCTGTGTCCCCAGTTCGGGGCCTCCGTGGTCAGGTTCGCGTCGGCCAAGGGCACAAGGCGTTTCCAGGCAAGCCCCAGACAGCCCGCAAGCAGCAAGGACAGGATCGCAAAAACAATCAGGTGGGCCGTGGCCTGTTCGGTCAGTGACAACGTGCGTTCAACCAAGAACGGATAGGCCAACAACGCCAGCAAGGAACCGGCATTGCTCGCCGCGTAGAGCGGATAGGGATTATGGGCCCGAGGATGGTCGGTGTCGGCAAACCAGCGCTGCAGCAGCGGAGCCGAGGTGCTGTTCATTACAAAGGGCAGGCCGACCGAGGTCGTGAGCCCCACCAGTAGCGGCCAGGTCGGGGAATCACTCCAATCGCCGGACATCACGATCTTCAACGGCAAAAAGAAGAACGCAGCCGCCATCAGCACAAGGTGCAAGATGCCCTGTTTGCGCACATCCAGAAATTTGGAGGTGGCAAACGCGTAGCCGTAGCCTACCAGCAAAGCGGCCTGGAAAAAGAGCATGCACGTGTTCCACACCGCAGGTGTGCCTCCCATGACCGGGAGAAGTGCCTTGCCCACATGGGGTTGGATCGAGAAGAGCAGCAGAGCGCTGACGAAGACCGCCAGCGTGTAGAGGAAGAGCATCGTTAACCCGTTATTTCGAGTTTGCCTCACCAGGTGATGCAATCACGATGGGTTTGAAGGCGTCGTTGACGTTCGCGCCGCCCGTCTGCAACTTGCAGGTCTGCCAGTTCTCACGCTTGGTTCCGTCACCAAACGAGCCATTCCTGAGAATTCGTTCCATCGAATAGCCTTTCGTCGGTGTTCCGATTTTGCGTCCACCCGCAAACGGGGCGCTACGATCACCGATGGCGTCAATCGTACGGCCGTTCGGATCGACGATCTCAAGATACATCGACGAGTTCGGAAGGTTCAGTCGCGGCATCCGTGGATCGTTGGGTTGATTGACCACAAAGCCGGCATTCTTGAACGCATGCACGCTCGACTGGCTATCTGAGTCCGAATACGTCTCGAGGTTATGGTCAACCACCAGGAAATATCCGGGCATGATGACCGTACCGGGCGTGAAGCCCATCTTGAAGTCGTATCCGTTCGTGAGTGTCCACAACGAGATGTCGATGGGTTTATTCGTATTATTATGGAGTTCAAAGAACTCGTCATTATCCAGATAATCACGTGTTCCGGTGTGATCTGTCGGATCGAGGATGCCGTTGAACCCATCCCAATAGACTTCCGAAATCACCACGTCACCGACTTTCACGTCCTTGGTACACAAGGGCGATTCAGTCTCGGCGTAGCCTTCTTCGTAATTACACACGGCCTGGTCCAGCGATTTTCCGCCGCCCCACATGTGTTCAAACTCGCGGTAGTATTCGCCGGTGAGGCGTTCGCCGTGCATGATCAACATGGTCTCGTCGTTGGCAATCGTTGCCGCGCTGGACCAGTTGAAAGACCCGGTGATGACGCGAGGCTCGGCGCCAAAATTGTCGATCATCATCGTCTTTGAATGAAGTCGACCGCCGCCCGCCTGATAATCACCAGGAAGTCGTGAGTTCTCGTTGCCATCCATACGCATCGGAATGCCGCCGCCAGCCATACGGTAGACCTCGTGGTAGAGGTAGTTGCCGTTGACCTGTGAGCGGTCAAGCACTCCTGCGACCTTCTTCTGCTGCATCGGCTGATCATCAAGGGTCACCGGCGGAAGATCGGCTTGACCGTTGGCCGCGTTCCATTCCTGAAACTCGCGATTCTTGGTCACAAAACGCGAACCAATCTGGTCCTTTGTGAACGCAAAAATCGTAAATTCGATATCGTTTTCGGCCGCTTCCACGTTCTCAAGAATTCGGCCCATCGCATCGTCTTGCGGCGAGAAATAGACTTCCAGCTCGGTATCGCCGACTTGGAACGTGTTGGGATCTCCCAGACGTACTTTGGCCGTCGAAAACTTACCCGAGAACATCTGATTGAATTCGTTGTGGTATTTCGCTGCAACGCCTGGGTGATTGATGATGACCCAGTTGTTATTATTACGGTCGAAGCCCGTGGTCGTGATGTTGCCGGTACCGACAAATGTCACCTGATTATCCACAACAAAAAATTTGTTGTGCATGATGTGCCACTGGTTCCCAACCTGAAGAGGAACATGGTGTTTCGCGAGTTCCGCGTAACCACTTTCAGAGCCAAAAAAGTGCTTGGCGTCGCCCACGATTCGTACGTCGATGCCGCGCAGATAGGCTCGAATCACCGCATTATAGACGTTTCGATTCGAAAACCCGTAGGTGCAGACATCGATCGACGTTTTGGCCGAGTCCAACGTCTCAACCAGCAGGGCTTCTGCTTCTGTGTCGCGCGCGTTTTCCTCGCGAGAACCTGGCGCATTAAAAAGCGCGTAAACTTTGGGCTCCGAAAAGAGCGCCAGCAGGTCGTCGCCGGGATCGTTACAGGCCGTCGAAAGGAGTCCTAAAGCGACAAGCAATAATGAGCGTTTCATCAGTTTGCCCCCGTCGTCGAGCTGTTCCACGTGTCGGTGAAGAGCTTCTTGATGCCGTTGAGCGGCGCATTCACCTGATTGGGATACGCCGTAAGCGACCACATCACACCGTCCACGAAATAGTCGGACTTATAGACTGCTACCTCGTCGTTGGGTTCGTTGAAGTTGATGACAAAGGGAGCGGTCTTCCAAAGAGGATGACTCGCCACATGGGCGCGCTGATATTCAATATCGCCGCGACGATTAGGTTCTGTGTCCAGAACAACAATCGTCGGCAGGTAGTCTACCGATGCGGGGGCGAATTTGACGCCAAGGGCCGTCAATCGGGCCAGCGAGTCCGGGTCCTGGGCGCTTTGATTCACGATAATCCGCACATCAAAACCGTTGTTCTTTTTGTAATCAAGCGCGTCGAGCAAGAAGTCTTCCGACAGCGAGTTGGTCATGATGAACACCGAGGCGCGTGCTTTGTACACTTCATCGATGACGGTCTTGGTGACGCGGTCTTGCGGGCTGAACCGCAAATAGACTTCGCCAAACTCGGTCAGGTAGGTGGGTTCGTATTGAACACCAGATTTTACCGGGCCGTTGTACACGTCGATCGAGATCGAAAAGACGTTCTCATAAAGCTGATTGAACTCGCGCTCAAACGCCTCGGACATCGCTTCGCCGTCGATCCGAAATGCCAATGGCACGGTCGTCGAGCCGTCGAGCGGTGATGCAAAATTCCAGACCACACGCTCACCGATGCGGATGAATGTGTGTGACATCAAATTGTAGTCGCTGGGACGGACCATTTCGCCGTTCGAAAGCGGCCTAAAGACGTTTTCGCCCGAAGCCGGACAAACGACCAATTCGCCCCGGCTCGAATAACCGCAGTTATCCAAGATCGGTGAGATGGTTGGGTCAGGCAGGTAACGCAACTCGCCGTCGCCAAAAACCACGGGAACGCCAGCGGCGACGAGGATCGCAAAGCCAGAGTCGGCCTCGTAGTCAACATCGCCCACGATTCGAACCGTAGCGCCAGCTTTGTGGGCGGCTACGATCGCGTTGGCAACGTCGTTGTCGTTGAGGCGTTGAAACGCTGCGTCGATGCGGCCCGTTGTTGTTCCGCGGATTTCTTTGACCAACTCTGCTCGAGACACATTGTCTTGGTTCAAAAAGAACTTGGCTTTGGTCTCAAGCGACGATTGGTACGAGACCTCTTCGGTCGAGCAGGCGGCCAATCCAACGAGGCATAAAATCAGGAATATTCGGTTCATTCGAAGTTCCCGCTTGAGGTGTTTCCGGAGTAATTCGGGCTGTTGGCAAAGCCAGGACTCGCAAGAGTCGACTTTCTGTACCCTTCAGAGATCGTGTTCACGCCGACATCGCTCGAAAAGGCGTGCCAGTTCACGGCAGACTCGCCGCTATTCGAGAAGATCTGCGCGGCTCGTTCCATCGAGCGTGCTGTCACGAAATCGTAGCCACCTGCGAACACGGGAATGTCCCGCGAACCGGCGCCTTCCATAAGCTTCTGGTCACAATCTCGGAGTTCGAGCTCAAAGAATTGTTTTCCGAGCTCAAGATCTTCGATGAACACATCCGCGATGTCTTTGAAGGCACCGTCACGTTTCTTCGCGATCACAAAATAAGAGTTCGATTCCATCGGGGCTTCGACGGTCGGGATGATGTAGCCATCCTCGGGGACATAACCACTGATGTCGCCATAAACATTGAGGCGCCAGCCGCTGACATTGATGGGGCGAGGGTGACGGTTCCACAATTCAATGAAGATATCATCGGTATCAAGGGTGCCGTCGTCCTTCACGCTGCCCGCAAAATGCACTTCGTTGATGAGCATGTTGCCACGCTCGCCAGACGAACATTCCCCGTCCTGCTGCCATCGATAGACGGGTTGAGAACTTGGAATCCCCGGATCTGAATTATCGCACCCCACAAGGAGTATCGCGATCAATAGACATCGTCGCATCAGACAACCTCAAAACTGAATGGACGTGCCGGCTGAAACGGCCCAGAAATTCGCAGGAGTCTTGCTTCCAAGAGCTGTACCTGCGCGTCGATCGATCTCGACTTTGTAGAAATCGCCGGGCAAAAAGATGGCGCCCTGTGTCCACAAAGTAAGGACCTCGTTGGGGCGGAAGCCAATTCGACCGTCCACTTCCATGCCGAGTGTCTTGCCGAAACGCTCTTGAGCCCTCAGGTCAAATTCGTCGTAACCAAATGGGAGCTCGGCACCGGCCTGGGTGGCCTGTGTGGTGTCGAAGTTGCTCGAAGACGTGTCGACGAAATAGTAGAAGTCGAAATCAAAATCGAGTTTTTGTAGAACTTCAGTGCCCACGCCAGCGTGCAAGAGCATCGTGCCTGCTTTGCGCTCGCGGTCGTTCGCCGATTCTGCGATTCCCTGAGTCGACACGTAGGCCGAAGGATGCCAGCCAGCGACTCGGTCGATGGCAAGGCCGCCGATCTGGCTTCCCTTGAAGCTCGTGAAGCCGTGGTTGTACTCAATGCCAAGGTCACCCGTATGTTGTGAACCATCGGCCATGAAAAATTGAAGGCGTCCCTTGATGGCCAGGTTGGGATCGACTCGGAACTCAGGAAGGACCGCCGCGCCAAAGGCATTGCCTTCGGTTTTGACGTCGTAAAGACCCAAGTTTGTTGCTTTGCGGTCGAGGCCACCCGAGCGAGCAAACTCGCCGTAAGCGAGCATCGTGAACTTGTCGCTGGCGATCTCGTAACCGATACGACTCCCTGCCATCCAGGTGTAGTCGTTATCGGCCATGTTGCCGTGAGCACCACCAAATGTGCGGTCCGAACCGGTTCCGTAGGGTCCTGTTGCACCGATGTCGGCATAGAAGCCGAATCCGCGCAATTGAAGGCCTTTAATGAGCTCGGTGTTTTCGTACACCGCGCCCATTCGGTAGGTCTGAGTGTCACCATCCGATCGTGCCGCCGACGTTGAAATCGGCTCACCAATGCTGTTGATCGCCGCACCGACATTCAGGTCGTCAGGGCGAAGGGCCGAGGCGTAGACGTCGAGTGCGAGCACACGAATCTTTCCGCCTTTATGGAAATCAGCTTCGAGTACGAGACCGTCGATCACGTCATCAAAGAAGAAGTCTTTCTGGGCTCCGCCGATCTCGAACGGCTGACGTCCCACAGTCGTGGTTAACTCGAAGCCCGGGGTCTCAAGGATTTCCCAATCGAGGTACAAACGATCGACAAAGAGGAAGCCACCAAACGCGTTGGTTCCGCCCACCTTATCGCCACCCCAAAGTCCGGAATGCGAGATCGAAAAAGCGACCGCGACATCTTCCATCACTTCGTATTCAAGGGCGGCCGAGACACGCGACGAGAATACATGAGCGCGGTCGTCGCTGTCGTAGACGTCGATCCAGGCCTCGGGCTGTGAAGGATCGTAATCCCTCAAATCCAGATTATCTGTGCCCACATACTCACTCGAGACCCCAAAATGAGTCCGGAAGGTCTCTTCTTCGGCTCCCGGTGCCATCGCAAGCGGGGCGCCCGAGGACAACTCGGGTTCAGGAGTCGGAGGCGTGTCGATAGCTGCTTCGATGGGTTCATCGACAGCTTGCGCAAACGCGGCAGTTGGAACGAGTCCCAAGAGTGCAGCGGTAGCTAATGCACGCCGGAGCGGAGTGATTCGAGATCGAAAGTTCATGTCAGACCTAGATCAGTCGAGGAATTTGATCTGCCCAAAGCGGCTCACAAGCAACTTCAGACCGTATGAATTGACAACGGGACCAGTGATTTCAAGCTTCTGTCCAACCTCGATGATCCGAGGCTGGCGTTGGCCGATTTCTTTATCGAGAGACGCGAGCCAGTAGCCGCCCTCTCGTTCGCATATTCCGGACAACGCACCAGGAAAGGTCGTGCATTCGCCGGAAAGGCATTCCGTATTTGATTTACATGCTTTGGCGCAGGCTTCTTCCGAGGTGTCGTTAAGCCCGACCAAACACATTTCATTGAAATTGGTGTTCGTCGGAAGACCGGCGACCTTGGCGGTGATTCGTCCCACACGACCGACATCGGCGACGGTGATCGGACCGGTGAGCACGCGGTAGGGGACGCCGAAGTCTTTTTCGATGACTTCTTCTTCGTCGTAAACCAGTACGGCCTGGGTATCGAAGTATTTCATGAGGCCACGAACACGAAGACGTACTCGATCACCCATATTGAAATCTTCGACCCGTGATTCTTTCAGAATCAGAATGCCGCCCGATTTGTCTTCGAGGAAATAAGAACCGTAGAAACGCTCGTCGGACCCGCAGAAGCTGATTTTCTGAAAATAACGAGGCTGCAGCGTCACGATGCCTTCGATCGTGGTCGGTAGCTCGCTGACCGTCGCGACGTCGTTTCCACGCGCATCGCATCCCTGAGCCTGAGGGAACGGCGAGTCGGGTGACATGCCGTACCAAACATTATCAGTGCCGATCAGGTTGGTGAGCACGTCGTTGATCGAGGTTTCACCCTGCATTGTGAGGGGAGTGTCAATGAATTTGACGTACTCCTGCACGTATTGCGTGGTGCCTTCACCAAAGGATTCGTCAATCTCGGCTTGAGTCGACGGATCGGTTTCTGCTCCGCACCCAGTTATAAGGGTGACCAAAAGGACTGCCGCTAGGCCGACACGTCCAGAACTCGGATGGATCGATTTCGTCATGGTTACGAAGCAATGGTTCGGGAAAAAAAATGGCCAACCTTTTCAGGTTGGCCGGGAGCTTAGATTAGCGCTGCTCAAATGCCCAGTCGAAGTTGACTTGGTCGAGCTGGAGCGTCTTGGTGCCGGTCGCGAGTGACCCTGGGTTGCTGCTCGCAGGTCCAACAAAGGTCAAGCAATCGCCCATTTCGATGAACTGCGATTTGGTGCGGAAGGTCGTCGTTTTGTCGCCGTGTTGGAACGTGAAACACTTGTTGGTGCCGCCGCAGATGGTGCCTGCATCAGTCACTGTACCGGCAATACGGACATTTCGTTCGACGTCGGCAGCTGTGAGGTCAGTTCCAGTAGCTTCGCGGAAAGGCACGGCGTTTCCGGCCGAGTCCACCACCACCGTATCCAGCAGCGCGATTTGAGGAGTTCCTGCGTAGTTCAGCACGGCGCTCACATGGAAGCTGATCCGTTGGCCGACCTTGATCACAGTTTCTTGAGTTGCACCGTCGTCCAAGCGGACACGAATTGCGGTGTCTTTGTCCTGCAACCAGAAGGTCGCATTTGCAAAGTTATCAAACGTTGTGGCGATCACGAGCGCGCCAGTCACTTGAAGGTCAACCTCGGCACGGCCTTCGTTGATGTCGGCCGTGTCCGTGTTATCGCTGGTCAAAGGGACAGAGTCGTAAACAGCCTTAAGGCCCGCATCGTAATCCAACACACCGTTTGCGTCAGGAGCACCACCCGTGTGCTCGCCGTCAGGATTGATCTGACCGAAGAAGTTCGGGAGCAACAGGCAAGCAGCTGGCGTTGTGCCGTTGTTGGTGTTGGTCGTACCGTTATTGG
>Ga0210021_1003135_pt1 | contig 13646 bp, 13 predicted proteins | sample CryGeymeta201517_FD_183981 | JGI IMG/M metagenome (GOLD analysis project Ga0210021, IMG submission 183981) | Groundwater microbial communities from Crystal Geyser aquifers in Utah, USA - Crystal Geyser metaG 2015-17 (SPAdes) (version 2) | ecosystem: Environmental > Aquatic > Deep subsurface >... | reverse complement strand
GCGAGATGAACATGGAAAACAACGCGAATGTACGCATAGCTGCAAATCGGCCGCCGCCTGACATCGCGCAAGCTATCAACGACATCCCGTGCGAAGGCCATGCGCTGACCAAGATTGCCGGCATCGAAATGTGCCACACCTATAACCGCCAATACGGAACACGCTACATGGCCGTCATGCCCACCAACCTGTACGCCCCCAACGACACGACCTCAACAACTCCCACGTCCTGCCCGCGCTTATCGGCTCTATTTATGTAGTCATGGCTCCATCGATGAAGCTTTTCTCCCCAATTGTAGAAAAAATGCGTAGAAGCAAAAAAATTGACGCTTCTTTGCGCCAGAAATAATGAACAATTTGAAAAACCGCCCCTGTTCAATCTTGAAATGACGATGCAGACCATCAAAAAAATTATGCTGGTTTTTGGCACTCGCCCGGAGGCAATAAAAATGGCACCGGTAGTTCGCGCCTTGAGCGAAGCAAAACAATGGGAGGTTAAAGTCTGTGTGACCGCGCAGCATCGGCAAATGCTGGATCAGGTGTTGGCGCTGTTTGGCATAATCCCCGATTTCGATCTGAATCTGATGAAACCAGGACAGGATCTGACCGACATCACCAGCAATGTTTTGATCGGCATGCGCGAAGTGTTTAATCAATGGAAACCGGATTTGGTGTTTGTGCATGGGGATACCACAACAGCCATGGCGGCCAGTCTTGCCGCTTTTTATGCAAAAATTCCCATAGCTCATGTTGAAGCCGGTCTCAGAACCAACAACATTTATTCCCCCTGGCCCGAAGAGCTGAACAGAAGAATGGTGGGGCGCATCGCATCGCAGCACTTCGCGCCAACCGAAGCCGCCCGTGCCAATTTGTTGGCAGAAGGTTGCGCGGATGAATCCGTCCACGTTACCGGCAATACGGTCATTGATGCGCTACACAATGTGATTGAAAGAATCAATACCGATGCCGCACTCGGCCAGCAATTACATGAGCGCTTTGCATTCCTTCTGGAAGACAAACGCCTTATCCTGGTCACGGGTCATCGCCGGGAGAATTTTGGGAAGGGCTTTGAAGATATATGCAAAGCACTGCGTGAAATCGCCGAACGTGACAATGTTGAAATCGTCTATCCGGTACATCTCAATCCAAATGTACAAGAGCCAGTGACAAGGATTCTAGGCGACTGCCCGAATATTCACTTGATTGAACCTCTGGATTACCTGCCGTTCGTGTACCTCATGAACCGCGCATACATTTTGTTGACCGATTCAGGTGGAATTCAAGAAGAAGCGCCTTCATTGGGCAAACCCGTGTTGGTCATGCGCGACACCACAGAGCGACCAGAGGCTGTGAAAGTGGGAACTGTGAGACTGGTGGGTACCGATGTTTCGCGTATTGTCTCAGCCGCAAATGAGCTGTTGGACGACATTCAGAAATATCAAAGTATGTCGCAGTCATATAACCCATACGGTGATGGGCAGGCAGCACAACGAATTGTCGAAATACTTCAGGGAAAAAATAGCAATGAGTAAGACTTTTCAATCCGTCGCCATGATAGGGCTGGGATACATCGGCCTGCCCACCGCTGCCGTGCTAGCCAGTCGTGGCACCAATGTCATTGGCGTGGATATCAATCAACACGCAGTGGACACCATCAACCAGGGACACATTCACATTGTAGAGCCCGATCTCGAAGCCCTGGTGCACGAAGTGGTTCGCACCGGGAAATTGCGAGCAACCACCAAACCAGAAGCGGCCGATGCCTTTCTGATTGCAGTGCCCACCCCATTCAAAGGCGACCATGAACCGGATTTGGCCTACGTGGAAGCAGCAGCACGCTCTATAGCGCCCGTACTAAAAAAGGGCGACCTGGTCATTCTCGAGTCAACCTCACCTGTCGGCAGCACCGAACAAATGGCGCAATGGCTAGCTGAATCGCGTCCCGACTTAACTTTTCCGCATCAGTTTGGAGAGGGTGCCGATATCAGCGTCGCCTATTGCCCCGAGCGCGTGCTGCCCGGCAAGGTCATACACGAACTGGTAGAAAATGACCGTGTCGTGGGCGGGATGACACCGCGCTGTGCTGCAAGAGCGTCCGTGCTATACAAAATTTTTGTAAAGGGTGAATGCATCATCACCAATGCACGCACTGCTGAGATGTGCAAGCTGTCGGAAAATTCGTTCCGGGATGTCAACATAGCTTTCGCCAATGAACTGTCGCTTATTTGTGATGAACTGAATATCAATGTGTGGGAGCTGATTAGACTGGCCAACCATCATCCGCGCGTCAACATTCTGCAACCGGGACCGGGCGTGGGCGGTCATTGCATCGCGGTCGATCCCTGGTTCATCGTTGACAAGTCACCCAAGACAGCACGGCTAATCCGCACAGCGCGAGAAGTGAACGACCATAAACCGCATTACGTGATTGCTAAAGTCAAAGCCGCAGCAGCTAAATTCGCAAACCCAATAATTGCCTGCCTAGGCCTCTCTTTCAAAGCTGATATTGACGATCTGCGCGAAAGCCCGTCAGTGGACATTGTGCAACACCTGAAAGAGATGAAATTGGGCGAGCTTTTGGTGGCAGAACCACACATCAGCGATTTGCCAAAAAGCCTGGTGGGAGACAATCTGAAGTTTATGGATGCGAATGAAGCCGTGGCAAGGGCCGATATCGTATTGTTGCTGGTTAATCATCAAGCGTTCAAAGAGATTGGCATGAACAGTATGCAGAACAAGGTGGTGATTGATACGCGCGGATTATGGAAAACGCAGTGAAAATAATTTACTGGAAATATTGTTAATGAGCTCCATCCTATCTCTAATCGGCAGGGAAAAAGAGCTGCTTGTTCAGGACGTGAGCGATCACGAAAATGAACTTAAGCGAATTGTAGCTGCGTCAACCTTCCTCATCATCGGCGGTGCGGGCTCGATAGGACAGGCAGTAACCAAGGAAATTTTTAAAAGAAATCCGAAAAAGCTGCATGTTGTAGATATCAGCGAAAACAACATGGTCGAGCTGGTGAGGGATATCAGAAGTTCGCATGGCTACATCGAGGGAGATTTTCAAACCTTTGCCCTCGACATCGGTTCGGTTGAATATGACGCGTTTATCAAAGCGGATGGACAATATGACAACGTGCTTAACCTTTCTGCACTAAAGCATGTGAGAAGCGAAAAAGACCCGTTCACGCTGATGCGCATGATCGATGTGAATATCCTCAACACCGAAAAGACGCTTCTTCAGTCCATCGCAAACAAGTCAAAGAAATATTTCTGCGTCTCGACCGACAAGGCAGCCAATCCCGCCAACATGATGGGGGCATCAAAACGAATCATGGAAATGTTCCTAATGCGGAGAAGCCGGGACATCAATATATCAACAGCCCGTTTTGCAAATGTCGCGTTTTCGGACGGATCGTTGCTGCATGGATTCAACCAGCGTATTCAAAAGCGCCAACCCATCGTGGCACCACAGGACATAAAACGTTATTTTGTGACGCCCAAAGAATCTGGCGAGTTGTGCCTCATGTCCTGCATCTTTGGTGAAAACAGGGATATTTTCTTTCCGAAATTGAGCGAAGAGCTTCACCTGATTTCATTTGCCGAAATCGCTATTAAATATCTCAAGCAGATAGGTTACGAACCTTATCTGTGCAAATCCGAAGACGAAGCCAGAAGCCTCGCTGAAATACTGCCCGCGCAAGGCAAATGGCCGTGTTTATTCACCGATAGCGACACGACGGGTGAAAAGGACTTCGAAGAGTTCTATACGGAAAATGAAACACTGGACATGACGAGATTTCAAAATCTGGGCGTCATAAAGAACAAACCGGAATTCGATGATCATGCCCTCAATGAATTCAGCCGCTTCATTGACGAACGCAAAAGAACCATGACCTGGTCCAAAGAAGAGATCGTTGAGTTGTTCCACAGAATGATCCCTGATTTCGGACACAAGGAAACCGGCAAGTACCTGGATGGAAAAATGTAGAGATGAGCAAGAAACATCAAGACATCATAGATTTCATCCGTCAACTGTATCAAACGACGGAATTCATTCCATTGCATGAACCCAAATTCATCGGCAATGAAAAGGCCTATGTGCTGGACTGCATCGATTCGACCTTCGTATCCAGTGTGGGCAAATACGTTGACCGTTTCGAGCATGAAATGGCGAAATACACCGGTGCGAAATATGCCGTGGCCACGGTGAACGGCACGGCTGCGCTGCATATTGCGCTCAAACTTGCCGGAGTGAGCCAGGGTGACGAAGTGGTAACGCAGTCTTTATCGTTCGTGGCGACTTGCAACGCAATCAGTTACTGCGGCGCGAAGCCGGTGTTTGTCGACGTGGATCGGGAAACGCTTGGCCTGTGCCCGATAAGCCTGAGTGCATTTCTGTCTGCCAATACGACGCAAACTGCCAACGGTTGCATCAACAAGGTTACCGGGAGAAAAATATCCGCCGTTGTGCCCATGCATACATTCGGGTTGCCATGCCGTATCGACGAAATAGCAGTGATCTGCGAAGAATTTGGGATCCCTCTGATTGAGGACGCAGCCGAAAGCCTGGGTAGTTACTATCAGGGCAAGCACACTGGGACATTCGGCAAAATGGCCGCATTCAGCTTCAACGGCAACAAGACCATCACCACAGGCGGCGGCGGCATGATCATTACCGATGATGAGGCCCTGGCAAAGCGCGCCAAACATATCACCACAACTGCCAAGGTTCCTCATTCCTACGAATTCGTCCATGATGAGATCGGTTACAACTACCGCTTGCCAAATATCAACGCAGCATTGGGATGCGCCCAGATGGAAAGCCTGTCGCGCATACTGGAAAGCAAACGCTCGATCGCAGTGGATTACGCGAAATATTTCGCAACGACAAATATTTCTTTCGTGAAGGAGCCGCCGCAGGCAAGCTCGAACTATTGGCTAAATGCCCTCGTTCTGGAAGACAAGCAAGCCCGGGATGCCTTTCTGAAAGAACTTAACGATGCGGGTGTAATGTCACGGCCAATATGGCGGCTGATGAGCGAGCTTGCGATGTTCCAGGATTGCCAAGCGGATGATTTGGGCAATGCCAAGTGGCTGGAAGCACGTGTAGTCAACATTCCTAGCAGCGCGAGGCTCCAATGAAGCCAAAACTGATACTGATAGGCGGCGGAGGTCATTGCGCTGCGTGTGTCGATGTAATCGAGTTGGCAAAAGAATATGAAATCGTCGGTTTTGTCGATAAGGATGCCAACAGCGAACTGCTTGGTTATCCCTTGCTTGGTGACGATGGGTGTCTTCAGGAACTTCGCAATCAATATGATTACGCACTGATAACCGTGGGTCAGATTAGAAGCCCGGCGACTCGAATTCGACTGTATGAAAATACCAAGTCGCTTGGATATAAATTTCCAACGATTATTTCGCCCAGAGCCTATGTATCCAAACACGCAGTGATAGGCGAGGGAACCATCATCATGCATGATGCATTGATCAACACGCGAGCCACTGTCGGGCGCAACTGTATTATCAATTCAAAAGCGCTTGTTGAACATGATGCGGTCGTTGAGGATGATTGCCATATAGCAACGGGAGCAATCGTTAACGGCGGCACTCTGGTAAGACGAGGCACCTTTATCGGAAGTAACGCAGTGACCAAAGAATGCGTTAAGACAAACGAAAACGATTTTATCAAGGCTGGATCACTGTTCATGGGCTATGCAAATGAATAGAACTTTTATTATTGCCGAAGCGGGCGTTAACCATAATGGCTCGCTTGAATTGGCAAAGAAGCTTATTGATGTCGCTGTTGAAGCGGGGGCTGATGCAGTGAAATTTCAAACTTTCAAAGCAGACAAGTTGGTGAGTCGTAGTGCGCAAAAAGCCGAATACCAAAAGCAGACCACTTCAAAAGACGAGTTGCAATATGACATGATCAAAAAGCTGGAGCTGGATGAGCATGCCCACCGTGAACTCATTCGATGCTGCAATGAAAAACAGATCATGTTTCTCTCAACCCCGTTCGACCATGACAGCATTGAGTTATTGAATGATCTTGGGATGCCGATCTTCAAAATACCCAGCGGTGAAATCACCAATCTACCGTATCTGCGGCACGTGGGGCGTCTGGGCAAAGAGGTGATTCTTTCGACGGGGATGTCTGACCTGAGTGAGATTGAAGATGCATTGGATGTGTTAAGGCAGGCGGGTGTACCAAAAGACAGGATAACAGTACTACATGCCACAACCGAGTATCCGTGTCCCATAGATGAAGTCAATCTACACGCCATGCAGACGATTCAGAACGCATTCAACGTCAAGGTCGGATATTCCGACCATACGCTAGGCATTGAGGTGCCGATAGCAGCGGTTGCGATGGGGGCGTGTGTGATCGAGAAGCACTTTACGCTTGATCGCAACATGGACGGGCCGGATCATAAAGCCAGCCTGGAGCCACAAGAGCTTAAGGCGATGGTCACCGCTATTCGCCGCGTGTCTCAGGCAATGGGCGATGGCATCAAGAAGCACAGCAAGAGCGAAACAAAGAATATCGCCATTGCCAGAAAAAGCATCGTGGCGGCCAGACAAATAAAAGCCGGCGAGATATTTAGTGAAGACAACATCACCATCAAGCGTCCCGGGAATGGCATCAACCCGATGCGGTGGGATGAAGTTCTGGGGCAAGTGGCACAAAAGGGCTATGAAAAGGATGACTTGATATGAGGAAGATATGTGTCGTTACTGGCACACGTGCCGATTACGGGCTTCTTTATTGGCTGATGAAAGAGATTCAAGCCGATGCCGATATGGAGCTTCAACTTATCGTGACGGGAATGCATCTTTCCCCCGAATTTGGGCTGACATACAAAGAGATTGAAAAAGAGTTCACGATTAATAAAAAGATCGAGATGCTCCTGTCTTCAGATACGCCGGTAGGAATATCCAAGTCGATGGGTTTAGCGCAGATATCGTTTGCTGAAGCTTATGCCGAGCTGTGTCCGGACATCATCGTCGTGCTGGGTGATAGATTCGAAATTTTCAGTGCAGCAACCGCAGCCATGATTGCACGGATTCCCATCGCTCACATTCATGGTGGCGAGACAACCGAGGGTGCATTCGATGAGGCGATCAGACACTCGATTACTAAAATGAGTCATCTGCATTTTGTGGCTACCGAAACGTACCGGCAGCGCGTTATACAACTCGGGGAAGACCCTGAAAAAGTATTCAATTTTGGTGCATCAGGGATAGACAACATCCAAAATATTCAATTGCTTGCGAAAGACGATTTAGAGAAAGAAATCAAATTTGAATTTGGCAAGAAAAATCTCTTGGTAACTTTTCATCCAGTAACTCTGGAAGAGAGCACAGCGGGGGAGCAGTTTCAGCAACTGTTGCACGCATTGGATGAGCTCAATGAAACCCGAATTTTGTTCACCAAGGCCAATGCCGATACCGATGGAAGAGTGATCAACTCGATGATTGACGAATATGTTGCTTCCAATCTTGGCAAGACGGTCTCTTATGCATCGTTAGGACAGTTGCGATACCTATCGTCGCTTCAGTATGTTGATGCTGTGGTTGGTAACAGTTCAAGCGGGCTGATCGAAGCACCATCGTTCAGGATAGGAACGATCAATATCGGTGATCGCCAAAAAGGTCGAATCAAAGCAGCGAGTGTGATCGACTGTGTACCCGATGCAAATGACATTACTAAAGCTATACGACAACTTTACTCCCCGGAATTTCAACAATGCCTCGGCAATATCAAGAATCCCTATGGCGAGGGCGGCTCGTCCAAAAAGATCGCAGCAATACTGCGCACGCATTCTTTGAAGCAGCTCCTGAAAAAAAAGTTCAATGATCTACCTGGGTCTTCAACAGTATGAAAAATTACCAACAGATACTTCTTTCACCACGGGCAACGATACGTAAAGCTCTAGAAATCATCGACAGTGGTTCGATGAAGATCGCACTGGTGGCTGATGAAAATGAAAAGCTGCTGGGAACGCTGACCGATGGCGATATACGCAGAACCATACTCAACGGGAGTGGTCTTGATGATTCGATAGAGACTATTTACAACCGCACGCCGACGACGTGCGGAGTTAACGATTCGAAGGAAAAGATACTTCAACTTGCCGTTGCTCGTAAACTGTACCAGATTCCGGTTGTTGATGATGAAGGGAGAATCGTTGGCATTACCGAGGTGGATGAGTTGCTTAAACCCGCTCATCGTACGAACAAGGTTGTCATCATGGCAGGAGGATTGGGCACGCGGTTGAGTCCGCTGACGGATACCACGCCTAAACCCATGCTCCATGTGGGAAACAAACCCATTCTGGAAACGATCATTGAGAATTTTTCCAAGTATGGCTACACCGATATTATTCTCAGCGTCAGCTATAAGTCGCACGTCATCGAGGAGCATTTTGGCGATGGAGCGGCTTTTGGCGTCAAAATCGAATACGTGCATGAGTCCAAGCGGATGGGTACGGCAGGGGCGTTGAGCCTTGTACGTGGTCGCCTAACGGAACCCTTCTTCGTGATGAACGGTGACTTGCTGACCAATATCAATTTTGAGCATATGCATGACTATCACCTTTCGCACCATGCGGTTGCTACGATGGCAGTGCGTGAATACGACTTTCAGGTGCCTTATGGCGTTGTGAATGTACAAGATGGAAAAATTGCATCCATCGAAGAAAAACCCATCCATAAGTTTTTTATCAGCGCCGGCATATATATATTTTCGCCACAGGCCCTGGCGCACATCCCTGATGATGAGCTATTTGATATGCCCACACTTTTTGAAAAAATAATTGCAAAGGGAAATAAAGCCGCGTCGTTCCCTATCATTGAGTACTGGCTGGATATCGGAAGAATGAGTGATTATGAAAGAGCAAATAATGAATACGGTGGAGTATTTAGCTGATGCATCAAGGTAAAACTTTTCTTGCCATCATTCCGGCCCGCGGTGGCAGCAAAGGGTTGCCGGAAAAAAACATCAAGGAGCTTTGCGGCAAGCCCCTTATTGTGTGGAGTATTAAGGCCGGCCTTGAGAGCAAGCACGTTGATGAAGTGATGGTTACGACCGATAGCGAGGAAATCGCAAGCATTGCACGTGAATCCGGCGCATCAGTTCCTTTCTTGAGGCCAGATGAATTGGCAAGCGATACAGCAACGTCTTTTGATGCGGTAAAGCATGCAATAGATTTTTATAAAAACGAACGTCAAAGGAAGTTCGATTACATCGTGTTGTTGGAACCAACCTCACCTTTGCGCGAAAGGGGCGACATCGACGCGATGATTGAACAAATCATTTCAATGGAAGACCGGTTTGATGCCATCGTCAGTTTGGGAGAGGTTCACGAACATCCCTCAATCATGAAAAAAATTATGGGCCAAGAGATAGAGCCTTACTGCAAGGAGTTGGTTATGGCAACCCGTAGACAAGACAATTCAATTGCATATTTTCCATATGGGGTGGCCTATATCGTAAAAGCGAGAACCCTGCTTGAAGAGAAATCTTTTTACCCGAATCGCACAACACATAAAATGATCAAGCGGTATCAATGCTACGAAATTGATGACATTTATGATTTTCTGGCGATTGAAAATATTATGAAATACGAATGGAATATCAAATGAAATTTTTGATTATTGGTCTTGGCTCGATGGGAAAAAGAAGGGTGCGTAATCTCAAGACGTTGGGAATAGAGCATGTTGCGGGGTTTGATCCGCGGCCAGATAGAAGGAAAGAATCCCAGGAAAAATATGGCATCCCCGTTTTTGAAGATTTGGATGCAGCCATGCACACATTTGCCCCACAGGCATTTGTTATTTCGACACCGCCAGATCTTCACATGCACTATGCCTATTATGCGTATGAACGTGGCATTAGTTGTTTCATAGAAGCTTCCGTGGTCGATGCGGACAAAATTCAGCAGTTGTGTCGGAAGATTGAGAAGACTGACATCGTGATGGCACCCTCCTGCACGATGCGTTATTACCCCGGGCCCAAAAAAATCAAAGAGCTTATTCTGTCAACCGCAATTGGCCAAGTTTTGAATGTTAACTATCAGACCGGCCAGTATTTACCTGACTGGCACCCGTGGGAAAAAATAGAAGAATTTTATGTATCCAAGCGGGAAACGGGTGGTGCTCGTGAAATCGTACCGTTTGAGCTTACATGGTTGAATGATATTTTTGGCGAGGCTAAAGCAGCCGCATGTGTCAAAGCAAAATTAACAGATATGTCAGCGGATATCGACGACATATACCATTGCTTGCTTCGATATGAGGGCAATATCCTTGCGAACCTGACAGTGGAAGTGGTTTCGCGCCCCAAGGCGACACGAGAAATGCGCGTTCTTGGGAGCGAGGGTGAGATTATTTTCAGTGCCGACACAAACAGCGTTCGCTACATCAACACATCGATGGAAACATGGAAGGAATTCAAATTTGATACGGGGACAGTTGAAAGTCAGTACATCAACCCGGAAGAACCCTACATTGCCGAAATGAAAGATTTTGTTGCTGCCGTACGAGCTAAAGACCAAAGGTTGTATCCCAACACGCTTGAAGATGACTATAACGTCCTTCAAACATTGTATGCACTAGAACGAATGACAGGTGACCACGCATGAATTACCAAGACCGACTATTAAAAGCTATCCCGGGCGGCGCCCATACATATTCGCGGGGTTACGACCAATACCCAACAAATGCCCCGCAAATTCTGACGCGGGGCAAGGGCACATACATATACGACCCTGATGGAAAAAAATATCTGGATTACGGCATGGCCTTGCGTGCGGTAAATATTGGCTACGCCGAAGATGAAATTGATGCGGCAGCTATTGAGCAGATCAAAAACGGTAACAACCTGACGCGGCCTTCGATGATTGAATTGGAAGCGGCGGAGTTACTCGTCGAATTGATCGATTCCGTGGATATGGTGAAGTTCACCAAGAATGGCTCCACTGCTGTTTCTGCCGCAGTCAAACTTGCGCGTGCATATACAGGCAGAGAATTGGTGGCGCGTTGTGCCGAGCATCCATTTTTCTCATATGACGATTGGTTTATTGCCTCTACGCCGGTCACGCGTGGCATACCGCAAGAAACCATCGAGAAGACCAAGATGTTTCGGTACAACGACATCGCTTCATTAGAGGCGTTGATTGCGAGTCATCATGGGAAGTTTGCCTGTGTAGTTCTCGAGCCGGCTGCCACCGAGGAGCCGAAGGATGATTTTTTGCGGCGAGTGCAAGAGCTATGCCGGCTACACGGCATTGTTTTTGTGCTGGATGAAATGATCACTGGCTTCCGCTGGCACATGAAGGGGGCGCAACATGTTTACGGTATCACTCCGGATTTGTGTACTTTTGGAAAAGCAATGGCTAACGGTTTCTCGGTGGCCTGCATTGCGGGACGACGCGAGATCATGGAGTTGGGCTCCATCGAGTTCGAAGGCAGGGAGCGTGTGTTTCTGTTATCCACGACACACGGCGCCGAGATGTGCGGTTTGGGCGCATTCGTGGCCACGATGGGCTTCATGCAGCAGCACAAGGTGGTGGAGCATTTGTGGGAATACGGGCGAAAACTCATCGCCATGATGCAACGGCAAGCAGATGCCCACGGTATCGGGCATAGCTTCAAAGCTGGCGGAATTCCATGTTCGCCCTATTACCTCACACTCGATTCATCCGGCGCCAACTCACTAGGCTTGCGCACCCTGTTCTCTCAGGAAATGATCCGCAACGGTGTGCTGATGCCCTGGATCGCCCTCTCTTACCGGCATGGTGATGCAGAGCTGGCTGCGACAGAACAGGCTATTGATCTGTCTTTTGGAGTGTATCGCAAGGCATTGGAAGAAGGGGTGGGCAAATATCTTAATGGCCCTGTCATCAAACCTGTGTTCAGAAAACATAACTGATGCGTATTGCGCTGGTTTCTCTAGAGCAACTCTGGCTGGATAAAGTATCGAACTTCGCACGGTGCAGCGAATTGGTTCGGGTAGCCGTGGGGCAGGGTTGTAGCTTGGTGATTTTCCCAGAAATGACGCTAACAGGTTATTCGCTGGATATGCAAGCCATTGCGGAAAATAGCGGTGATTCTTTGACACTGCGGCAGTTTGGGCAACTTGCGCATGACGCCGAGGTTGGCATCATTTTTGGTGCGTGTTTTTTGGATTCCGATTCTGGTAATCCAAAAAATACGTTATGCCTCGCCAGCCGGGAAGGCGAAGTAAATATCCTTTATGCAAAGACACACCCTTTCAGCTTTGCGGGGGAAGATAGTGCACTGCAGGCCGGGAATACCTTGGGTTTGGCGAGTGTTGCAGATTTACGCCTTGGTTGTTCAATCTGCTACGACCTGCGATTTCCAGAATTGTTTTCAGTGATGGCACCGAGCTGCAACGCCGTAGTGAATATTGCTAATTGGCCTGTTCGCCGAGTAGCGCATTGGCGCGCATTGTTAGTGGCGCGTGCGATTGAGAATCAGTTGTTCGTCTTAGGGGTAAATCGAATTGGTACAGATGGCAATGGCTTGCAATATGAAGAAAGCTCAATGGCCATTGCGCCGGATGGAACGATACTTAAACCGGTATTTACAGATACAGAAATAGATATCTACGATATCGATTCGACCGAGGCATCGCGATACCGCAAGGCATTTCCGACTGTGCGTGACAAGCGCTACGAACTCTACCGGGAATTATATGAAGGTATGCAAGTTGCTAACTAACCAAGTGGTCGTAATCACAGGGGGCGCCGGGCTTATTGGTCGTCAGTTTTCTTCCGTGGTGGCGGAACAGGGTGGCATTGCAGTGGTTGCTGACTGCGATGCTGCGGCTGCGACAAAGGTGGCGGAAGAGATTGCAGCCAGGCATGCCGGTCGTGCAGAGGCCGAAGTGCTGGATATAACGGATAAAACATCCGTTGCCAAACTAATTGAAACGCTACACCGGCGGCATGGACGTATTGATGCAGTGGTAAATAACGCCTATCCGCGCAATCGTAACTATGGCCGCAAATTCGAAGACGTGACCTATGAAGATTTCTGTGAAAATCTTGGCTTGCACTTGGGTGGATATTTCCTGATTGCGCAGCAATTCAGCGCGTACTTTCGTAAACAGGGAAGAGGGAACATCATCAACATGGCATCTATATACGGCGCAATGGCACCGCGTTTTGAAGTTTACGCCGGCACACCAATGACCATGCCAGTAGAATATGCGGCTATCAAATCATCGATCATTAATCTGACGAAATACATGGCAAAGTATTTAAAAGGTACCGGAATTCGTGTCAATGCCATCAGCCCTGGAGGAATACTGGATGCGCAACCAGATGCGTTTCTTGAAAGATATAAAGTCAATTGCCTTAGCAAAGGGATGCTAGAGGTAAAAGACCTGAATGGCACCTTGTTGTATTTGCTCTCGGATATGGCCGCGTATGTGAATGGTCAGAACATCATCGTGGATGACGGATTTAGCTTATAACAAAGCCAAGGAATTTAAATGGAAAGCCCAACTACTACTAACACTGAACTTTTTGAAAATCAGCCAGGCAATGCGTATTTTTGTTTGCACGAGGATGATATCTGCTTACTTTCATTCGGTGTGGAGGAGTTATATT
>Ga0210021_1003126_pt1 | contig 13664 bp, 12 predicted proteins | sample CryGeymeta201517_FD_183981 | JGI IMG/M metagenome (GOLD analysis project Ga0210021, IMG submission 183981) | Groundwater microbial communities from Crystal Geyser aquifers in Utah, USA - Crystal Geyser metaG 2015-17 (SPAdes) (version 2) | ecosystem: Environmental > Aquatic > Deep subsurface >... | reverse complement strand
TGGTGGAAGAGGGGGTAAATGGGGATAAGTCCAATAAAAACCTAAAATCTGTGGTGTAATAAATCAGAATCATGCTTCGGATGAATTGTGCAGCTGTCTGGAGGTAAATGGGGATAAGTCCAATAAAAACCTAAAATCTGTGGTGTAATAAATCAGAATCATGCTTCGGATGAATTGTGCAGCTGTCGGGAGATGAAGATAAATGGGGATAAGTCCAATAAAAACCTAAAATCTGTGGTGTAATAAATCATAATCATGCTTCGGATGAATTGTGTAGTTGTTGGGAGATACTACCTAAAAGTAAATAATATTAGAACACATAAATCAAGAAAATAACGGACGTATCCCCATTTACCCTCTTCCATTGAATCCTCCGTAGATATACTTGTCTATTCAATACAATATAACGAAATAATGGATTGTAAAGTTTTAGATAAATGGTTTTTAATAGAGTTCAATATTACTTATAAATTCACAAATTATTCTTAAGCCATAAATCTAAGCCATCTCCTGATAAACGTGGAACGATATGGTAATGAAAGTGAGAAACTGATTGTTGAGCATCTTTACCTGCAGCATGCAAAACATTTATCCCAGTAGCATTCGTATCTAAAATTAATTTTCTTGCAATGCTTTGAGCTACGTCAGTTATATGGAGTAGCAAGTCAGTATTTATGTCTAAGATGTTCTCAAAATGTTGTTTTGGCAATACTAAAATATGCCCCTCTATTACTGGATGCAAAGGTTTAATAGCTAAAGTCTTTTCATCTTCATAGAAAATTTCAGCTGACGAGGTTTCTACAATACTGCAAAATATGCATTTATTCCTAGACATCTCTATATTATAACTATTAACATACACTGTGACAAAGAAAAAGAGGTAAATGGGGATAAGTCCAATAAAAACCTAAAATCTGTGGTGTAATAAATCATAATCATGCTTCGGATGAATTGTGTAGCTGTTGGGAGATACTACCTAAAAGTAAATAATATTAGAACACATAAATCAAGAAAATAACGGACGTATCCCCATTTACCAAGAAAATAACGGACGTATCCCCATTTACCAAGAAAATAACGGACGTATCCCCATTTACCATTTACCCAAATTTTCAGCAGAAAATTATGCGTGACGGGGGAGGAGACGCGAGAAAAATGCAAGGAAATTTTTTGGTTTTTGCACACGCGAGTCCGCGAGCGTGTCCGAGGCGCATCGTGTCGCTTCACCACGCAATCGGAGCGTACGAGACGGTTTCAAGCCACCATGCGCTCCGCGCGTGCGAAGTGGGTTCGCGCAAAGGTGAGAATGTCACCGCAGAATAAGACTTCTGACGAAGTCTTATTCTGCGGAGAGGGGGGGATTCGAACCCCCGATGGGGTTACCCCCATACTACCTTTCCAAGGTAGCGCGTTCAACCGCTCTGCCACCTCTCCGTATTTAATTTTGTGTTGCTAATTTACATCACACTTTGAACATATTATCAGCAATAGGCATTATCATACTGCATATTGTGAAATGAGCAAAAGAAAACAATTCTTAGCCAATCTTTGCTATAATTATAAATATGAAAAAACAAGATGTTCTTACACTTCTTATTACTTTTATAGTTGGAATAATAATCGGTGTGTATTTATTTTTTGCTGGTTTTGCACCGCAATTTTTGGCTCATAATGGTGCTACTGATACCACCTATAGTGATTTTTCTTTCTCGGGTAAAGTTTATGGTGGTTGTTCACGCAATGATGCTTGTCCTTCATTTCAGGTCCTGAAGGATGGTTCTTTTAGTTACTTACCAATTGGTGCTTCAAGTGGAATCAGCGCCATAAATGGAAATCTATCTAAATCATTGATGCAAGAATTTCAAACCAAATTTACTAACGCTAATTTAGAAATGGCCTCACGTTCAATTGAAGCCACAACTTGTGATTCATATCTGGATGGGATGGATTACCACTATCAGGTGACGTTAAAAACTGTAGTTTATAACCTTGATACTTGTGGTACTGATTTTTTAGTCACTTCAGACATGGGAGCTACTTTGGAGAAATTGTGGAGTTATTTTGCCACTTTGGAATAATAATTTTTAGTGTTGGTGAAATGTTGGTTGGGTGGCGTCGCCTTTGGCGACGCCACCCAACCACTTTATATGTTACAATGATAATTATATGCGTCTATTAAGATTATTCTTCTTTTGTTCGTTTTTGTTAATTGGTGTTCCAACACAGGCGTATGAGGTTATAAGTCATGAGACTAAGGTTCCATACGATATTTTTAATATTGAAGCACCAGCATCAATTCAACAATTTTTTATTGGTAGTTTACAAGATTTTCCAGAAATGTATGAAATAAATTCTGAAAATTCTTTTTTATTAAATATAGAAATTAGAGCATTACCAAATAAAAATAATGAAAAACCAGACTTTAATCTGATTATTGTTCGACAAAAAGATCGGGGAGTGGAGGAAGTGGCGAGACTATCATCTTTGGAAACACCTTGGCCAGAAAAACGTGATCGGACTACTGGATTGTCATATTTAGCTGGAAAATTTTTCAATCAAGAATTACCAGCTGGTATCTACCATCTAGAAGTTAGTACACCAGATAATCTCGGTAAATATATATTGGTAATAGGTAATCAGCCCCAGTCGGTTAGTTATTTTACCTCTCTCAAGAGTGTTAATGCTATGTACCTTTTCTATAATACACCGCGTATTTTTATGCTTCGTTCTCCAATAGTTTATTATCCCTTAGGAATTTTAACCCTACTTGGTTTAATAATTTTTACTTGGCGGTGGCAACAAAAACAAAATCTTTATGCTTAAGTTATTGGTTTTCATATTGGCGACAATTATTTTCGCGTGGTTTGCTTGGCAGGGCTTTTCTGGACAATCCTACACTTTGCCCTCCTTAAATATTTTATGACCTGGTTCGTTTATATGCTTTTGTGTGCTGATGGCAGTCTTTATACTGGTGTTACGACTGACATAAAGCGCAGAATCAAAGAGCATAATTCTGGTGATAAAGGAGCTAAATATACTAAAGCTCGTCGACCAGTGGAGCTGGTCTATCAGGAACCTTGTTCTACTCGTAGTCAAGCACAAGCTCGTGAATTTGTGGTGCGCAATCTAAGTAAAACTGCGAAACATGAACTGCTTGGATCAGTCTAACACTAGACAAAAACCAATAAAGACGGTATTATATTCATGTTTTCGGGCGCGCCCATTAAAAATAGCGCGCCTTTCTCAATTTTATTGGAAACGAAACGATTATTTTAAGTATTTATTATTGATTTTATATGTCACAAGAAATTAGAAATATTGCCATTATTGCCCATGTAGACCACGGCAAAACTACCTTGACTGATGGACTAATGGAATTTACTGGTTCACGAGAAGGTGATGCTTCAATGGACAGTAATGCGCTTGAATTGGAACGTGGTATTACGATTTATGCCAAAAATACCTCGGTAACCTATAAAGATACTAAAATTAATATTGTTGACACTCCTGGTCACGCTGATTTCGGTTCGGAGGTAGAGCGAGTATTGCGTTCTATTGATTCAGTTTTGTTGGTGGTAGATGCACAAGAGGGGCCAATGCCACAGACTCGTTTTGTGCTCAAGAAGTCATTGGAACTTGGTCTAAAGCCGATTGTGGTAATTAATAAAATAGATAAACCGGCTGCTGATCCAGACAAATGTGAGGAACAAGTACTGGAATTGTTTATGGAGTTGGGAGCCAATGATGAGCAGTGTAATTTTGAAGTAGTTTATGCAATCGGAAGGGAAGGATTAGCTAAACGGAAGATGAGTGACGAGATGAAGGATTTAAGTCCAGTATTGGATGTGGTGTTGGAAACGGTGCCAGCCGCCAAAGGATATGTTGACGGTGAACCGTTGCGAGCGCAGGTATTTAACCTTGGTTACGATAACTTTCTTGGACGTCTAGCAGTGGCCCGTATTTATGATGGAAAAGTCACAAAAGGACAACAGGTCATTATTAAACATGAAGGTGTCGAGGGGATGAAGAAAGGTAAAGTGGTAAAGCTCTCTGGTTACAAAGGGGTTGCGCAATTAGAGCTGGATGAAGCATTTGCTGGAGATATTGTTTTGATCGCTGGGTTAAGTGATATTAGTATTGGTGATACTTTGACCGATACTGAAAATGCTGAACCGTTACCATCAATTAAAGTTGATGAACCAACAATTGGTTTGCAATTTCTAGTAAATAATTCACCTTTTGCTGGACGCGAAGGTAAATATGTTACTAGTAGACAAATTGCTGAGCGTCTACATAAGGAACTGGAAATCAATGTTGGTCTGAAGGTGGATTTTACTGGTGACGTGATGCAAGTCTATGGTCGGGGTGAAATGCACATTTCTATTTTGCTTGAAAATATGCGTCGTGAAGGATATGAGCTTTCTGTTTCGCAACCGCAGGCCATCATTAAAGAAATTGATGGAGTAAAATCAGAACCGTTTGAAGAAGTAACAGTTGATATTCCAGGTGAATTTCAAGGTGCAGTGATAGACAGGTTATCCAATCGAGGTTTTGTGATGCAGAATATGATTACTCATGGTGATCAAGTTCGTCTTATTTTTGAGGGTCCAACTCGAGGAATTTTGGGTTATAAAAATCAGTTTGTGGTTGATACCAAGGGAGAGGGAATTTTAGCATCACAAGTAATTGGTTTTAAACCTTATGCTGGTGAGATTAAAAAGAGACAAGTTGGTTCCATGATTTCAATGGCCGCTGGTAAAGCTCTGGGATTTTCTTTAGCTAATCTGCAGACACGAGGGGAGCTGTATATTGGTGCCGGAGCAGAAGTTTACGAAGGAATGGTGGTTGGCAATACCAGTAAGGGTGAGGAGATGGTCGTTAATCCAACCAAGGGAAAACAGCTAACAAATATGCGTGCAGCTGGTACTGATGAAGCTATTCGGTTAATTCCTCCTAAAGAAATATCTATTGAAGTTGGTCTGGAGATTATGGCGGATGATGAATATCTGGAAGTCTGTCCTAAATCTGTCCGTTTGCGTAAGCAATTTTTAAAAGAGAGTGATCGACGAAAGGCCTAACCCATATAATCTGCGGGGTCCGACCCCGCAGATTATATGGGTTAGAAAAAGATTTATTTCATCTAACCCTACCTTTTCTTTACTTCATACCTAACTTTTTCAAAAACTCTTTTAATTCATTGCCACCTATTTTACGGTATTGATTTGGCTTAAGTGAACCCAATTCAATATTCATAATCCGTACTCGTTTCAAAGTATCTATTTGATAACCCAAAGCAGCACACATTCGTCTGATTTGGTGTTTTTTCCCTTCGGTAATAACAATATTAAATCGTTTAGTATTTTTAGGTTGCTCAATCAAACGGGCAGGTTTGGTACGGTAACCTTCAATATCAACTCCCAACTCCATTAATTTAAGAAATGTCTTGGTTACATTTTTATCAACGGTAACGGAATACTCTTTTTCATGATTTGCTTTTGGATCAAGTAGTGGTCCAGTGATTCGGCCATCATTACTTAGTATAATTAATCCCTCTGAATCTTTATCAAGCCGTCCAATTGGAGCTACATCACTAATCCCGTAGTCTTTTTTAAGACGAGTAGCAATATCAACTTCTTGTTCGGTCGGAGAGTGAGAAATGATGCCACGACCTTTATAGTATGCCAAGTATTGTTTTGGTTTAGTAGATCCAACCACTTCTACTATATCCTTAGCAGAAATTTGTTGGCCAATCTTGGCTGTTTGGCCATTGATTAGAATTTTGCCAGTCACAATCATCGCGTCTGCTTCACGCCGTGAGGCGACGTTGATGTGGGCGAGATATTTGTTGATACGTAAAGGAAATTTTAGGGAATTCATAACATTAAAATTATACTATAAAAATAGCTTTTGGCAAGTTTTTCATTAGCGAAGCAAACTTTCTAAATTTTGGAATACCGTAATTTCAAAATTATTGAGGAGATAAGATCAAGGATTATTTTTAGGTGGGAGTGATGCCTGGTTCGCAAAGCTATGCTTTGCGAACCAGGCATAAAATTTAATATTTTATTTATCTAAATGTACTATTGGGGTAGTGTAATATTGCAACTCACTTGGATTCATTTTTGCCATTATTTCTTTCTTTTCATTTTGCATCATGAAAGGCAGTGATGTCACACGTAACGAAACGTCATTGATACTAGTTTCTTTGGGTAAGGAATAAAGAGTGACTAAAGTAAAGGTTTTCAACACTCCTTTTGGTATATAATAGGAATTGTTAACTACTTTAGCATTACTTAGTACAATGCTATAGGCAGTGCCGTCAATTACAGTTTTACCCTGTTTGTCTAAAATTTTATAACCGAGATAAGGTGATGGGTTACCAAATTCCAATCCGCGGACGGCCCCGATAGGCATCATGCCATTATATTTTTTAAAACCGAATTTATAAGTCACAGTAAATAAAATTTGTGAATCATTAATCACCGTGGCTGTTTGATTAGTGGAAAAGTAGGCAAAGGTAAGGTTAGGTATCAGCATTGATAAAATTACCAATAAAACTGGTAAAGGAAATAAATATTTTCTCATACGAAGAATTGTATCATAGTCTAAGAAGCTATTATCTTCTTTGCTCTTAATAAATGAAAGTCCGAAGTAAGACCGTAAATCTTAATGTTATTGGATTAACCTTAACCACTGGTAGATTTTATTATGTATAATACTAAATATCTTTTTAAAAATTTGATTTCATTATATGTACCAAAAAATAAAAGATCATCTTATTCCTCATCAGGGCAATAACTTTGCCCCACCCATTCTGCAAAAAACGGCGGTGCTGGGTATGTTGGGATTAGTTCTTTTGTCTTTTTTGGTGGCAAACTTTCAAGCCCTGCTCTGGCAGAGTTCCAGTTGGTTAGTAGGGGCTGTTCTACCAGCGATAGTGACAGATTTAACTAATCAAGAAAGAGCCAATCTAGTATTACCACTACTTAAACGTAATCCGATTTTAGATCAAGCAGCACAATTAAAAGCTAATGATATGGCCGTTAATGGTTATTTCGCACATAATAGTCCAACTGGAATAACACCCTGGTATTGGTTTGGACAAGTTGGTTATTTATTTACTTATGCTGGTGAAAACCTAGCGGTACATTTTAGTGATTCTGATGAAGTGGTGTCGGCTTGGATGGCTTCTCCAACTCATAGAGCTAATATTGTAAATAGTAATTATACTGAAATCGGAATTGGGACAGCCCGAGGTATCTATCAGGGCTATGAAACAGTTTTTGTAGTGCAATTATTCGGTAGACCAGCAATGAAGTCATTGTTACCTTTAATTACAAAAAAAGAATCAATAAATGAACAACCGTCAGTTATAACTGATATCAGTACCACCTCTGAATCAGTTTTAGCAAATAATGATTTATCGTTAAAGATTTTAGGAGCCGAAGTAACCACCCCGACTTCAACGCCACTGGTGGTTAAAGATGAAGATGAAAAAGCAGTGACCCTAGTTACTAATAATGTTCCAGTCTTATCAGATCAAGATATGGGATCACCGCAAACAGCAGATGTTGCTAATTTAAAACCAGAAATTGTAGTTGATAATGATAATTTTATCATGTACCTTGATACAATTTCCACTTCTACTAATCTAACCCCATTACCAGTAGAATTATTGGCAAATAATACAACTGGTACTACTACACCTATTATTGCTCGTTTAGCGACCAAGCCGAACAATATTTTACAGTTACTCTATTTAATCATTGGCTTTTTTACCATTAGCTGTCTTTTGTTGTCAGTTTTGATTGAATGGCGTAAACAACAGCTACTGCAAGTTTTTTATGGTGTTCTGTTATTGTTTTTAATGAGTGGTCTATTCTATATCCACGTTACTATTACCGCTGGCGCAATGGTAGTTTAAATTTTAGAGCGATGAGAGTTGATTACAATATGAAAAAAATAATGATTACTGATATTAAATGGTCCGATACCGCTAATTCATCTTCAGCTAGTCCATTTTACGCTTCCTCACCAGCGGCTGGTTTTCCTGCTCCAGGAGATGATTTGGTGGAAAAAATGCTTAATGTTAATGATCTATTAGTAAAACACCCAGCCACCACTTTCTTTGTTAGAGTAGAGGGAGATTCAATGGAGGGGGCAGGAATTTTTTCTGGAGACATCCTGGTGGTAGACCGTAGTGAAAATGCTATTAGTGGTAAAATCGTGATAGCAGCAGTTAATGGTGAATTAGTGGTAAAGCGTTTAGCAAAAGTAGAAGGCCAATTATTACTGATGTCTGAAAATGAAGCTTATGCCCCGATTGTTATTGGGGAAGCCGAGGAATGTTTCGTATGGGGAGTAGTGACTGGTAGTGTCAGACAATTTTAATATGGTTTAAATCTGAAGATTTTTCTCTAAAATTAATGACAGGGAGTAAAGATGAACCTGTAAGAAATTACTCTAATGAGCGTCATTAAGTGATGACACAGACTATAACGTTAGTCTTAAAAAAACCGGCCAATCTTATAAAAATAGTCATTACTGGCGTGATTTTTATCTGTATGTTTTTTGGTACTTGGTCAGCATCAGCTAGCACTAAATATGGTGGTGAGGTGTCTGGCTGGATTCCCTGGTGGCAAGATACAGCTGGACTCAAAAGCGCGACTAAAAATATTAAGAAGCTGGATACCGTTTATCCATTTGTCTATGAAGTAAATGCCTCGGGTACAATTATTGATAAAGCAGATTTAAACGAAAAACAATGGAACGATTTTATTAAGATTGCTAAGAAAAATAAGGTCAAGCTAATTCCCACCATCGCTTGGTCTAATGGTGGTTTAATTCATGACGTTTTAAGTGATCAAAAGAGACGCACCAACCATATTAGGGAGATTACTAATCTTGTTATAAAAGGAAAGTTTGCTGGTATTAATATTGATTACGAACAAAAACAAGCAAAAACAATTGATGATTTTTCGCTTTTCCTTAAGGAATTAAAACACGCGCTGGGTAAAAAAATTTTAACTTGCGCCATTGAAGCGCGAACGCCAGCTGAAGATTTATATAAAGTGGTTCCTGATCCATTAGTTTATGCCAATGATTATCAAGAAATCGCCAGATATTGTGACCAAATTGAGCTGATGACCTATGATCAACAACGGGCTGATTTAACTTTGAATCAAGCAAATGTTGGCTATCCTTATGCTCCTGTGGCTGATCAAGCTTGGGTAGAAAAAGTGATTAAATTGGCCTTAAAGGATTTTTCACAGAATAAGGTATTGCTCGGTATCCCAACCTATGGGCGGGCCTGGGATGTCATGGTCGCCCCTAATTGGTTTCGTGATTATAAGTCAGTCAGTAGTTTAAATGTGCCAAGAATATTAGAACTTTCAAAAAAGTATCAGGCAACTATTGGCCATAACTCTGGCAAAGAGGGGATTATTTCCTATTTTCCCGAAGATTCTATTTATAAAATATTAACGACCTTACCAGTGGCAAAAAATATTCAGCCAGGAATGGAAAATGCCACCAGAGCTCTTCAATTTGCCACTCTTTCCGGTTTGGAGGTGTCAGTAAGATTTATCACCTATAGTGATGCAGAAGCAGTAAAAGCTAAGCTTGCTTTGGCCCAGAAATATAAACTTAAAGGAGTAGCCCTTTTTAAAATTGATGGCGAAGAGGATCAAAATATCTGGAAATTATTTTGATTTAAGAATTTAAGGAAAAAATGACGGTCATCCGATGACCGTCATTTGGAGGCGTTAAATTTTAACAGAGTTTATACACCTCTTAGGTAAGTTTGTTATAGTATGAGAATGAAGTATATCGGGGTCATTGATTGTAATAATTTTTTTGTATCGTGTGAACGGCTGTTTCGTCCAGACTTAAAAGAAAAACCAGTGCTTGTTTTATCCAGTAATGATGGCTGTGTTATTGCTCGCTCTCAAGAAATAAAGGACATGAATATTCCCATGGGAACGCCATCTTTTCAGCTAAAGGACATGATTAAAAATGTTGATGTTACTATCTTTTCTTCACATTTATCACTATATAGAGATATTTCCAGACGAGTATTTTCGGTTGTAAAAGACAGGTTTTCTTTAATAGAGCAGTATTCAATTGACGAAGCTTTTTTTGATATTGAAAGTAATTCTTTATCCCAGCTTCAAGAAAGATGCCAATTAATTACTAGTGAACTGGAAAGGTCGGTGGGAATTCCAGTTTCCATTGGAATTGCTGGGACTAAAACTCAGGCCAAATATGCTAATCGTTTGGCTAAAAAAGCTACTGAACCAATTATTTTAGTTGATTCTTGGTGGCAAAGAAATGCGGAAACAGTTCGTTTGCAGGATATTTGGGGAGTGGGCGGTCAATTATTGCGACGATATCGTCAAGCCACTATAAATAGCGTTCTGGATTTATATAATTGTCCTAGAGACCGCTTAGACAAATTGTTCGGTATCGCTGGTTTACGACTTCAGGCCGAGCTATTGGGACAAATTATGTACCCAATCTCATCGGTTAAACCAGTTCCCAAAAGTGTTACAAGTACTAAATCATTTAATGAACCAATAAAAGATATTTTAGTTCTTAAAGATGCTATTGCCTACCATGTTCGGGCCTGCACTCTTTCACTTCGGGAACAACAGATCATCACTGCAAAACTACAGGTCGTGTTACAAACAAGTCGCTATGGTGATTTTGTTTGCCATGGTGGGGTAGTGGAAGCTAATTTATTACTACCGACAGCTGACGCAGCGGTTATTTTAAGAGAGGCAATGCATCTTTTGGAACGTCTTTATGAACCAGGAGTTCCTTATAAAAAAGCAGGTGTAATTTTGAGTCATTTAGTACCGCTAGCCGAGCAACCAGCGTCATTATTTATGCCTCTTATCGTACCAGCTAACACTATTTTAACCAAAGCCATTGACTCTATCAATGCTCGTTTTGGTCGGGAAAAAATTCAATTAGGAAGACATAGTTCGTCAGAAAATTGGCAGTCTAAACATGATAATCTCTCACCGTCTTATACTACGCGGTGGAATGATTTGGCTGTGGTGCGATAGGGTTAAGGTCAAATAGCTAATAGGACATCTGTACTTAATACGTGGCTTTTTTATATCCACCATCTACTTTTTAAAAAGTCTAAAAATAAAGGTTTTCTATAGGTACTCACTAAAGGTATAAAAGGTTATCAACAAGTAGTGAAAGACAAACGTCGCATATCTTTATCTACTTTATTTAGATCGGTTGAAGTGGTGTAATAAAAGTCGGCTGATTTTTTTTCAAAAAACTTTTAAAAACATCTCTCCACAGAAAGCTTCAACCGAGGTTGTGCGCGCGAAGTAATTCGCGACTACAAAAGTTATTTAATAAAATAAAAATAAATATGTTCAAAATTTCAACATCAGTTGAAGCTTTGCACCGAGTAGTCGCGATGCTCGTTGCCGTGGCTGTGATGATTTGGTCGGTTGGTGCTTATTCAAGTGCGCAAGCTGCCAATCTCACATTCATAAGCGACACCCTCTCTGATTCTGCCCCAGCGGTAGTTTCCGATCATACCCTACAATTTACTATTCCAGCTGGTTCGCCTGGTGTAATAGCTGGTGGTACTATTAATGTTACTTTTCCAGCGGGCTTTACCATGTGCTCAGTTGCTTTTGGTGACGTTGATCTAAGTATCAATGCTGTGGACCAGACACTGGCAGCTGTTCCGGTTCCGGCGGGAGCCACCTGGGGAGCAGCTGTTTCTTCACAGACACTGACACTTACTTCAGGAACTGGAGTGGCCTTAGCTGGTGAAGTCGTCATCATTAAGGTTGGACAAAATGCTACTGGTGGTGTAAACCAAGTAACCAATCCTGCCACCGGCTCATATGAGTTTGTTGTGACAGCGGGGGCAGCTGATACTGGTAGAACACGAGTCGCGATTGTTGACACTGTCTTGGTAACTGCCTCAGTTGATACCACTTTTGACTTTACAGTTTCTGGTCTAGCGACCTCAACGGCAGTTAATGGTACTTCAACTACTGGTCTAACTACCGCCACCACTATTCCTTTTGGTGTCTTAACCTCTGGCGCTGTGAAGACTATGGCCCAAAAACTTGATGTGGTCACTAATGCTCGTAACGGCTTTGTCGTCACGGTAGAGCAAGATGGTAATTTACAATCATCAACTGGTGCTGATGTGGATGGCTTCATTGATGGAGCTTATACCGATTCAACAGCTGTTTGGGCCGCACCAACTAATAATATAGCTGATGAAAATACTTGGGGTCATTGGGGTCTAACTTAAGATGATTCCGATCTTAATGCCGGTGAATTTACTAGCACAAAGTTTGTGGCTGCTAGTACCACTCCTCGGTCCATCTTTTCACACAATGGTCCCTCAGACGGAACTACTCAGGATAAAGGAACAATCAAAGTAGGTTATCAAATAGAAATCACTCCACTCCAGGAAGCGGGAGATGATTACACCACGACACTTACTTATATTGCTACTCCAACCTTCTAATTAAAATCTGAGATTATAAAACAAAAAAAGCCCTGCGGGGCTTTTTTTGTTTTAAGCTGTTAATTGCTCGCGTTTTATTTCATTGTAAATGCTAAGATAAGTCATTAGTCCGATTTATTTTTTTATGCATGTATCGTTTCATTACCTTAATATTTTTATTACCAATTATTTTCTTCGGTTTTAATTTATCTGTTAAGGCGCAATCTGATGAGGGCATTGGTCTTCGTCCTGCCAATATTGAGGAAGCCATGGATCCTGGACAGAGTAAAGACTTTTCGGTAACGGTCACCAATTTAAGCAATCAGGACCAAACTTATTATTTGTACAAAAAGGATATAGTTAACGCTTCTGATTCCGGCGTGCCAATTTTTGCTGATGAAAAAATTGCTAAAACTGAATTTGATGTTTCTGAATGGATGACCTTGGTGATTGATACTATAGATATTAAAGCACATGCTAGCCTACCATTTAATTTTACTATTAAGGTACCAGATAGTGCTACACCCGGCACACATTTTGCTGGTGTTTTTGTTTCTATGCAACCACCAAAATTGCGTCAGAGTGTGGCATCGGTTGGTTATGAGGTGGCTAATATAATTTCTATTAGGGTAGCTGGTGAGGTTGAGGAAAAGGCCAGTATCAGACAATTTTCTACGGATAATTATATTTACAATAAACCAGAAGTTATTTTTAATGTAAAAATTGAAAATAGTGGTAATACCTTACTAAGACCAACTGGACCTCTAGTAGTCAACAACATGTTTGGTAAACAGGTTGGTATGGTTATTTTTAATGATAAATTGGCTGGTGTATTTCCGGGGATTACGCGAGAGTTCACAACAAATTGGACTGGCGAAACACCCGGTTTTGGACGATATGAAGCGATTATTAGTCCGAGTTTCGGTGAAGATGGTTTTAAACAAACTATATCCAGTTCGGTTACCTTTTGGATTTTACCGATGAATATTATTGCACCAGCTTTCGGTGTTTTGGTTTTTTTACTGCTGATCACCTATGTTTCAGCTCGTCTTTATGTGCGTCGTAAATTGGCCTTCTATGCAGCTACTAGTGGTACCAGGCGCTTAGTAAAAAGACGCAAACAAAATGGAACATCAGTAGTACTGTTGGTATTAACCACCATGTTTAT
>Ga0210021_1003115_pt1 | contig 13687 bp, 10 predicted proteins | sample CryGeymeta201517_FD_183981 | JGI IMG/M metagenome (GOLD analysis project Ga0210021, IMG submission 183981) | Groundwater microbial communities from Crystal Geyser aquifers in Utah, USA - Crystal Geyser metaG 2015-17 (SPAdes) (version 2) | ecosystem: Environmental > Aquatic > Deep subsurface >... | reverse complement strand
GTTGTTTCACCATTTTTGGGCCTTGCCCTTGTGTCTCATGCAACTGATTTTCTCCCCGCGGCAGATCGGTGACAATAAACTCCGACCTTTCTTTTTCTTGCATGTTTAATTCTTGCATTTCTAGTAGCTGGTATTCCCTCTGCAGCAGTCTGAAGGCCCTATCTCGCATCTCGCTCGCCTTTATTTCATAGATCTTCTCGCGCGCTTCCATGTATATATCAAAGGACATAAGTGCAAGGGTATCTAATTTTGACTCGAACGCAGACCATGTCGCAGCATCTATGACGCCATGCCGGCCGTTCACACGCAGAAGTTCTTCATCGATTATCCTCTTCAAATAGAAGATAAAGGCTATGGCTTGGGAAGGGGAAAAATCCTGTACCGCCCTGATCTTGATGATATCGTCCAGAAAAGGAGCGGCCTCTTCGACGGGCGCCTCCCTGATGAGCCCATCAATAAGACCTTCTAATCCCTCGTGGACAGTATATCCTACCGGACCTGTAAATCTGTCTCTTTGCTTTTTTAAGAGGCCTGCAACTTCGGTAGGATATGTGTCCATTATCATATCAAACCATTTCTTCAAAATAACAGGCTTCTTCTCTTTTAAGATGTCCTTCAGCTTCATCTCCGTCTCACCTCCGTTTCATCTGCGTTTCTAATAATTTCTGTATTTCATACGCACCAGCTTTGGTTCGGGCCTTACATTGTCTTGGGTCATAACCTTCTTTAAGACTTTTGGCTTGCTCGTTTGCGGTGGAGAGAATAATTTCATGAATCCTTCCAATGGGGTGGAGGCGCCGATACAAGACAATGGCAGCTCTCAGCCCTTATCAGAAGCGCAATAAAAACACATATAGTTTGTAACAATTGTTCCAATCAGAGTAACATTGCCGCAGCTACTTGTCAAGCTAGTAGCAAATATATTTCCTGGGAATTGATTGAGTACTCCCAGTACGTTAGATAACCTACCAAATCAAGTCTAGCCTGTATCCATTTATCGAGCCTTTGCAGTGTTGATGGGGTTTCAGCAAGGAAAACATATCCTGCGCATGCCGGGCGCACCACATAGGTAGGGGCGGAGACAAGCTCCGCCCCTACTAGTGGTATTCATAGCTATCTATTTTCCTTTTGCCCCGTACTCGGCCATTCCCTCGAGCCAGAGCGGCGATATAAACGTCGTGTTCTCGTCGCATGTCGACAGCTGTACCCCGCCCTCGGGTATTTTATCGAACTTCAGGCAACTGTAATCCGGCACCGCCTTGGTTATCTCGCGGAATATCTCGGGTACGCCCTTGTACTGCATGGGATACCCCAGAGCCGTTGAGAGTTCGCAAAGCACCTGCCAGGTCTGTTTGCCCGCTTCGGGCGCTATCCCCTGATGGAGGCGCTGGATTCTCAGCTCTGCGCTTGTGAACGTGCCTTCGGTCTCGGCAAAGGTACTGCCCGGCAGGATCACGTCCGCCTGCCCCATTCCCTCGGTAAATACCGGGGATATCAGCACCGAGTACGCTCGGCTGCTACCGATATGCTCGATATCGAGGTCGTCGTTGCCGCCGCCGATGGCGATAAGCCCGCGAATGGTGCCGGAGCCCGCTTTTTGTATCATCTCCTGGGCACTTATGCCCTTGCGTTTCGGTAGGCTTTTGCCCCACAGCTCTTTAAGCCGCTCGCGTGGCGTGGCGTCGAATACCTGCTCCTGCCCTGGGAGATACTCGGCCGAGACACCCATGTCTATCTGACCCTGGCTGTTACCGTACGTGCGCAGGGCGATTATGCCCGAGCCTTTTCTGGCCACATTCCCGGTAACTAGCGCCAGGTTGCACACCAGCGCCAACTCAGGCATGCCTATCGAGTCCGCATCGATCACGATCATCGGGTTTTTGGCGCGCAGGTACATATGCAGCAGTTCTATTACCTTGGACGGTTTAACCCAGAATGCCTCGTCCCAGGTCTCGAGCGAATAAGGTTTCATATTATGTTCGAGTACCTGCAAGCCCAGCGTGCGCCGTTCGACAAACTCCCTGTCGACCAGGTCGTACTGGAAGACGTAGTTGAGCATCGTCTGAAGCAGTTCTTCGGCCATGCGTTTGCTTACTTTGAGCGTTGCTTCCGCTATCGGATCGAGCCTGGTTGCTTCTGAGTTGACGATGATAAGCTTGCTGCCCTTATCCACCGCCTCTTTTATTTTTAGTGAGACGATCGGGTAATCGGTACAGACATCGCTTCCGAACACAAACACCAGGTCGCTGTTTACAAGATCATCAAACGAGCAGGTGGATGAGTTTTTGCCGAAGCACTGTCCGAGAGCATCGTTCTCGGGAAGGCCAAACGAGTTGCCGATGTTGTTGGTCCCGATGGCCATCCTGGCCAGCTTCTGCGCCAGGTAGTTCTCCTCGTTTGTTAGCTTGGGCGATGCGAGAACGGCGAGTTTATCGCTGCTGTACTGCGCCTTGGCCGCTTTAAGGCCGGCGGCGGCCGCCTCTAACGCCTCTTCCCAGGTAGCAGGCTCAAGCTGTCCGTCGCGTTTCACCAGTGGTGCGATTAAACGATGCGGTCCGTTTACAAATAACGTACCGTACGCGCCCCTCTTGCACAGGTTGCCGTCGTTTACCTTGTTGGCGATAGGCGAAGTTACCTCGACCACCCTCCTGCCCTTTACTCTCAGATCGAGCGAGCAGTTTATGCTGCACTGCGGGCACGCAGACGGGATATCGTCCGTCTTCCACGGCCCCGGTTTCGGCAGGGGTGTTTTTACGGTAAGCGCACCGGTCGGGCAGGTCGAAACACACTGGCCGCACGACTCGCATTGGGTTTCCGCCAGCGGAATGCCGAGCGCTGGCTGAACCAACGTCTTAAATCCCCGGTGAACGAAGCTTATCGCGCCGAGGCCCATAAGCTCGGAGCAAATCCGCGCGCACCTGCCGCACAGGATGCACTTGTTGTTATCCCGCTGGATAAACTGATGGTCGTTGGCAATCGGCAGACGATGCTTCTCACCGCTAAACTTGGTGGCTTCAACAGCGTACTCGGTCGAAAGGCTTCTAAGCTCGCAGTCAAAAACATCGGTGCAGCCGCACGAGAGACACCTCATCGCCTCTTTGCGAACATCCTCTTCGGACAGTCCGGTCTCCACCTCGCGGAAGTTATGTTTCCGCTCACCCACGGAGATGGCCTGCATCTTTGCCCTTGGGATTTTTGGTTTATCGGCAAATTCCGTAGGGTCGATCTCGTTCAGCTCACCCTTGGAAGAGTTGAACGGTTTTACCGGTGGAATGACCGGCTCCCCGTTTAGGTACCGGTTGATGGAATACGCCGCACGCTTGCCGGCGCCGACCGCCTGGACTACCGTTGCGGGGCCGCTTGCACAATCGCCGCCGCTAAAGACGCCCTCTGTCGAAGTCTGCATGGTTTCCTTATCGACCTCGATGTTACCTCTGGAATTAAGGCTTGGGGATGTGCCGGTATTGAGCTGCGGCATAGCCAGCGACTGGCCGATGGCTGCAATAACGGTATCCACCCGGATAACAAACTCAGAGCCTTCGACAGGGACCGGCCTGCGCCGTCCCGAGCTGTCGGCATCGCCGAGTTCCATCTTTATGCACTCCACACCGGCGGCACGCCCGTTCTCCTCGACTATCCTTACGGGAGCGGTCAAAAAGTGGAACTGCGCCCCTTCATGCTCGGCCTCCTCAACCTCCTCGGCTGCGGCCGGCATCTCGTCCCGCGAGCGGCGGTAGAGTACCATTACTTCTTCTGCGCCCAATCTCATGGCGGTACGTGTTGCGTCCATGGCGGTGTTTCCTCCACCGATAACCGCAACCCGTTTTCCTAACTCAACCTTTTTGCCCTCGACAACATCGCGCAGGAAGTGGATTCCCGGTAGAACGCCCTCCAGGTCTTCCCCTTCAACGCGCATCTTCTGGCTGGCATGGGAGCCGAGCGCTAAGAAGATCACTTCAAACCCGCTATTCTTTAGACTCTCGATTGTATAGTCTTTTCCGAGAGCGCTGTTTAGGTGGACGGCATCGCAAAGCGCCGTTATCGTTGCGATCTCTTTATCGAGATCCGCTTTTGGTAAACGGTATTCCGGTATCCCGTAGCGGAGCATGCCGCCAAGCGCCGGAGCCGAATCGAGAATCGTTACCCCGTGTCCCTTAAGCGCCAGGAAATATGCCGCCGACAACCCAGCCGGGCCGCCGCCTATAACGGCTATTTTGTGTCCCGTTGATGGTTTGACCGCAGGCATAACCGGGCCGTTCGCCATCGCCATATCATAGTCGGCTACAAACCGTTTCAGCGCATTGATCGAAACCGGTTCGTCGACCAAATTCCTGCGGCAGTTTTGCTCGCAGAAACGCGGGCAGACCCTGCCGCACACCGATGGCAGCGGATTGCTCTCTTTTATAAGCTTTAACGCTTCCTCATATTGCCCGTCGGCGATAAGCGCGAGTTGCCCCTGGATATCTATGCCGGCCGGACAAGCTAGTTTACAAGGAGCCACACAGTCCCCGTAATGATCGGAGGCCAGTAGCTCCAGGCAGACCCGCCGGAGGGTAGCAATGTTATCGGTATGCGTGCTGATACTCATACCTTCACTTACCTGGTTTGCACAGGCCGGAACAGGGCCGCGCGCGCCTTCAACTTCAACTAAACAGATACGGCAGGCCGCATACGGCTTGAGCCTCGGGTCGTGACACAAGGTCGGCACATCGACGCCGTTTTGCCTCGCCGCCTCCAATATCGTGCTCCCGACTTCGGCTTGAACCGGCCTGCCGTTTAATTCGATCTTAAGTTTCGCCATTTTATTCATGTTGTCTATGTCTACCCTCCTTAATAAACAGTAATTGCTTTTTGTTTACACACGTTCATGCAGAGACCGCATCGAACGCATTTTGCGTCATCAATCGTATGTGGTTTCTTCTTGGGGCCGGATATCGCTCCGGTCGGGCAGTATTTCTCACAAAGCATGCATCCCGTGCACGCATCCTGGATAACTTCGTAGGTGATAAGCGCCCGGCACTTCTTAGCCGGGCATTTCTTATCGTAAATATGGGCCTCGTACTCTTCACGGAAATACTTGATAGTAGTGAGCGTCGGATTCGGCGCAGTTTGGCCGAGCCCGCAAAGCGACGCCCTCTTAATGCTTGCCGCGAGATTTTCAAGAAGCTCGATATCGCCCTCTTTTCCCTCGCCTCCGGTTATTCGTTCAAGAATTTCGAGCATCCGCTTCGTCCCGATCCTGCAGGGTACACACTTGCCGCACGACTCATCCTGTGTGAAATTCAGAAAGAACTTTGCAAGATCAACCATACAGGTACTCTCGTCCATGACGAGCATACCGCCCGAGCCCATGATAGCGCCTACCGCCTGTAGCGAATCGTAATCCACCTGGGTATCGGCAAGACCGGCCGGGACGCATCCGCCGGAGGGGCCGCCCATCTGTACAGCCTTAAATGCGAGGTCGGATGAAGTGCCGCCACCGATATCAAAAACGATATCCCTGATGCTCATACCCATCGGCACCTCAACAAGCCCGCCTCTTGCAACCTTGCCGGCCAGGGCGAATACCTTAGTGCCCTTGCTTTTCTCACTTCCGAACTTGTTATAAGCCGCCGAGCCATTGAGGATAATCCAGGCAACGTTTGCGAAGGTCTCAACGTTGTTGATGTTGGTTGGTTTACCCCATAAGCCGGATTGGGCGGGGAACGGCGGCCGAAATCTCGGCATACCGCGATGTCCCTCGATGGACATCATAAGCGCCGTTTCCTCACCGCACACAAACGCGCCGGCCCCCTCGCGGATCTTCAAATCAAAGTCAAAATCCGTTCCCATGATTGATTTTCCAAGGAGCCCGCGTTTTCTCGCCTGTGAGATCGCAAGCTTTAGCCTGCGCACCGCAAGCGGGTATTCGGCACGGCAGTATATATAGCCTTCTGAGGCGCCGATAGCGTAGGCCGCAATCAGCATGCCCTCAAGGACGCTATGCGGGTCGCTTTCGAGAACGCTTCTATCCATAAACGCACCCGGGTCGCCCTCGTCCGCATTGCAGATGATATACTTCGGCGATCCCTTGGCCGCTCTCGCAAACCCCCATTTCATGCCGGTATTGAACCCGGCTCCGCCTCGCCCTCTGAGGCCTGCTTCCTTGACTTCGTTGATTACATCGTCGGGCGTCATGGTTTTCAACACCTTCTCAATCGCCTGATAGCCGTCGGCCGCCATGTAATCATCGATACTTTCGGGGTCGATAATGCCGCAGTGACGAAGCACTATACGCTGCTGCCCGGTCATCGGGCTTTTCTCCTGCAACGGTGCGCTATCGCCCTCGGCCACAACCAGCCATTCAAGAATCGGCTGGCCCTTTACGACGTGCTCATCGACGATACGCTCGACCATCTCGGGCGTGACATCGCCGTAGATAAAGCGCTCATCCTCTGAGAGCGAGACTTCGACAAGCGGCTCTTTATAGCACATGCCTATGCAGCCTGTCTGCTGCAAATCAACCTCTGAGTCCTTGAGCTTTGCGGACAGGGCATCAAACACCCTGCGCCCACCCGCGGCGATTCCGCACGAACCCAGGCCCACCTTTACGACTTTAGTCCCGTTTAAGGTCTTCATCTATACACCATCCCCATCTTTGCGCTTGCACTTCTTGAGGACTTTACGGACTGATTCGGGTGTCAAATGTCCATGTATCTCTTCGTTTATCATCAGCGCCGGCGCCGAGCTGCAGCAGCCGAGACACGCCACTTGCTCGATGGTGAACTTGCCGTCCGGGCTTGTTTCGCCCGCTCTTGCACCCACCTCTATTGCGATGGACTCGGAAATTCTTTCCGCTCCGGCCAGGTGGCAGGCCGTTCCGTGGCATACCTTTACAAGGTTTTCGCCCAGCGGCTCAAGCCTGAACATGTTGTAAAACGTGGCCGTTCCGTAGATCTCGCCGTTCGTGATGCCCGTAATCTTCGCGATGCGGTCGATCGCAATCGGCGGGATATACCCGTAGGTTGCCTGAACCTCCTGCAGAATTGGGATGACCGCACCGCGTTCGGCATTATGCTTGTGTACTATCGCATCGATAACCGAGAAACTGGGGGTTTCTCTGGCTCGGGTTTGTGTAACCAAATTTCGCACCTCCTAGCAAAGTCATAATCGTTTGTTAATCGTTTAGCGGATTAACAGAGCTGAATGAGTTACAAACTAAAACCCGGTGTGTGTCAGCGCCCTGAGGAGCTGTTTCTTTGATGAGCGGTGGCGCTCGTAAATGCTTACGATGCGAAGCATCTCAATGTTCTTAACCCACGAGTTCTCGCGGATTTTGTTGGACAGCGACTCGACGCTAACCGGCGCCTCGACCATGATGACCATGTCGCAATCACCGATTACCGGGTCGACAAAATCGACGCCCTGAATCTCCTCGAGTTCTCTCACTGCTTTGACGAATTGCTGCTGATCCATGTCGTCAACCACGTCCACAAGTAGATAAGCCCTTAATCCCATTTTCTTCCCCCTTTTCATCCGGTGTTCATGTTATTGAATCCATTTAATCACCCGACCGCCGTGCGACGCATCGGGGGCCGTACCCGTCTTGTCTCATGAATAACTAGGAACACGGCTCGCTCCGTTTGCGGTTTTAGACTCTCTTCTTCCGGGTAAGTTGCAGTAAACGAATCAGTATTTTCACGGGCTGTCGTTCGGCAAAAACATTGTTGCTACTTTGACATTGTAAGCGCATAATACATAGTATCGGGAGTTACAAACAGTATTGGTGGGTTCCCTACCAGGCTTTTATCATGAACTGGATACGCGGCGGGAAACTAACAGTTTACACGGATTGATTGAGCCTTACCACAGTGCGTTTCGTTATCGCCACGTGGTTCCGTCACTAGTGTTTTAGGTAGGGTCAAGGGGAGTAGTATGACGAAGATTCGGGTTCTACTAGCTGACGACCATGCTCTTGTGCGCGAAAGTATTCGCCAGTTTCTTGATAAAGAGACAGATATCGAAGTGGTCGGCGAAGCTGGAGACGGTGAACAAATGGTAGCATTAGCCGGCGAACTCAGGCCGGATGTTATCGTTGCCGATGTTGCCATGCCGAAGATCAACGGTATCGAGGCGACAAAACAAGTTAAAGCGCTCGACCCCTCGATAGCTATACTAATCCTTACCGCCTATGATTTCGACCAGTACGTCTTTGCCCTCCTCGAGGCCGGGGCCGCCGGATATCTACTTAAAGATATCTGTTCCCAGGAGCTTATAAACGGTATTTATGCCATTTACAGGGGCGACTCCGTCCTTCACCCCGCCATCGCCCCAAGGTAACACAACGCTTTAGAAACACACATAAAAGTCATGAATTGCGTTCCTTCGAGCTTTTAACGGACAGAGAACTCGGTGTACTCAAACTCGCGGCCCAGGGCAAGACCAACAAGGAAATTGCAGACGAACTCTCCTTAAGCGTGCGCACTATCGAATCTCACGTCGGACATATTTTTAACAAGCTGGGCGTGGGCTCACGTACCGAAGCGGTTATACTTGCGCTTAAAAAGGGCTGGGTAGGGTTGGAGTAAAGCGGGGTCACGACGTGAGAAGTTCGAACCAGGACAACGTAAAAGCGGTGGAATACGGCAAGCGCCCTATGCGTGATCTGCATTTCTGGCTCATCGCGTTCGTAACGTTGCTTATAACCGTCTATTATTACAGCGACCAGGCTTTCATCAACTGGTTTCCGAATTTGACGTTACCTTTTGGACTCACCAAGCACTCGATCGATCGTCTACTCTATCTCATCCCCATCATTTACGGCTACCTTGCCTTTAACTTAAGGGGCGGTCTTATCGCCTTGCTGGTCTCGTTACTGGCGGTCCTACCCGACGCTCTATTCATCTCTCCCAATAAAGCAAGCGCCTTCATTGAAATATTCATTATCGGTGCGATCAGTATCGCAATTTTGTTCAGGATCAATTATCAAAGATTAAAACGCGAGCGCGTCAAGTTGACCGTGCAGCGTCTCGAATCGACGCAGAAAAAGCTTCATCTAAAAGTTCGCGACTCGATCGAGCAGGAAAACCAGCTTGCCGTCATCACGGTTTTCTCCGCGATGTTAAGCCAATCGCTTGATATAAAACAGGTCATAGAAACGGCCATCGAGATGGTCATGGAAGTTATGAAGGTCGAAGTCGTTCTCATATTTTCCCTTGATAAGCAAGCAAAGGAGCTGAGGGTTACGGGATTTGAGGGCGTTAAGCAGGAATACGCCGCCGCTGTCGACGGAATGAAGCTGGGCGAAGGTTTTTGCGGGCGGGTCGCCAAGACGGGAAGGCCTTTGCTCATTGAGGACACTGCAACCGATACCGAGCTTACCACCGATGATACCCGGCGAGAAAAAATAAGAACCCAGTTAAGCGTACCGCTGCGCTCACGGGGCAAGATTACCGGCACATTGTGTGCGTCAACACGGGCGCCTCGCCAATTTACGCACTCAGAAATCGAGTTACTTACCGCTATCGGCAACCTCACCGGTATCGCCATGGAAAACGCGCGTCTCAACAACGAGCGTGAAATGGCATCCGAACAGCTAAAGCAATCCGAAAAGAAATATCGAGAACTATTCGAGCACGCCCACGATGCCATTTGGGTACAGGACTTATCCGGTAAAATCACGGCCGCCAACCATGCCGCCGCCGATCTTTTCGGCTGCCCGCTCCCCGAGCTAATAGGGGCCGATACTCAAAAGTTCCTGCCGGTAGGCGAGATACCTGTCTCCGATAAGGTTCGCGAGCGGCTCTTGGCCGGGCAAACAATGAAGCAGCCCTATACGAAAAAGCTTATAAAAAAGGGTGGTAACGAAGCAATACTTACCGTAACGACTAATTTAATTTCTGATAACGGTCATCCCGGCGGCTTTCAGTTTATAGGAAGAGATATAACCAAAGAAGTTAGGATGCAAGAGAACTTAAGCTTCTACCTTCAGCAAATCACCCGCGCCCATGAAGAGGAGCGCCAGCGCATCTCACGCGACCTGCACGACTCAACCGCCCAGAACCTTATCGCCACCCTTCACCAACTCGAGAACTTTTGCCAAACCGATGAATACCTGCCGATGCCCAAGCTACGCTCACTCTGGAGCCTGCACGAGCAGCTTAAAGAACTGTTGCAGGAGATCCGGCGCCTCAGCCGGGATTTACGGCCGTCGATTCTGGATGACCTCGGACTTCTCCCTGCGGTAGAGTGGCTTACCGAGCAGATCAAAGTAGAGCATCGGATAGCGGCAGAGTTCACGGTGTCCGGCAACGAAAAGCGCTTTTCGCCCGAGATCGAGGTGATGCTGTTCAGAATCATCCAAGAGGCCCTCAGAAACATAGCTAAACATGCTGAAGCAACCAAGGCGAAGATAAACATCGATTTAAAAGACACCGAAACCAGAGTGACTATCAGCGATAACGGTAAAGGCTTCAGATTGCCGTCAACGCTTGGCGATCTCTCTCGACACGGCAAACTCGGTATTGATGGCATGCAAACACGGGCACGCCTGGTAGGAGGCACATTCTACGTTCGTTCCCGACATGGCGAAGGCACTACTATTACGGTCACTATTCCTGCGTAGCGGTCTTCACGACCAGAACAGGGCACGGTGCGTGGCCTATAACTTTTTCGGTTACGCTGCCCATAAGAAGGCGGGCCAAGCCGGTTCTACCGTGGCTTCCCATCACGATTACGTTTGCTTTCTGTTCATTTGCAAGCTCCAAGATCATATCCTGCGCCGGGCCTTCTTTAACGAACGTTTCTACCCCGACATTGAACTCTTGCGCCTTATTCTTAACCGATTCAACGATACCCTGCGCCATATCTACCATCTGGTCCACTACATCGGGAGCGTCGCCATACGCCTCATACGGCACATCGACAACCGAGACAACCTTGAGACCGGCCCCGTAATGTCCGGCAATCCGTATCGCTCTATCGGCCGCAGCCTTGCTATACGTTGACCCATCGGTTGCCAGCAGAAGAGTGCTCCAACTAAGAACCGTATCATCGGGTACGACAAGAACATCCACAGGGCTGTATCCTATAACCCTTGCGGCAACGCTACCCAACAGCAACCTCCCCAGTGCGGAACGCCCTTTCCGCCCAACCGCGATCAGGTCGGCGCCCCGCTCCTCGGCCACCTCAATTATCGCCTTATGCGTATTGCCTTCAAGCTCTATCGCCTGGATCATTGGACATGCCGATGCCGGTTCCTCTAGCGTCGACATCGCCCGATCGATTGATGTCATATAGAATTTGCTTGCTTCATCGGCACCAGGAACCCCTACGCTACCCTCGACTCTCGGAACAACCGTTACAGCCGCTATATTACACCCGCTCTCCTTTGCAACATTAGCCGCTTGAACCAGTGCATTCTTACTGGACTCAGATCCATCGAATGCTACCAGAATATTCTTATACATACCTTCCGCCTCCTCAGCCTCTCTATCATAAGTTCACTTAGTCATGCATATCTCACTTCGTATGCATAATATTCCCACTTTCATTAGAACTTAATCACTACACATGTGCTTGCTTAACTACGAGCACCGGGCACTTCGCCTTCTCTATTACTTTTTCCGTAACGCTCCCCATGAGAATACGCTCGAGACCGGTTCGGCCGTGGCTTCCCATGCAGACGGCATCGGCCTTAAGCTCATTTACCAGTTTTACGATCTGCTCGTGGGGCTCACCTTCACGGATAAACGTCTCGGCATCCAAGCCGATCTCCTCTGCTTTACGTTTTACGACATCGACATTTTCCTGAGCGTGCTCGATCATCCGCTCGACTGCACCGGGAAGCTCGTTATATAAGTTATCGCTCGCGCCAAGAACCGAAACGATCTTCAGGGCGCTGCCGTGTGCCGATGCAAGTTCAAGAACACGGTCCATCGCTATGTCGCTGTACTTGGAACCGTCCGTCGCGAACAGGATGGTGTCCCAAGCGATCACAGCTTTCCCCGGCATAACCAGTACATCTATAGGGCTGTACCGTATAACGCGCGCCGTAAAGCTACCGACAAACGCCCTCTCAAGTCGAGAAAGTACCCGCCGGCCCATTATTATCAAATCGCAGTTGCGTTTATCGGCAACGTCGATGATGGCTTCGTGTATAACGCCTTCTTCGAGAATAGTTTGAATTTCCGCCTTGTCCTCGACTATTAATTTTATCGAATTGATCGGCGTATGGTCACGCGAACGGCCGGAGCCGTCTGATTGCCGCACGCGAACCAGCTCTGGCTCTCCTTCGCTCGAACGCAACACGGTGACGGCCGTAACCCTGCACGTTTCGCTCTCGGCAAACTTTATCGCCTGCTTAAGCGCATTTTTGCTGCAGTCAGAGCCGTCGAACGCGACCAGCATGCATTTATACTTTCCCACGGCCATATAGCCCCCTAACCGATCTCCCCGAACAAATTGTAGGTAAATGCTTCGCATCAAAAAACCGACTACCGGCCAATTAATAATAAGATAGGCTCACCCCGAAAACAAGGAGTGAGCCCATAAAAGACTGTTGCGATTATTACGACTATCGTGCCTACCCACGTTAAGGTAGCAGAGATTAATATCCTTTAACAACAAGCACCGGGCACGGCGCATTACCGATGATTTTTTCGGTGACGCTGCCCATAAGCAACCGCCTCAGGCCGGTTCGCCCGTGGCTACCGACACATATAATGTCCGGCTTCACAAGGCTTGCGACATCCAATATTTTTTCATGGGCGTCGCCGACGCGAACGAATGTCTCTGTTTTCAAGTGAGCGACCTCGGCTGATATTTTTACCAGCTCGGTATTGTCGCGAGCCTTTTCAACCAGCTTTTCGACATAATCCGGCGCTTCGGCGTACGCTTCGATGGGGATATCGACAACAGACAGAATATTTAACTCTTTTCCGTACGTATACGCAAATGTTATCGCCCTGCTCGCGGCAATCTCGCTATAGTGTGATCCATCCACTGCAAGCAGGATATTGTCCCATTTGATGACGCTGTCATGTGGCATAACCAGCACATCAATCGGGCTGTAGCCGATAACGCGCGCGGTGACACTCCCCATAAAAGCCCGTTCAAGCCCGGTACGACCCCTTCTGCCCATGACGATTAAGTCGCAGTCCCTCGCAACCGCCAGGTCGATAATCGACTCATGGATATCACCCTCAGCAAGAAACGTATAGACTTCGACACCTTCCTGCGCAGCAATTTGCCGCGCTTCGGCGAGGATCTTTTCACCGGGTTCTTTAAAAGCTTCCTTCATATTTTGGATGCCGATCAGTTCAATTTCGCCCTCATATGTTGGTATAACTGTTACTGCCGTGACCGAACATCGTTCTTTACGTGCAAACCTTACGGCTTGTCTAAAGGCGTTTTTACTTGAATCGGACCCATCCAGTGCGGTGAGAATTAGTATATTCTTCACCTTTTTAAATGGTAACAACTTACCCATTATCATCGCTTCCTCACTGCTCGGCGGCAGTGCGGTATTTCATGTTCGCTACCGCCGGCAAAATATTTAAGCTAAGAATCGCAGTTCATTAATTAGTTACCCCTGAAAAACTCAGGGCAAATTAAATCAAATATTTAGGACAAAAGAATAGGAATTCCCAGCTCAGATGTCGAATCTATACTTTGAGAGAAGAAAGAATCACGACCAAGAAAGGAATTC
>Ga0210021_1003111_pt1 | contig 13699 bp, 15 predicted proteins | sample CryGeymeta201517_FD_183981 | JGI IMG/M metagenome (GOLD analysis project Ga0210021, IMG submission 183981) | Groundwater microbial communities from Crystal Geyser aquifers in Utah, USA - Crystal Geyser metaG 2015-17 (SPAdes) (version 2) | ecosystem: Environmental > Aquatic > Deep subsurface >... | reverse complement strand
TTATTTCCTCTGCGATCTTTGCGTTAACCTATTAAGACAGCTAACATTTCTCTCTGTATTTCTGTGACTCTGTGGCAAATTCCGTTTGCACAGGTCGAAAATTTATCATCAAGGAGATATTATTAGATGAAAGTCAGCACAATTTGTAGCTCTATAATGCTAATCGGACTATTTATCTATGCCCTTAGTGCTACCATGACAATCTCTGGAATTGCTATTGGGGTAAACCTGGCTTTATTAGCCTGGATTGTAAAAATGTTATTGGCTAAACGGCTTGAGACAAGGGGTGTTGTCTTAAATCTGCCTATCTTTGTACTTTTAGGTGTTCTTATGATAGCTGCAATAGCATCTCCATCAATCCCATTTATCCAAGGTTTTGACAGGATTCGTTCTATTGCAGGTGGAATATTACTTTACTATTTGGTAGTCAATGGAATAAGGAATGAACAGGATATCAAGTGGTTATTGGCTTGTTTAATAATTGGGTTGAGTCTGTTATCTATATATGAGACAGCCTTGGTAATATGTAACCCTACACCAGAAAGACAAGCAGCTATGATGGCTGATAAGGGGCTTGGAGGATGTTTGGGAATGATTATCCCCTTAGTGGTTTCTCTGGCATTCTTTGGAACATTCTCGTTTAAGATAAGAATAGGGTTAATAGTTTCTTTGGTGATTATGATTATCTGCCTAAACATTAACTCCTCCAGAGGAGCATGGCTGGGTAATATTTGTGCCATGGTCTTTCTGGGTATGATAATAAACAAAAAGATACTTTTAGGGTTAGGCATAGCGATTATCATCTCTTTGCTATTCCTTCCAGAGAAACAGATGTACCGGGTAAAGAATATGTTTAATCTCCAGTATGGAGCAAATGCGGAGAGGGTCTATCTGTGGCAAGGTGCTTTGGCCATGATAAAAGAACGACCATTATTGGGACATGGCTTGGGAAGTTTTCAAGCCCTTTATCCAAAATATGCACCAGTGATTTCAGATGAAACTAAAAAAGGGTTTTATCCTCCTCATGGACATCGACATGCCCATAATATTTTTATTCATCTGGCTGCAGAGGCAGGGATTTTTGCCTTTTTAACAATTATCTGGTTGCTTGGAGTCTCGTTTAGATGGACATGGCAGGTGTTTAAGCATACAGAAACTAATTGGCTAAAGATTTCGGTTCTGGGAATAATGGCTTGCCTGATAGATTTTAGTATTCATGGCATGGTAGACTATACCTTAGCTGGTATGACTGGGTATTTATTTTGGTTTTATCTTGGGATAGTAAGCTGGATAGGTATAAAATATAAAAGTGAAGAAAAGAGACAGGGATGCATATAACTATAAATACAAAAATTCAACATTATTTTGATTTAATAATAGTCTTAACCCAAAAAGAGATAAAGGTTAGATACAAGAATAGCTTTTTAGGCTATTTCTGGTCAATTGCCCATCCTTTGGCATTTGCCTTTGTATTCTTCATAGCCTTTAAGGTGATCATGAGGATACAGATGGAAGACTATGCCCTGTTTCTTATTGCCGGGCTTTTCCCATGGCAATGGTTTGCTAACTCCGTGAATGCAGCACCAATGCTCTTTATAGGAAACGCATCTATTATCAAAAAGGTTAATTTTCCAAGAAATATCATTCCATTTGCCGCTGTACTTCAGGATATGATCCATTTTATCCTTGCTATTATCGTAATAATTATCTTTCTTTTTATATATCACAAGACCCCATCATTTTCATGGATATATGGGATACCAATATTATTGAGTATTCAATTCTTGATGACTTATGGTGTTTCTCTTATCATTTCCTCACTCAATCTGTTTTTTAGAGATCTTGAAAGATTAACCAATCTATTCATTACCCTTCTTTTCTATTTTACCCCTGTTATCTATTCTGAAACTATGATTCCTGAAAAGTATAAATCCATTATTAACCTCAATCCCTTAACACCGATGATGATAAGCTGGCGGAACCTTTTTTTAGATGGCAGATTAGATGCATTTTATCTTATGATTAGCCTTAGTTATGCTATTATTCTATTTGGCGTAGGATATATAATATATAAAAAACTTTCGTGGAGATTTGCTGAGGTATTATGAGAGAAACTGTAATCACTTTTGAAAAAATAACTAAAAGTTACCCTTTTTATCATCATATTGTTGGGATAAAGAATTTTCTCTTTGCTCTTCCAAGCAGTTTGAAAGCTATAAGAACTTCAAGATTTGAAGCCTTGCGGGATATATCATTTGAGGTTTATAGAGGCGAAACCTTTGGTGTAATTGGAAGAAATGGGGCAGGGAAGAGTACAATCCTTGGGCTTATAGCCGAGGTTTTAAGGGCTGATAAAGGGAAGTTCCTAATCGAGGGGAGGGTTTCTCCCTTACTTGAGCTTGGGGCAGGATTTCATCCTGAGCTGACAGGCAAGGAAAATATCATGCTTAACGGTGTGCTTCTTGGGCTTACAAGAAGGGATGTTCTGAAAAAAATGGATGAAATCATAGAATTTTCTGAGCTTGTGAATTTCATTGATCAACCTATCAGAACATACTCAAGCGGTATGCTGGCACGACTTGGATTCTCTGTAATCACCCATCTTGAGCCTGAAATTCTATTGATTGATGAGGTATTGGCTGTTGGGGATATTGATTTTCAAAAAAAGTGTATCGATAAAATGATGGATTTTAAGAAAAGCGGAGTAACCATAATCCTTGTTTCACATTCTATGGAAGATGTAAAAAAGATATGCGATAGGGTGATGTGGGTGGAGAATCATACGGTAAGGATGATCGGTGAACCTGATGAAGTCATAGCAAGTTATAGACACATTGAATGACCATATTCAGTTAACAGGAAGGAACTATGCGACAAAAAATAACATGTCCACCAGAGTTACAGATAAAAACTAATGTGCTACACAATTACATGGATTATTCACTTATTGGATGGAAGAGGTGAACATTCATTGCAACAAATAAATATAAGGATGAGCAAATGAAAATAGCAATTAATACTATTCCTCTTTTATCTCCATTGACTGGTGTAGGGAACTATACATATCAAATGGCAAGGCTACTGCCTATTATTGCCCCTGAGAATAGCTATTCCTATTTTTATGGATACCATACCAATCGCCTATTTGATTATAAAGATAATTCCTCATTCTATCATATAAAGGAATTCATAAAGAAGATTCCAATTCTGGGTGAAATGACAAGAAAAGCAAAGGGTATTGCCAATTATTTCACATATAACAACTTTGATCTTTATTTTGAACCCAATTTTATTTCTATAAATATAAAGGCTAAGCATATAATTACTACAGTTCACGATTTTTCTTTTAAGCTGCATCCTCAGTGGCATCCAAAGGATAGAATTCTTTATTTTAAGAGAAACTTCTCAAAGAATATCAAAAAGGTAGATAAGATAATAGTAGATTCTAATTTTATTAAGCAAGAAGCTATTAACCTTTTTGGTTTTCCAGAGGATAAATTAATCCCTATATATCTTGGTGTTGACAAGGATATATTTAAGCCGTATCCATTAGAAGAACTTCAGGATGTTAAGATTAAATATGCTTTACCAGAAAACTTTATCCTTTTTGTGGGTTCTATAGAGCCAAGGAAGAACATCGAAGGTTTGCTTAAGGCATATATTTGCTTAAAAGAAAGAATAAAAGATGATCTTCTAAAACTGGTGCTTGTTGGATTTAAGGGATGGAAAAACAATGAGATTATGGAATTAATTAAAAAGGTAAAAGAGGACATAATATATTTAGGATATTTGTCAGATGCGGAATTAGGAAAATTATACAATCTTGCGACAGCATTTGCGTATCCATCAATTTACGAAGGTTTTGGACTTCCACCATTAGAAGCAATGGCATGTGGCTGTCCTGTTATCACATCGAATATTGCAAGTCTTCCAGAGGTTTGTAGTGATAGTGTATATTATGTTAACCCCTATGAGATAGATGACATTGCAGATGGGATATATAAGATAATAACGAATGAAGAACTAAAAAAGGGATTGGTTCAAAAAGGATTAGAAAGAGCTAAGTTTTTCAGTTGGGAAAAATCGGCAATGGAGCATCTCAGGGTTTTTGAGGAGGTCTGTAATTCTTGAAAGTTGCTGTTATTCATGACTGGCTTGTAACATATGCTGGTGCAGAAAGGGTATTGGAGCAAATACTTCAACTTTATCCTGAAGCTGAGCTTTATAGTTTAATTGATTTTTTACCAGCAAATAGAAGAGATTTTATTCTTAATAAAGAGGTTCGCACATCCTTTATCCAAAAACTCCCATCTGCATCTAAAAAATATCGAAATTATCTACCATTGATGCCACTTGCAATTGAACAGTTTGATCTATCCGAATTTGTTTTGATCATCTCAAGCTCTCATGCAGTTGCAAAAGGGGTTATTACAAACTCCAACCAATTACATATATGCTATTGTTATACACCTATTAGATATGCGTGGGACTTATATTATCAGTACTTAAAAGAGTCAGGATTAAATAGTGGTATAAAGGGTATGATAGCAAAGTTTATATTGCATTATATCAGAATTTGGGATTATAGTACGACTAACAGGGTCGATCACTTTATTGCTATCTCAAATTATATAGCCAGAAGAATAAAAAAGATTTATGGAAGGGAATCTTCTGTAATTTATCCACCAGTTGATGTTAATAAGTTTGAACCTCTCAGCAAAAAGGAAGATTTTTATCTAACTGTTTCAAGGATGGTCCCTTATAAAAAAATAGATCTAATCGTGGAAGCCTTTTCAATGATGTCTGATAAAAGGCTTGTCGTCATAGGGGATGGACCAGATTTTACAAAGATCAAAAAAAAAGCTGGTAAAAATGTAGAACTTTTAGGTTATCAGACTTCTGAAATCGTAAAAGATTATATGCAGAAAGCCCGTGCTTTTATCTTTGCTGCAGAGGAGGATTTTGGTATTGCACCTGTAGAAGCACAAGCTTGTGGAACACCTGTAATAGCTTATGGAAAAGGTGGGGTAACAGAAACAGTAATAGCAGATAAAACAGGCTTATTTTTTGAAGAACAAACATTGGATAGTCTGATTAAAGCCGTTAAATACTTTGAAAGCGTGGAAGATAAATTTGATGTTGTGGAAATAAGGAAGAATGCAGAACGATTTGGAATAGAAAGATTTAAAAAAGAATTTAAGGAATTTGTTGCAAGAGTTATTTTTATTCCAGTTTCTTAATGGTTATAATGTGTTTAGTAGCCGCAAGAATAATAAAAAGAGGAGGTATAGAGTATGTTTATTTCGGAAAAAAGTATGAAAAAAAATTTCAACACTATTGGGATTATATAATTGCTGCAATCATTACACCTTTAATTTGGGGTTGGTATTATGGTGACCATTTTAAGCTTTCGCTTTCCTATCCCTTAACCAACCAGAGTGATTTGTGGATGGGTTTTGCATCAATAAAAGCACTCATTAATGGAGAATGGTCACCTTTTTCGGGAATAGTATTAAATCATATTGGATCTCCATTTGGGGCTGTAAATATAAGTATGGATTATCCCATACTTGAGCAATTACAATTTGTTTTTATCTGGATTATAGGTTTTTTCTTCTAATCCCTTTTTGGTCATGAATATATATTACATATTGGGATTTGTTTTTGTCGTTTGGACAATGATTTTTTTAACAAGACAATTTCATATTAGTCAAGAAATTGGTTTTGTTGTGGGTTTGTTGTATGCATTTATTCCATATCATTTTTTTCGGTATGAGCATATTATGCTGGCATCATATTGTTTAATTCCAATTGCCGGATTATTGTTATTTTGGATATGGTCAAAAAAACCTCTTTTTGTTTTTAATAAACGATCACCTGTATGGTGGGCAGTATTTGATCGTAAGAGTTGGTTTGCTGGAATAGCCGCCCTGCTTATTGGATTTTGGCATGTGTATTATGCTTTTTTTTCTGTATCTTTGTAGTGGTGGCAGGTGTGAGTGCAACATTGTATCAACATAGTCGAAGGCATTTGATTAGTGCTTTCATTTTAATCGGATTAGTTTTTACTGCTTTAAGTATCACAGCTATTCCGACTCTTTATGGACAGTTAATTCAAGGCAAAAACCATGAGGTTTGCTGTCGCTCTTCAGTTGAAAGTGAACTTTATGGTTTGAAAATAGTAAATATTCTTTTACCATTTCCTAATCACCGATTTGGTCCTTTTAAGCATTTACGCAATAAATATCAAGGAAGTCTATCTGTCGAAGGAAGTGTTGAATACATTGGGTTGATAAGTAGTTTAGGCTTAATTGGAATTATATCGTCCTTGTTATTTTTAGTTAAAAGTCCAATGTATTCTAAATTTTTGCTTTTAACAATAACAGGTATTTTATATGCTACACTTGGGGGGTTTTCTGTTTTTTTTGCGATTCTGATTTCGCCCCAAATTCGTTGTCCGAATCGAATCAGTCCTTATTTAGCATGTTTTGCTTTATTTTGGGTCGCTTGGCATTTACAAAAAATAAAAAATATCATTCCCAAGAAATGGGTTTTTTATATTAGTTTATTATTGCTATTAATTATAGGTCTTAACGATCAAATTGCACCTTATATGGTTTTCCGACCTTCGAAAGATGCTATAGATTCAGATCAGAAATTTATTCAAGCTATCGAATTACAAATCCCAAATGGTTCGGTTATTCAACTGCCATACTTATCTTTCCCTGAGGTGCCTCCTGTTTACGATATGACAGATTACAGTCATTTGCGTGGGTATCTTTTTTCAAATCATTTAAATTGGAGTTATGGTGCTTTTCGGGGGCGTGATGCTGCCAAAAAAATTGAAGCAATCAGTCGAGAACCTTTAAGCTTATTAAAAATCCGAGAAATGGGATATGCTGGTATTTATATTGATCGATATGGATATGCTAATCATCAACCTACTATTGAAACACAATTACAAAATGAGCTAAAACAAAAACCACTTGAAAGCATTAATAAGCGTTTTTGTTTTTATAAATTGTAAAAAAGGTGACCATATATGTTAAGAGATCGAAGCAAGCAGTTATTATGGCTTTTTCTTGTTGTAGATAGCATAAGTATAATCATGGCATTTATTAGTGCCTATTATATCCGCCAGGGTTTTACAGGGACACGATTGTTTTATAATCCACCCGTTCCTTTCATCATGTATCTGCCTGTTTTGGTACTGGTTATTATTGTTTTTCCCTGCGTTTTCTTCATCTCAGGATTATATCAGCCCATAAGGTCTATCAGCTATCTTAAAGAGATACTTAACATCCTGAAAGCATCTATATTAGGGGTATTTCTGACCTTTGCCCTTGCATTTTGCCTGAAACTTGGCTTTGTCTCCAGAAGCCTTCTCTTCCTTTTTTGGTTTCTGATTACCCTCTATCTTCCCATTATCAGGATAATTTTGAGGTATTTTTTAGCATCATTATACCTAAAGGGATATAACTCTCAACAGGTACTTATTGTTGGAAAGGGAGAGCTGGCGGAGAAGATATCCTTTACCTTGAATAAACACCCTGAACTTGGGTTTCATATCATTGGGTTTATTGATGAGGAAGGGAATAGTGATAAAGCCTCAAGGGTGCAAACAATGGGCAAGATAAATGATATTCCTGACATCTTACATGAGACAATAGTGGATGAGGTTGTATTTGCTGTACCTATTGAGGACTGTGAACGGATGACTGAAGCCATTAAGCTGTGTGAAGTAGAAGGGATTAGGGTGCGAATAGTCGCTGACCTGTTTGAGAGAACCATTGCTCGGGCAAAGATTGATGACATTGACGGCATACCTATTATTACTCTGGAGACAGGACCTGCTCAAGAGCTTGCTCTTGCTGTTAAAAGAGTGCTGGATGTAATTGTCTCTTTTCTTAGCCTGATCATATTAAGTCCTTTATTTGTAATAATTGCCTTATTAATCAAGATTGATTCCCCTGGTCATATATTTTTCAGACAAGAACGAATGGGACAAAATGGAAGACGGTTCAAGTTGTTAAAGTTTCGTTCCATGATAGATGGTGCTGAAGGGTTGCAAACAAATATTCAGGGACTTAATGAGGCAAGTGGTCCAGTATTTAAGATAAAGAATGATCCAAGAATAACTATGGTTGGACGATTTTTAAGAAAAACATCCCTTGATGAGTTGCCACAATTCATTAATGTTTTGAAGGGAGAGATGAGCCTTGTTGGACCACGCCCACCACTGCCAGATGAGGTGGCTCAATATAAGAACTGGCAGAGAAGAAGGTTGTCCATGAAACCCGGCATTACTTGCATCTGGCAGGTGAGTGGAAGAAGCAATGTGTCCTTTGAAAAATGGATGAAAATGGACATGGAATACATTGATAACTGGTCATTAGTGCTGGATATTAAGATATTATTGAAAACCATCTGGGTTGTTTTGTATGGGAAAGGGGCATATTAATCTGAACCTGTCCCCATTTTCCTCACATATTTGTGAGCATACCATTGTATTGTCTTAACTATTCCACTTTCAAAATCTTCTTCCTGTTTCCATCCAAGTTCGGTTTCAATCTTTGTTGCATCAATCGCGTATCGCTTATCATGCCCGGGTCTGTCTTCTACAAAAGATATAAATTCCTTATAACTCTTATCACCTTGTCGAGGTATTAATTTGTCCAATATTTCACATATTTTATTCACAATATAAACATTAGTTCTTTCATTCCTGCCACCAATATTGTAAGTCTCACCAACTCTACCATTATGATAAGCGAGGTCAATCCCATTGCAATGATCCAACACATAAAGCCAATCCCGTACATTTTTGCCATCTCCATATATCGGTATAGGCTCATTTGCCAATGCCTTTCTGATAATGGTTGGAATCAGCTTCTCGTCGTGCTGTTTTGGTCCATAGTTATTGGAACAGTTTGTTATTACGGTATTAAGCCCATAGGTATGGTGATAGCTTCGGACTACCATATCAGATGCTGCTTTACTGGCACTGTATGGTGAGTTGGGTGCATATGGTGTATCTTCCGTAAACAAACCTGTCTTTCCTAATGTGCCATATACCTCATCAGTGCTTATATGATGAAAACGACAGCTCTCATAACTATTTTTGTGTATAAACGGTTTTTCTAACCAGTACTGCCTTGCAACATCAAGCAGGGTAAAGGTGCCATTTATATTGGTCTTGACAAATACCTCGGGACCAGCAATGGAGTTATCCACATGACTTTCAGCAGCAAAATGAATAACCCCACGAATATCATATTCCTTAAACAAAAATTCTACAATCTCGCGGTTACAAATATTACCTTTAATAAACTTATATTGAGGATGATTTTTTGCCTCAGAAAGATTTTCCAGACTGCCTGCATATGTGAGATTATCCAGATTAACAATCATGTAATCATGATATTTCTTCAGAAAATAGCATACAAAATTGGCACCAATAAATCCAGCACCACCAGTAATCAGAATAGATTTCATATTATCTCCTTTTTCGGTTGGATTAGACAATTTCTCAAAGAATCACGCCAATAAGAAATATTGGCTCTGAAGATTTGCTTAACTTTTTTCTTGCTCAGCACACTGTAACACGGTCTCCTAGCAGGAGTAGGATACTCATAGGTTTCAATAGGCTCAATGGTACAATCAATTTTTGCCAGCTCAATAATTGCTTTGGCAAAGTCATACCAACTTGCTACGCCTTCATTTGAATAATGATAAATATCAGGTTTTTCATGTTGAGATATAAATTGTATGTTATTGAGAATAAATTCTGCCATATCCTTTGCGTATGTCGGAGTCCCAATCTGATCATATACAAGCTTAAGTCTATCACGCTCCTTTCCAAGTCTTATTATTGTCTTTACAAAATTATTCCCATAATTTGAATACAGCCACGATGTCCGAAAAATTATTGCCCTAAAAGCATTTTTGAGAATTTCCTGTTCACCTTCAAGTTTAGTCTTGCCATATACTGAAAGAGGATTGGGTTTGTCGGTTTCATTATATGGTGTTGACTTTTCACCATCAAAAACATAATCCGTTGAGATATGAATCAGCGGAATATCAAACTCATTTGAAACTAAAACCAGATTTCTCACAGCATCTACATTAACTATTGTTGCAATATCAGGCTTACTTTCAGCCACATCTACTGCTGTATATGCTGCACAATTAATAACACACGATACCTTGTTTTCTAAAACATTTTGTTTAACTAATGCGAGATTTGTTATATCTAAATCGGATATATCCGTAAATATAAACTGATAGGGATAATTATCTGACAAATCACGAATCTCCCTGCCAAGCTGTCCACCCGCACCAGTAACTAATATCTTCATAAATAATCCTCACTGTACAAAAACAGTTCTGCATCTTTCAAACATGGCAACTGCTTATCCTTATCTAAAAGCAAAACTTGGCTTTCATCTATCTGCCATGCAATATTCAAATCAGAGTCATTATAGAGTATGCCCCGTTCATGTTCTCTGGAATAAAAATTATCAACCTTGTAAGCAAAAACAGCCTCTTTGCTCAACACCACAAATCCATGGGCAAAACCTTTTGGTATAAAAAGCTGTCTTTTGTTCTCATCACTTAACTCAATAGCGACACATTTGGCAAAAGTAGGTGAACCCTTGCGAATATCCACTGCAATATCAAGTACCCTTCCCTGAACCACTCTCACTAATTTTGATTGAACAAAGGGTGGTAATTGATAATGCAATCCCCGTAATGTTCCAAAAACAGATTTGGATTCATTGTCTTGAACAAATGTTATCTTTCTGATATTTGCTTCAAAAACCTTTTGATTATAGCTTTCAAAAAAATATCCTCTCTTGTCAGTAAATACCTTTGGCTCAATAATCATTACTTCAGGAATATCTGTCTTGATAAATCTCATAACCCCTCTATCTTTGGTAAATTCAGGAGATATTGTCCATACCCATTTTTCTTCATCGGCTCTGCCAGTCTCAATAGTTGTTCTTTGTCTATATATCCAAGCATGTAGGCAATTTCCTCTATGCAGGATATCTTAAGCCCTTGTCGTTTTTCAATGGTTACAATAAACTCTGAAGCCTCAAGTAAGCTTTCATGTGTGCCGGTATCAAGCCAAGCATAACCCCTTCCCATAAGTTCAACCCTTAAGTTGCCTTGTTCTAAATACTCTCTATTTACATCGGTTATTTCAAGTTCCCCGCGATATGAGGGTTTAATCTCTTTGGCAATGTTAATAACACTATTGTCATAGAAATATAAACCTGTTACCGCATAATTTGATTTGGGATTTTGAGGTTTTTCCTCTATGGATATAACCCTGCCATTTTTATCAAATTCAACCACCCCATATCTTTCAGGATCCTTTACATAATAACCAAAAACAAACGCTCCTCCCAAATTCTCTACAGCAAACACTGCTTTTTTTAACCGTTCAGTTAACCCCTGTCCATAGAAAATATTGTCACCAAGAATAAGACAAACACTATCATTTCCTATAAACTCCTCACCCAAGATAAACGCTTCTGCCAGACCATTAGGATTCATTTGTTCTTTATAGGTAAAATTTAGTCCCAAATGCGAGCCGTTCTTAAATATCTCCCTAAAGTGTGGCAAGTCTTGTGGTGTTGAAATAATTAGAATTTCTCTTATACCCGTCAGCATAAGTACTGAGAGTGGGTAGTAAATCATTGGTTTGTCGTAAATTGGCAAAAGCTGTTTACATACCGATAATGTTACCGGATAAAGTCTTGTGCCACTGCCACCGGCTAAGATAATGCCCTTCATTATTCCTCCTGAAAATCAGTGTGTTCTAAAAATTTTCCTTGTTAGCTGTTAGGTCAGTCAAGGAGCAGACATTGAAAGTAGAAAGTAGAATTAACTTTAATACCCCATCTCTCTTTTTCCCATTTCTGCTTATCCCTTACCTTATCCTTCTCTACTCCTGTCGTTTACAAACCCCCTAATATCCTCACAGTCTCATCTTCCAAAATCCCATTGGCTATCATTTTCTTTAATGCTTCTTGAATTCCCTCTTTCTTGCCTTCTTCTCTGCCTTCTTTTCTGCCTTTTTCTCCCATTGCACACATGTAGATTCATAAAAACTGGCTCTATCGTGTAATGATTCCAAATAATGTTTATACGATAACTGTTCTTTTTCAGGCATTCATAAAGGGGTGGCTCAAGGACAGCATTAACTCTTGGGTTTTTTGTAGGCATGATGTTCACTTCCAAGATAATAATAGCATAAGTGATGAACCTTTGTCAATAAGTTTTTTCGAGGTAGGGTATAATTATGGAATTAAATATCGCTTTATGGCTAATCGGCATACTCTTTACCCTGAGCATACTTGCAATTAAGCTGGGCTTTGGATTAGGCTTTAGTGGCTTGAGATGGCAGGGAATCTGCGGGATATTTTTTTCGTATCTGGTAATATTTGTCCTGATGGCTATATTTTCAAGCCAGCTTATCAAACTCCTTGAGCCTGTTCTGAGAAAGGGGCAGTATCTTCATGCAGTGATGGCGATGGGGATGATTGTCTGAGGGATGTATGTGGTAAGGCTGAAGGCAGGAGGCGATTTACATGCCTTATGGCTTATAATTCCCTGCCCTGTCTGCCTCACGGGATGATTACATCAAGGAAATCGGGGAAAAGACCACCCCCTTGCAATTCGTGTTCTGGATGACAAAACGCTGGAGGATAAGAAAAACACTTGACAATATCATATAAGCAATGATATACTATCCTAAATTTGAAAAGAGAAGGAGAAAAACATTATGGTTGCTACTATACTTGAATTCTTAGCTGTTATTGTAAAAAATATTATTGATGCCACAGGCTATTGGGGGGTAGGAATAGCCATGGCCATAGAAAGTGCTTGCATCCCTTTACCTTCTGAGATAATAATGCCCTTTGCAGGCTGTCTAATAGCTGAGGGAAAATTTACGATGTTCTGGGTAGTATCTGCCGGGACATTAGGTAATTTAGTTGGATCCATAATTGCCTATTGGGTTGGTAGGGTTGGCGGCAGACCGTTTATTATGAAATATGGTAAGTATATCTTAATAACTCATCATGATATAGATGTAGCGGACAGATGGTTTAATAAATATGGGGATTGGGCTATATTTATTACCAGAAATATGTCGGTTATTAGAACATTTATCTCCCTGCCAGCAGGCATAACCAGGATGAATTTCTTTAAGTTCTGTGTTTATACAACTATTGGCTCTATTCCCTGGAATTTTGGTCTTACTTATTTAGGGATGAAATTTGGTGAAAAATACCATTCCACCATTTCACCAATATTCCATAAATTTGATGCGGCCATAGGGATACTTCTTGTTATTGGGCTGTATATCTTTATCAGGAGGCATCTTAAGAAAAAATAATACGGTGGGAGATATTTTAATTTCTTGAGGGAACTTCCGTTGAACCGTAAACCAGACACCATATATGCAAACCAATAGATTTGTTTACATATACGGTTGGTTCGCTCCATATTTTGATCAATCTTTATTTACGCATAATGTCAACTATTTTATTGGTTTGCATATATAATAAAAATGGTAACTACTCAGGTAAAGGAATTTACCACTCAAGACACAAGGGTATACGGTAACTACTTGTAGCTATATTGGACGGAAAAACTACGAAATACGCGAAAAACCGCGAAAATTAAT
>Ga0210021_1003075_pt1 | contig 13845 bp, 19 predicted proteins | sample CryGeymeta201517_FD_183981 | JGI IMG/M metagenome (GOLD analysis project Ga0210021, IMG submission 183981) | Groundwater microbial communities from Crystal Geyser aquifers in Utah, USA - Crystal Geyser metaG 2015-17 (SPAdes) (version 2) | ecosystem: Environmental > Aquatic > Deep subsurface >... | reverse complement strand
TGCTGGCACAGGCCATGCGCCTACGACTATTAGTCTATCTATGTTAGTCATATCATCATATAATATCTCAATACATTTTTTGTCCAATACAACATCAGCATCGATAAAGGTCATTGGGACATCCCTGTTTACTGCTGATCTTGCTATTTCATTTTGGGCAAATGCTTTTCCTTTCCTGCTTCGAAGAGGATTAATGTGAAGCCTCGGATATCTTTTTATACCTTCTAATATGCGTTCCTCGGTTCTGTCAACACAACCATTAGTGCATACTAATGTCTCAATTCTTGCATTTATGGTTTGAGAATCAAGAGATTCTAGACACGAGAGGATATTATCCTCTTCATTATAGGCTGCTATTCCATAATAAAGATCTGGAAGCACATTCATCATCTCAATACATCACTATGCCAGCATAGGTATCATTTCCTGAATCTGCAAGTTCTCTAGCTTTTTGATAATCTCTTTCGGCAAGATCCTTCATACCAAGTGCCATAAAAACATCTCCCCTGTCTCCATATGCCTCTGCATAGTTTGGGTCAATTTCTATGGCTTTTGTGTGATCTTGTGCCGCAAGTTCAAATTCTTCTAACTTCTGATATGCGAATCCTCTATTATTGTAAGCTAATGCTGAATTTGGCATAAGCTCAATTGCTTTTGTAAATACTGGGATCGTTTGGTCATTATCATCCAAGTAATAGTATGCATTACCTAAATTCCTATAGGCTTCACCAAAATCTGGGTTAATAATAAGGGCTCTCATATAATCCAAAAGAGCCAAATCATACCTATCCATATATTTGTGGCATCTTCCTCTGAGATTATACGCATCTGCAAAATCATGATTCATCGATATGATTTGATTGAGTTCTTCTATAGCATCTGAAGGTCGTTCTCTCATTAAGAGGCTTTTTGCCTTGCTTAATGCAAGATAGGATGGATATTCATTGAAATCTAAATCTGAAGGAGAAACTTCTACATATTTGCTGTTACCCTCATATACTCTAACAGAATGAGGCAGCCATTTTCTCAAGGAAAATAATATATAAAGAGCAATATTTTCATCCGTTGCTCTGCCAATAATATCATCAAGATAAGCACCATTCATACTTGACAGAACCCCCCGCAATGCACTTACAGGACTATCATAATCCAGACCATCAACAAAACCATTCCTGATCTTACCACTAAAAATAACCTCTACTCCAAACATATCTTCTCTTAAACATCTAGTTCCATGAGTTGCTGTGAAATTATCCAATATACCAAGTCTTGCCATAATATCAGCCTATAATCTTTACCTTATCTCCCAAGCTATTTGCAGTCCTATCAAGCCTTTCATTAACAACATCATTACTAACCTTGTCAGGCAATGAGGCAGAATCTGACATTTCATGTTCAGAGTAACGAAAACATGTGACGAAGTCAAATCCCACATCATCTAACATCTCAAGAGTTCTTTCGAAATCTTCGTTTGTTTCTCCTGGAAATCCCACAATTATATGAGAACCCTGAAAAATATGAGGAGCTGATGTTCTCGTTCTTTTTAACGCACTAATAGCATCTTCAGCGGTATAAGGTCTTCTCATTAACCTGAGTATCCTATTGCTTCCTGATTGCATAGGGAAGTTTGATCCTCTTATTTTATGACCATTTCTAGAACGAAATATGTCAATATATTCATCCAGATTTCTTATGAGCCAGTTGACGTTGAAGTCATGTATAAAAACTTGGTAATCCCCATGAACTGAAATTAAATCTCTTAACAAATCGTAAAATCTAATACCCAAGTCTCTTCCATATGCTCCAGTATCTCCAGCCATAAGCATTACTGTTCTCTCACCCATTTCTATTCCATCTTTCATTTGTTTTGCTATAGAATCTGGAGATTCGCTTTTGAGTCTTCCTGTAGCTTTTCTTATCATACAATATGAACAGTTGCCTAGACATCCCTCACTTATTCTTAATTTAAAACCTCTTTTTGCCATATCATATTCTTCCCTTGGGGAAAGATCAGATGAAACTCCAAATCTCTGTTCTGAATCAAATCTTGATCTATTTGGGTAGCTAATATCATCTAATGCTACTGATAGACCAAGAAGGTCATTCAAAACATAGATGTCTCTAGGAGAAAATGTCCCATATATGTCATATTTAGACAATCTACTTGGACTTATAGAAGGCAAACAACCACCAACTATCAATTTACCATTCTTTGGAATGGATTTTGATATTTGTTCTATTCTTGACAAAGACCTTTGTTCATTGCTAGAATCAACACCACAAGTAATTATTATGGAATAATCACACCCCAAAGGAGAATCTGAAATATCTACTTCATTAGCCTTAAGGTAATCAACAACCCTCTGTGCATCCAAGTTCCTTTGCTCACAACCCACACAGTCTACATAAACTCTCATGAGAAATCGCCCCTGCGTGCTTCCCAATCTACTGTGCTTCTCATGCTAACAGGAAATATGGTCATTGCCTCTGGGTATTCTAAAAAAAGTTCATGTTCGTTTCTAGCTATTTCCAATATATAATCTTCTGCGGGATGTGGGTGTTTTCCCAATACTGAGTTCGGGTCTGCATGAAATATGTTTGAAGCTATGCCTACTCCTCTATCTAAGAAATATCTATTACCTTCCATGACTTTTTCAGCTGGCTCAAAACCCCAAACTAAACCACAATACACATTATAATTACCGAAAACATCTCTTGCATGGCCAATGGCATCTAGCCATTTATCATATCCATAGTGTAAGTTTTTTCCTGGACATATACTTTTAAATAACTCTCTATCAAAAATTTCCAAATTGAATGCTATAGATGTTACACCTGCCCCTCTATATTCATTAATAACATCAAAATCATTCGGCGGATGGGTTAGAACATGTATTGGTATTTTTGGATCCAAAGCATCATACATAGCTCTTATCATTCTTAATACATATTCTCTAGTTTCACTGTCATTTCTTGGCGTACCAGTAGTAACAGATATTATAGGTATATCCCTCCATTTAGTTCTTTGAAATAGTCGTGTGGCCTCTGCAATATTATCTTCTATAAAATTTGATGTCATGTGTTTGCCAGCTGTCCTTCTTGTATTTCTCATTGAACAAAAACCACATGGCACCCCTTCTGAGAAATAATAACATTCTGGATAAAGGAAAAAACCTGGGGTATCTTGACCCGCAACCGCTATTATCGATTCGCTTGGCGTCCCATCACTCAGTTTTTTATCAAAATATTTTGGTCTTTCAGGAAGACCAATATCCTGTACGTATCTATCATTATGATAAAGTCTCAATTCATTATCTTCCATTTTCAGATTCCATGGAGAACCTTCCCTCCTGAGCAAAGCAGATACGATTTCATTACCGAGAAGCAAGACCTGTGGGAATCTGTGTTCTGGCATCACACCTTTACTCGTTCTCCCATAAACAAATTGATTATCATAGAATTCTCGACTATAATCACTAAAAAGATTCATATCAAAATTTATTCCTTTTGACAGCAAAGATACTTTGATTTCTGCTGGATTTTTTTCATTTATCATCTCGATCGTCTTCTTACTATATCAAGCACAATGGTTTTTTATGCAGATAAAAATAAAAAGGGGTTATATGATCATTTCTTTGCCTTAATGCCTTCTTTTCTAGAATTAGATCTCTAAATATGACTATCCTTTTTGATGGAAATTATTTCTATTTTCTATTAGAAACAGATTGAGAAAACCTTAGCAGATAACCGTCTGGATCCAAGACCAGTATTTCTTTAACCCCTAGAAGAACATCCCCCTTTCTGTACCAGTTCTTCTTAGGCATCATCTTTACGGGATATTTATGGTCTTCAAGTTTCTTGACTATTCTATCAACATCATTCACATCAATCGAAAGATTGACTCCCCTGCCAAAAGGATATTCCAATTTGCCTGTACTCCAGTTTTCGTTGTTTTCCTGAATCATTATCTGAGATCCTTGGATTGATAAGAAGGCGAATTTCGACTCCTCTCTTTGATACTCAATCTTAAAACCAAGAATTTTCGTATAGAATTCAAGACTTTTGTTAAGGTTTGAGACGCTTAATTCAGGAATCAGTTTGTTGAATTTCATAATACCACCAACTAAATCTTTCTACACTTAAACACAACAAATGTTGGAATATACTTCCATTGATTGTACCTTTCTTTTCCTAGTATTTTTTCAGCTTCCTTTGGTAGTTGCGACTCCCTTAAATCTTCTATCTGGAAACCATTCTTTAGCACGAAGCTAAATAAGTCTTCAAAGGTGAAATGCATCGATAGTATCTTGGCATTTCCCATTCTCTTGCTGCTCCAATAGAACTTCCTTCTCGTGAAATAATCACTTACAACAACAGCTGGTTTATTCTTATATTCAGTGAATTCATCAATACAGCTATTTACTGGGTGATTGGTTGAGAACACAAGAATGCCATCTTTCTTTAAAACCCTTTGGAACTCTTTAAATACACCAGTCGGATCTTCGAAATAGTGAATAACAAGAGAAGCAAGAATTGCATCAAATGAATCATCTTCATATGGCAATTCATCTACGCTGCCTTTATCAAATTTAATCTCAAGACCTTTACAGTACTCTTCTGCAATATCTAGCATTTTTTTACTGATCTCTATCCCAGTGACTTTTGCACCATTCTGTGCGAGGATCTTAGAAGAAATGCCAGTTCCACAGCCAGCATCCAATATCTCCTTCCCACTCACATTTCCAAGTAATGAAAATGACAAAGGCATTTCCATAAGCTCATTGAAGTGTTTTTCTTTTGTTCTCTTCTCATGAAATATTTCTGCCAACTTATCATAAAGATTTTCTGTTTCTTCTTTGAGACTCATATCATCCACATTACTTATTTTGGGTAGATTCTTTAAATATCAAGATGAAAATTTTTATTGTTTAATTCCATCAGGAAATTATCTGATATTCCAATAATTCGCTCGCTTTATACTCGGGCTTCGCCCTCGTTAAATGCTCGCTCATTTATTGACATCTACCTTCATTTCCCCTCATTCCATACCAAAAGTATATTTAGGGCTCCTTTCGATAGTATGTTTTGAGCAGGTAACCTATTACTCTAAGTAATAAATTCGTGGTAGAATGGAGTGTCAATTTGTAAAAACCGATGGAGAACATTGCAAAGCGAAAGCTCTGGATGATGACAAGTTCTGCTTCTTCCACAGCAAAAACGAAGAAGTAATGGAATCCAGAAAAGAAGCAGCATCAAAAGGCGGGAGAAGTAATAAGAAAGTAGAATGCACACAAGGTCCTATCAAGATCAATAGCACCTCGGAAATTATAGACCTGTACGAAAAAACTGTTAATGATTTGAGGGCAGGCAAAATAGACATAAGGAGAGCTAACTCAATAGCATACATCTGCAACTCCATGCTCAAGGCATTTGAGCAAAGGGATGTCCTAGCAAAGCTCCAAACGCTGGAGACTGTGCTGAATGTTAAAGGCGGTTAAATGAATAAGCTGGAATACAGAATAGACAAGCTATTCAGAAGTTTGAATATTGACCAAAGAAAGACTATGTTTGATTACCTTGCATTCCAATCCAAGACAGCTTCTGACAAGGATAAAGAGCTGATAGCCCAAAAGATAAATCAGTTGCTGCATTCAACTTCAAGCGATCAGCTGTGGCTTTTCAATCATTTCATGTTTGATAAATTCAAGAAGATACTCGAAGAGGATATAAAAACAAATCATCCCATAAGAAAAGCACTGGTTCTCGAGAATCTCAGATTAAGGTTGTTCCTGGATATCCACAGGCACCATGGGCTTTACAAGGACTGCTTGCTGGTGGCAATTAGAATATCGCATGACCTCTCAAAAGAGGAATGGGATGGGTTCGTGAAGTTTATCGGCGAGGCATTCAAGGAGATTAACAAAGGGAAGAGTGAGGAAGAATCGGCAATAGATCCCATAAGGCTGCATATGCTGATGGAGAAGCTTTCATCGAAGAACCAGAAGAAAATAGAGAAGCTTAAGAACAATGGCTTGAAACCCAAATGCTTGGAGCTGCTGCACAGGCAGGACTGGATAGAAAGTGCAGGCATGGATAGTTTCATCAGGCTGGTTGTGCTATTGGATCAGTATCTTGTTTTAGAATTAGGGAGAGATAGGTTGTTCCAGTTCGACATAATATCTGAATTTGAATCTTTGGCTGAGGGCGAGAAAGGAATCAGAAGCCTCATAGCTGATTACCTCAAAGCTCTTGACTGTGATGAGGGGATGGTTAGGATTGCTGCTGAGGATTGCTTCCCGTTCTCAGCTACTATTGAAGTATTGGATAAGTTTTCTGGGGAGATGAATGGTCAGCTGGGCGATATGCTGAATAGTATTCCGGAGTTAGAAGAGGTTAAGAAGCAGATGATTTTGAAAACCAATAAAGATCCCATTTAATTCCGTGAAAATATTTAGATCCACTTTCTGTAAGGAAATAAATGTGTTTTTTAGCTCCTTGCCTAACCTTAGTCCCATCTTTCTTTTTAAAACTGAGTTGCTCAATTCTTTTCTTAGGTTGTTTTCTATATTTTTTTATTTTGTGTTTATCAACAAGACCTATCTTCTTAAGTGAATATAATATTTCTTTGATTGCTGTGATAGAAATATCAATTCCATTTTCATCCATTTCATTTTTTATTAATCCACATATTTCTCCAAGACCCTTTGGCTTAACTATTTCTTTGTCATATTTTCCCTGTGAGAACCTATTTTCATATAGCACTTTAAGTGTCAATAATCGTTGAATTTTTGCCCCATAAATATTACAGTATTCTATGTCATTTTGTACTTGCCCTAGCAACAGACTAATTTTATCCAGTTCTTCTTTACAACCAATAAGCACTTCGAAAATTTTTCCATTAATGCCTTTAAAATTAAAATCCGGTAGATTGAAACTAAATTGAAATGATATTGAATCCAAATTTTGTTTGTCATTCGTGAGTAGAATATAATAACTTCTAATATTATTGAAGTAGCGGTTCAACTCTTTATAGCATAGAATTAATTCATAGGGTTTTTTAATCCTTCTTTTTTCATAAGTGAGATAGAGTTCCCCAATAATTCTGTCTATTCTCTCAATTATTTTTCCTACAAAGTCTAACTTATCCCCCACTAATTTCATTGTATCTATATAAAGATCTTTTCTTATTTTCTGAGTTTCGTTAATTATTTCTTGGGATAGGGTAGGTAGTTCTATATTCTTGCCATCTATTAAGGGTAATATCTCACCTTTCCGTCCTGATCTAGGCATATGGAAGTTTTTAGATTCTCCTTTATTCAAAATCTCACCTCTTGAATTTTGTCACAAAAAACAAAGAAAAACTGATTAAATCTATCCTTCAGTCGATACACCAATAATAGAAGTAGAAGAAGAAATAGATTTGCATTTTTCTTCTTCGGAGGTTATACGATGGAAGTAAAATTTACTCAAACAGATGCAAGAATTGTAAAAGCTTGCAAGATGCCTAAAAGACCAATAGAATTGGTGGAACAGTTCAAATTTGGAATGAGTTACAGTTATCTCAACCAGAGACTCTCTTTCTTAGCAGCAGTCGGGGTTTTAGAAAAATGTAATTCAGAAGGGCGAGAAAAAAATGCGACTTGGTACAGCGTGGTTGATAGAAAGTATCTTGAAGAAGCTGAGAGAATTTTGGGTGAAGGTGGAGACAATGTTAAAAGTTAAATTGGAATGTAATAATGTACCATCTTATAAAGTTGCTGATTGTTTAGCTAGATTCTCCAAAAAATTCCCTCTTGCATACAAAATCGAATCTGAAGGAACAAAGGTTGCGGTGGAATTTAGAATTACATCAATGTCACTTTTGAATGAGCTTAAAAGGCGTCTAACACATCTAAAGGGTGCTAACTTTGAATACCTTAAAATAGAGAAGGTGCTGAATGATGAAGAATCAAGAAGATGAACAAATTAAATTTATGCCCGCCTCTTGGGTCATACTTCATGAATTGTGGTTAAAAGAAAAAGAAAAAAGTGGTTTCAATGCTGAAAATAACTCTGGAGCTAGAAGCTAATAGATTACAAAAGATTGAACAAAAGTTTTTAGAGGAATTGTTTATTAGATTCAATAAACATTTTTCTAATTCCAGATTAGTTGGGCTAAACCAAGAAAAGATTATTAAATTCCCAATAATTTGGTCATGGTTCAAGAATTGGAGATTCTCGAAAAAAGAAGCAAAATATATCATCCAAAGATGGGACGAACTAGGTTTCTGCATCAGAATACCTTACGTTGGGGTTAAGATAAACGATGATGGTGAAGTTTATGGTTAAGATTAAAGAAAATCAACTTCTAGTATTTTTCATCAAAGATGTCAAAGAAAAAATAATAGGTAGTGATGGGGCAGAATATGGCCCATTCAAAGTTGGTGATATAGCAAAATTGCCAAGAAGTAATGCAGCTCTCTTTGTTGAAAAATGTTATTGCAGGATAATAACAAAAAAGAACATCCATAAATTAGAATCAATAAAACCAATGAGCATAAAAGAACTCCAGGAAATACTTGAGACGACTGTAAAACATGATGACATAAACAAGGTTCTAACATTTTTTTGCATGCTTACAGCCTATACCGAAGATTCACAATTCAATTTAAGTTTTAGAGCTCCCAGCAGCACTGGAAAGAGCTACATACCTTTGGAGATAATGTCATTGTTCCCAAAAGAGGATGTCATTTTAATTGCCTATTCAAGTCCAACCTCATTCTATCACGACAGCGGTGAATGGGACAAAGAAAAGAAATGCATCATAATAAATTTAGAACGAAAAATAATCATTTTCCTAGACCAACCACACGACCAATTGCTTATGAGACTAAGGCCCTTATTGAGTCATGACCAAAAAGAGCTTCTATACAAGATTACAGATAAAAAAGAAAGGAAAGGTTTGCGGACAAAAAATGTTCTAATCAGGGGATTCCCGTCGGTGATATTCTGCACAGGTTCTTTAAAGGCAGATGAGCAAGAAGTGACAAGAAATATTTTACTAAGTCCAGAGACTACACAAGAAAAGATTCGTGAATCATTATATCTGAAGGCCTTAAGAGAAGGTGATCCCTATAAATTTCAAGAAAAACTGAAGAACTCAAAAAGGGATTTGCTGGCTCAACGAATTGTTGAAATCAAAAAAACTGCTATTTCTAAAATATTGGTTGATTCCGATTATGTTTATGGAAAATTCGTTAAAAAATATCCTAAACTGAAACCTAAACATATGAGGGACTTGGGAAGGATATTTTCCATAATCAAGGGAATCGCATAATTCAACTTTTGGTCTCATGATAGAGATGAAAACAACAATATAACAGCAACAAAAGAGGATATCGATGAAGCATTTAGGATATGGGATGAACTTGGTGAAAGTCAAGACTTGGGTATCCCTCCATATATCTACAGACTATTCAAAGAAGTTATAGAGCCAATCGTGAAAGATGGGGCTAGTCGTAGGGACATCTCCCAAAAGCATTATGAAGTTTATGGAAGACCTATTCAAGATTGGCTTCTAAGACAACAAATATTGCCTGCTTTGGAATCTGCTGGACTCATTTATCAGGAACCAGATCCTTCAGATAAGAGAAAGATGTTGATATATGTGACTACCCCACCCCTCAACTCACTATAATTTTCCCTCAAAAGAATATAGTGAGTGAAAGGGTGGGGTGAATTGTTCAAAAATAAAAGTTTGTTAAGTTATCTAAAAGTTATGAAAAAAGTCATATCTATCTTTTTGGTATTAATTTTGATATTATCAGGTTGCACGCAACCAGAGATTAAACCTCAAAATACAGGGAAGATTATCTTACCCTCAAAGAAGGATATTGCTATTTTGATTTCGGATGAGTTGAAAAATTTTAATACAATAGATTCATCTGCCCTTAATAATTTTGAAGATTTCCAAAATTTCATTTCTAATGTGAATAGAATAATAGATATAGCAAACGAAAATTTCGGTACAGATTTCAAAAGAATAGAAGTCGAAGAAAGGGAATTCAAGAAACTTTCAAAAACTGCTCATATAGTCGAAAAATACACACCACTAATAGGGCCTTATAATGAATTGATAATTTCAGCTAAGAATCTAGATCCTAAAGATGAAAGTTCAATAAATGAATTATATGTCAATACTCTATTTTTAGGTGGGGATATTTTTCTCATAAATAGTGGTGCCATCCACAAGGCTTCATTTGAAATCACAAGAGAATTGAATAATAAATTGGGTTTAGCTGCTGCAAGAGGGATCTGCGGAGATGCCTGTTATAGTATGTTATTGAGTAAAATATATCAGATCACAAATAGGGCTGTTATTGTAGGGACAAAAGATAAGATAATGAATTGGATTAGAAATGAGACAAAAAAGAATAATTGAGAACTCTATAAATTGATTATTTAAATTCAAAATTCTAAACCAGATTAGAAAACTAAGGGTGTATTCTTTTTCGTGCCTCAAGTTCAGAGGAGAGGAAATCAACTCTTCAGTCCAATTTATGTTTTGGATTTCTCGGTATTATGACCTATCTAAAGATTTTTTTATTAACACAACAGCATACCCGACTGCAACGAGAAACAGGAATATTCCAAACAAATTCCCTTTCAGAAAATTCAATGCATATGTTAGCATGCTGTTTCCTACATAAATTGTGATAAGATTAAGCACGGCTATCAAAAACCACAGCACTATGGCTGCACTAACACCATTAGTGATTGGCGAGATCATCCAGTAGAACTTGTGTGATTTTCTAGAGAAGTAATCGTTATACGCAAAAAACAAGAAAGCTAGGAAGAAGTAGTAGATATGCGTTGTGATCAGATAAGTTAGCCTCAAAACAAAATCGCTCTGCAAGCTGGAGTTGACCAGATTAAGGAGCCACACACAAACCATAAGCCATAATAACCCGAATAAACCTCTGACCAAAGGGCCTATAGGCCCAAAGACATTGAACCACCGGTCTTTACATTTTTTTTCTAATTTTTTTCCTTTCCTTTCCATATGTTTGCTAAATTTCTCTGCAAGGCCTTCTATCTCCTCGCCAAATTCCTTTCCTTTTTTCCCCATTTCTTTTCCAGCTTTATCCATCTTCTTGCCGAATTTCTCTTCCCAATCTCTCCATTCTTCTTCAGTCTTGCCAGCGTATTTCTTTTTGTTGGTTTTCTCTTTCACTTTCTTCGCCATAATCATTACCAAATATTTAATCGTGTTAGAAGTTGAAATAATTTTTTATTTATTCTCGTTTTTTCAATTAACTATAAGAGGGGATAATATGGTAAAGGTTAAGAAAAAGTCTGGAACTTTAGAAGAATTTATGAAAGTTAAGATTGTATCAGTATGCCAAAGGGCTGGAGCAACTGCTAAGGAAGCTGGTGGTGTAGCGGAAGATGTCTCGAAAAAAGTTGTAAAGAAGACTATGGTTACATCAGAAGAGATTGGAAAGATGGTTGTGGATTCGCTTAAAAAAGTCAACAAAGCAGCTGCAGATACATTCGCTAAATTCAAGAAGTAGTTAGAATTTGTTAAAGGGGATGTGAAAGCACATCCTCTTGTTTTTCCTTTATTATTTACATTCAAACAAAAACCTATACCTGTCTTTGCCGACTCTTTCGATGCTTTTTATCTTGATCATCCCGATCTCGCTGGTGTTGTCTGTATGATCATCCCTGCACGGCCTTTTGTCAAACCCATGAATGTCAACGATTCTTATATCTTCCACAGATTCAGGAACTTTTCTCAGGTCAGCAACCTTCTCGGCTTCTTTTCTTGAAAGGATGTATTTTTTGACAGGAAGATTTTTTGATATCACTTCATTTACTTGCTCTTCTAAGGCTTTTGCGTCAATTTTTCTCATGTCAGTATTAGAATAAACTTCCAGTAGACCGCGATCATCGAATTTACAGATGCCTACTCTAACATGGAATTTATTCTCGAGTATTTTTGCCAGGATGTGCTCGGCTATAGGCAGTCTTGGATCCATAAGATAATATTTAATTTTAAGAATTAATTTATGAATTGTATCTTTTCCCGAAATAATTTCCTCTTCCTGGATTCAAAACTTTACATGGTAAAAATCAGAAATAAAAGAAAGCTGAAATGGTGTCTGAAGCAATATCATAGAAAGGAAATCAAGCAGAAATGGCTGTCAAAATACCTTGGAATAACAACTAGGCGATTTCGCCAGATATATTCCGAATACAAAGAAAGCACAGAAATCCCTGTAATAGGCAGGAATATGGGCAGGCCCAGAAAACAAGTCCCGGCTGAATGGCTTGAAATCATCAAAAAGGAATGGAATGAAGACAGGCTGAATGCCTTGTATCTTGAGAAAGTAATCTACCACAGGCATAAAATAAGAATTCCTCATAACACAATACATAGAATTATGCTTGGCGAGGGCTTGATTGGCATGAAAGCAAGGTTATCCCGGGAAAACAGGTTTGCGTTGTTCTGGATGATGCGTCAAGAAAGATTCTTTCAGGAAGTGAGCTGGATCATGCAATAGCAGAGAACTCAGTCGAGATATTGAAAGAAGCAGTTGAGAAACAACAGACGCAGATTCAACATCCCCCAGTCTTTTCAGGGATTTTTCGATTATCAAGATATTTTTAGTTCTTTCTTAGGCATTTAAATTACATTCTGTTAATTCGCTCAATTTTTGAAAGCTCATCTCGCCTGGATATTTTTGTCCATTGACTATCCATGTAGGGTATCCATCTATACCTTTTTCACTGCATAAGCCCTGATTCTCCGTGCATTCGATGTAATTGACAAACTTGAATGAATCTCCGAACATCTTCTTCTGGTTTTGGCAGTGCCCGCACCAATAAGCTCCGTACATTGCGGCTTCTTTTTGCGACAGGCATTTTGCAAATTCATCATAATTTCCAGCTGCTCTATTGTTTAAGAAAAAAACAACCCCTCCTATAATAGCAGCTGCCGCCAAAAAAATTGTTATCCGCTCTTTTTTCACTCAATCACCTATTATCATCAGCCTATTTAATAAGTTGCAAAAATAAGAAATTAATCCCCCTTCTTGTTCTTTAATAATAAAGAATTCGTTACTACGCTTACAGAGCTCATGGCCATCGCCCCGCCTGCAATAATTGGGGATAACATCCAGCCTGTAAATGAATACAGCAAGCCGGCAGCAAGGGGTATTCCCAGTATATTATATATTAACGCCCAGAACATATTCTGTCTAATCTTCGCCATTGTTGCCCTTGACAACTTTATTGCTCTTGGGACATCCATTATATCATTTTTCATAAGTACAACATTGCCTGTTTCCATTGCAACATCTGTTCCAGAACCCATTGCTATTCCTATGTCTGCCTGAGCGAGTGCCGGGGCGTCATTTATTCCATCACCAACCATTGCAACTTTTCCAGACTCCTGGAGTTTTTTCACATAATTTGCCTTATCCTGAGGCAGGACATCTGCAAACACATTGGCTATTCCTGCTTGGCCAGCTATGGCTTTGGCAGTCCTCTCATTATCGCCAGTTATCATGTAAGTTTCTATTTTCATCTTATGCAATTTTTCAACTGCATCCCTCGAAGTATCTTTAATTGTATCTGCAACAGCGATTAATCCCAACACTTTCTTCTCATCAGAGAGTATCATGACTGTTTTTCCCTGCTTTTCCATCATTATGATTTTTTCTTCTACAGAGCTTTTGTCAATCCTATTTTGAGCAAGGAGTTTTGAATTGCCAAAGTAATATTGCTTCTTGTTTATCCTTGCCTTGACGCCATGCCCGGGTATCGCCTCAAAAGAGCTTGTTTTGTGAAGTGAAAGATTTT
>Ga0210021_1003072_pt1 | contig 13851 bp, 10 predicted proteins | sample CryGeymeta201517_FD_183981 | JGI IMG/M metagenome (GOLD analysis project Ga0210021, IMG submission 183981) | Groundwater microbial communities from Crystal Geyser aquifers in Utah, USA - Crystal Geyser metaG 2015-17 (SPAdes) (version 2) | ecosystem: Environmental > Aquatic > Deep subsurface >... | reverse complement strand
AAATCTATGTGATGAACGCGGATGGTACGGGACAAACAAGGTTGACATATGGCTTGGAGAAGTATGCTTGGGCTCCATCCTGGTCACCTGACGGTAGCAAAATTGCTTTTGCCTCTACTGGTTTGGACGGCGGCTGGATCTATGTCATGAATGCCGACGGTTCTGGGGCGACAAGGCTAATTAACTGGGGTGCGGGAGTGTTTGATTTCGGCCCTTCATGGTCACCCGATGGCAGTAAGATTGTTTTCCCTTCTTCCGATGGTGGCCCCGGTGGTTACGAGATCTACGTAGTGAACATTGACGGTTCGGGAGTAACTAACCTAACCAACAACCCGGCACTTGACTGTTACCCTTCTTGGTCACCGGATGGCGGGAAGATCGCTTTCGCCTCCGACCGCAATGGAAACGACGAGATCTACATTATGAATACGGACGGTTCGGGAGTAACTAATCTTACTAACAACTCAGCGTGGGACATGGATCCTTCCTGGTCGCCTGATGGCAGTAAGATTGCCTTCTTCTCCTACCGGGATGGCAATTCGGAGATCTACACGATGAACGCTGACGGTACGGAGCAGACAAACCAGACTAACAACCCAGCAAGTGACTGGTTTCCTTCCTGGGGGCCGGGAGAGGTAGTCATTCCGACACCAACGGCCACATCTAGCCCCATGCCCACGCAGACTCCTGCGCCGCCAGCAACTGTTGGTTTCCTGGATCTGCCTGTGTCTTACTCGAACTTTGCCCAGGCGGCTCAGGGAAATGTCGGAGGCAAAGAAACTGGGCGGGTGAACTCATGGGTCGACCATACCACTCCTACCTACAATAAAAACTGTAACATCACAGTTTGGAGTGGGAGACTCTTCGTTGGTTGCCCGGAAACTCGGGTCGATACGTGTAGTACCGGCATATCCTGCTATGACGGCCATAATGGTGTTGACCTTCAACATCAAAAGGACGTTGTCAATGAGCCGGTGTTTGCGGCTGCGGCAGGAACGGTGGTGGAAGTTTGTCGCAATTACCCATGTGACCGCGACGCCAATCTAGGTATCTACGTCATGATTGATCACGGTAATGGGTATGCGACGCTTTATGCCCACCTGAAGTCGGTCAACAACGGTATCGAGGTGGGTACGGTAATCGCCGCCGTCCAACCTATTGGAGTAATGGGAGGAACTGGGGGATATCCAGTCCATTTGCATTTTGGTGTCTACTACGACCAGAATGGCGATGGAAAATGGACAGATGGTGAGGTTGTCGACCCCTATGGTTGGGCAGGATCTGGTCCAGATCCATGGACTCCAGCGAGTGTTTACTTGTGGAAGTACTCCATCTTGTCAAGAACATTGGCAGGAAACGCTGGAGTCAGTCTTACCAGCCAATCGGGTCTGGTAAACGCCAATGTTCCTGCTGGCGCTCTTACCTCCGAGGTTACACTGGAGTTGTGGGATGCGCCGGTAGCAAATCCGTCGGCTTCTCTGCGTTCCGTGGGACACTCGTTTTGGCTCAGGGTTCTTGAGTGGCTGACAGGAAGTGGCCTTCGCGCTAGCGCAAACGTCACCTCCATGAGTTTCAGTCAGCCGATTGCTCTCACTGTGACCTACGGGATAGCAGAAACTCGCCACCTGGACACTACTCGACTGGTCGTCTACAGATGGGACGAAAGTGGCGGTAGCTGGCTGGCATTGCCAAGCACGATCGACCTTGGCTTGCGACAAGTTGCTGCCCAAACGACCGAGATGGGAGAGTTTGATCTACAAGCTCCCCTTCTTTGTTCGGCCGACAGCACAGAGCCAGACGACAACTATGATACCGCATTGACACTATCGACAGACGGTGTTCCGGTAAGTCGTTTGTTCGACATTGCTGACGATGAGGATTGGTTCCGATTCACGGCGACAGCAGGCAAGACCTACGAACTCTCGACGAGTGGTCTCGGAACAGGAGTGGATACCATTCTTGAACTCTACGACCTTGACGGTATTACACTTCTTGTTTTCGATGACAACTCTGGAGGCGGAATGGCTTCGCGGCTAGAGTGGCAGGCTCCGCTGACAGGAACGTATTTCCTACGAGTGATTCCCTCTTCGGGTAGCGTCACTGGCTGCGACGCCACGTATCATCTCAGCATTGCTAAGAAAAGCCAATTGGGGGACCTATCTGCCGATCGTTCTGAAGAACTAACAACGTTGAACCTAGTGTTTTACAACAAAGAGAGGCGTGCAGCTTATGCAAACAACCAAACCTGCCGCACGCCTCTCTCTTTCTTTTAAAATTTATCTACCTCGATTAATAAACTACTGTACGGCAAGTTGATGTGATATTTTGGACAGCGTCTAAATAAGCTCTTCTTGCTTTGGCCTGAGAAATTTAATATTCCTAAATTACTTAAGTTTGCACTACTTGAGTGTAATTTAGGAATATACGAATACCTTAAAGAACTGTATTCTAACAACTACTGCAACCCCTAAGGTGTTTAGTAAAGACCTCCATGGGCGTTTTGAATCCCAGTCGTTTCCTGGGACGGTTGTTTAACTCCCATTCAACGTCCTGAATTTCTTCCTCACTGATTTTAGCAAAATCAGTTCCTTTGGGAAAGTAGTACCGTATCCAAAGATTGGCATTTTCATTGCCGCCTCTCTGCCAGGCCGAGTAAGGATCGGCAAAGTAGGTTGGCATTCCCAGTTCCTCTTTTAACTTGGCATGCAGAACATGCTCACTCCCGTTATCCAGGGTGGTTGATTTTCTGGCTCTTTTAGGCAGTGGTCGGTAGATTCTTAATTGGGCTTCGCTTGCTTGTTCTGCCTTCAATGAATTCATCTTTTGTATCCGGGTCAGGCTGGAAACCCGTTCGTAAGCAGAATGCAAGCCATTCTTTCGGCCCAAACCAACAATGGTGTCTCCCTCCCAATGGCCGATTTCCTTTCTTTTATCAACCACCCCTGGTCGTTCATGGATGCTGACCCGATCCGGAATTTTTGTCCTTTGGGCTTTCCGGCCTGACTTTTGTCTTCTTCTTTTTTGTTTTCTTCTTAAATATTCCCACCAGGCCCGGGATTGATTCTCTTTTTTGTAAATGAACCGATATATTGTTTCTATTCCAATCTGCCAAGAAGAATCCCTGGGGTGTTCAAGTTTTAATCTGCCCGAGATTTGCTCTGGACTCCAGCCATCTCTTAACTTTCCCAAGACATATGCGTAAATTTGGGGATTCTTTAATGGTTGTTTGGCCTTCCAGGCTCTCTCTTTTTTCTCATCAGCCTTACTTTGAGCATGCAGCGGTTCGTATACTTTCCCCTGAAAGCTGTTTCTTTGAATCTCTCTGCCGACAGTGGAGACCGCTCGCCCTAGCAACTTGGCAATCCTTTTCCGGGAATATCCTTCAAATCGCCACCGGGCAATTAAAATCCGGTCTTCTTTGACTAATTTTCGGTATTTTGGTATTCGACTCACCTCCATTCTGACCATGGAGGGAATCTTACTTAACTACTCAGGGGGTTGCAATCGTTTTGAGAACTTGCCTCCTCTTTCTATTATTTCAGTATTTAGGTTTTTGTTTCCGAAATATTTAATGTTTCCGCTAAAAACTGCCGTGGGGAATTTTCTTGCGGCAACAGAATAATGTAATAGTATATTTTTATCTACTATCGTTTCTGTGTCGATAAAAATCACATAGTCTGTTGAGGCCTTACTTTTACCAATATTCCTGGCATTGGCGGGTCCGCGATTTTTCCTTAACCGGATCAGATTCACTTTTTCAAATTTACCTTTTTTTATAACGGACACTGTTTGGTCTGTTGAGCAATCATCTACAATAATTATAAAAAATTTGTTCTTTGGATAGTTAATCGACAATAAAGACTCTACCCCTTGCTTAATATTTTTCTCAGCGTTATAGCAAGGCATTATAAATGTAAAAGTAGTCGGATATTCAATCATTTTATTTAAATAAATTGGAGTAGTTGTTTTAGCCTGATTTCATATGAATGCTTTAATCTTAATATTTCTCTGATTTCTTTTGATAAATTTTTATAGTATTGATAATTATTGATTATTTTTAGTATGTCGCTGGCGGGATTGTCAGCTAGCATTAACTGATGGATTTTTTCGCCATATAAATCCTTAGCATAGATAAAATACCTAGGGATTAATGGGACCGTATTAGCGTTCAATGTTTCAAACATTCGTGGAGTGATAAATTTCAGTTTATAGAGAATGGGTCTGACGAAAATCGGGTTTAATAACCCACGGCTCATAAATTTTTCTACTTGACCATAAGGCGCAGATTTTTTAACTATAATTTGATTTTGTTTTAGAAAATTAAGATCAGACGTAGTCGCTTCTTCATAACCTGGCATAACCTCTTCGTTCCAATATTTACCAACAATGCCTATTGTTTTAAGACGCGATCGTATTGTGGAAGTTTTTGTGATAAACGCTTTAACATCTTTCCATCGATACCAATTGTTACCCACATATAACAAATCAAACTCTTTCTTCACTCTATGAAAATCTGGAAGTTTGTTGTCCATACCAAAATATAGAAAGGAATGGACACTTTTTTTGTTTTTTGTTTCTTTGCCAATAAATGGTTGAAGAATTACATCTGAAAGTGAATCATATAGACGCGTCCAATAGTTGTGAGAGTCGGGAGTTGGATGATTGCTGTCATTTTCAACTGAGCAGGGCTCAGAATATTTACCATCAGGATCAATTAAAATACGTTTTGATCGTGGAATAAAAGTGCAAATTTCATCAATAGTTTCGTTAGAAAGAAATGGATAAGATTCATATATAATTACCAGTAAATCCGTTTTCCAGTTTTTAGCGGCAATAGGAATTAATGTTTTTATTTTGTCATCAACATAGCCAAATTCTGAAACCCTAACATCCCAACCAAGAGCTTTTCCGGCTTTCACATAACCCAAAAGAGTATTGCTTGAACCACAGTAATATTGATAATTTCCTACGAAAGCTATTTTATATTGACGACTCATTTTTAATTTCTGCGTTTTAATACGATTAAACTTTTTCTTTTTGATTTTTGTCGTGCTATAACCTCAAACAATTTTCCTCTTTTAATAAACGACTCAATGCGAGTAATGGGGGTGGAACCCGAGCCAAGTATTAATAATCCTCCAGTCAAAAGTTGCTCGCGCGCTTCTTTTACAAGCATTAAGTGAACTTTAGGATCATCCTTTTCGTCAAGAATTCCTATTACCAAGTCTGCCAGTCCTTTGTTAGTTTTTGGAATACCAACCTCATGAAACAACAATATTTTTTCAGGATTAAAACCGCTGGAAATAAGATTTTTCTTTGACATCCTTAAAGCCTCAAGATCCCGGTCAATCAAATTAATTTCTTTTACTTTTGTAGTCTTTGCCAAGACTGTGGGAATAATTCCTTGTTCCGGATTAAAAATAATCGCTCTATTTATCTCCCGGTCCTTGAAGTCCTTTAATTTATTTAAAATCGTTTCAGTTTCGTAACTAAGGGTGTCAAATTCAGAAAGTCCGTAGGCTGTTTCTATAGAAACTTCAGAGTTGTCAAAAAGAATATTTTGTTTGCCACGGTTATAAAGCCCTCGATCAAAGGCATTAAGTTTTGGTCTTATAGGACTATCGTCGAGAAATTCATAATGGAAAACCAAGTACCCTGACCATCTTTTGTAAAAAAGAATGTTTATGTTTTTGTTTGATTTAAGAACTTTAGTTACATAATCCCCAATTGCATCAATTACAACAATTGCCACTTTGCCGCCCTGGCAAAGATAGAATCGGGCATCTTCCAAAACATGAGAGAGAACCGGTTCCCCAACCTTTGCGGGAATATTAGAAACAATTAAATCAAAGTCTGTGTCGGAAATATCATCATATCCTAAACTTCCATAAATTTTGACCCCACTCAAATTATTAAATTTGACGTTTTGTTTGCTAAATTCTAGAGCCAGAGCATCTCTGTCTACCATATGAACCACACTTGGTTCATAAAAACTTTTCAAAGAATTCCCAATTGGTCCATAACCACAACCAAGATCTAAAACTTTGTTATATTTATTAAAGCCTTCGCTTGTAAGTGTTTTCAATAAATGATTTGTGCCTAAATCTATGCTATGGGAACTAAACAAAGCCTGTGAAACATAGAATTTTAACTCTTTGCCGCGATAATTATAAGAGATATCTTTTTTAAGATACGCATCAAAGTTATCCATATACTTACTTTTGCCATAGTTTATCATTTTTTGAGAGTCAAAGTTTGTTTTTTTGAAAAAATTGTTATAACATAACCGAATAATGTCTTATCTTAGACAACATGAATTGGGCTTAGCGGGACTAGCATTATTGAGAAATTGGTTGGTCGGTGACGAAGCAGTTGCCAAATCCATTAGCAAAGAAATCCGGGAACTGATAAAAGAAACAAAAGATAAAACTCTAATAAAATCAGAAAAAGTAACATCATTTGATGTTTTCGGAGGTTACGAAGCATGGGCAGATACATATGATAGTATGCCCAATCTTCTGCTTGAAGTGGAAGAGCCAACTGTTAAAACAATACTAAAAAAATTTACACCCGGGATTGCACTCGATGTTGCTTGTGGAACCGGCAGATACAGCGAATTATTAAATTCTCTTGGTTATAAAGTAACCGGTATGGATTTCTCACCGGCAATGTTGTCTAAAGCAAGAAAAATCCGAAATAAAAAAATTAATTTCATCGAAGGGGATTTAACGGCAATACCCCTAAAAGATGCAAATATAGATTTAACAATCTGTGCACTGGCACTCACTCACTTGCCTAACATAGAAAATGCCCTATTAGAACTTAAAAGAGTCACCCGCCCAGGTGGTCATATTATTATATCTGACATTCATCCTTGGCTAGTAATGTTAGGCGGACAAGCGGAATTTTTTGATAAAAAAGGCAAGCATGGCTATATTCTTAATCATGTTCATTGGCTTAGTAATTATTTTAAATCTTTTCAAAACCTTCAGTTAAATATAGTCGAATGTTTCGAGCCAGTGATGGAATCAAAACATATAAAATTGGCCCAAACGGGATTTGCTCTAAAAGAAAAAACTGTTGCCACGGCACTTGAGGGGTTACCAATCGCACTGATATGGGTTCTGAAACGATAATGGCCACAAAAATTCTTAAACAAGTAATTGCCGAAAAAAATAACGATTATACTTTAAGCAGCTCTTTGTTTGACCCCAATAACCCACCTCCAACAATAAACTCAAAGAAATCTCCCACTGTATCTGTTATTGTTCCTGCCTATAATGCACAAACCTCAATTCTTTCTTGCTTAGCATCTATAGAGCAAAGTAGTTTTAATATTAAACACCAAGATAAATTACAGGTAATAGTAGTTGATGACGGATCAAAAGATGATACGTGGAAACTCGTTAAAAATTCTGATTTTTCTTTAAATCTCACCCTTCTTCGACAGACAAATCATGGTCAAGCACAAGCATTGAACACCGCCATTAGTATTAGTGAAGGAGCCATAATCATTTCCTGCGACTCAGACATGGTACTCGGTTACTATACAATTGAATATTTTGTTACAGGTCATCAACAAATGCCCAATGTTCTTTTCGCTGGTTTTCGAAAAGATACTCCTAAAACTGATTTTAGGGTGGATATTGATCTTATTAAAAAACATGGAAGTCATCATGAATCTTTTTTTGCAAATGATGAAAGAATTATTTTTCCTGTTCCTGGTTGGCCAAGTAACATGTGTTTAGCCAGTAATCACTTTAAAAATTTAGGAGAAGCGCATAGCCTTTGGATGCCAGATAACGACGCCTGGCTTTTACCAGACATGGTAATTGGAGCACTTTTTAGTCTTTCAAGATCGGTTTATCTTGACGTTGGTGGATATGACGAACGGTTAGTGGGTTGGGGTTGCACAGATGGATATCTGGCCGCAAAAGCAATTGGCGCCGGTCAATATATTGTGCCGTTGTATGCCGCCTCTGGATTGCACATAAATCATCCGGTATTCCTTGAAAATAGACAATTGCAATACAAGGCAAACCGAGAATTATTTTTTAAATTTATCGAAACAACTAAAATTAATAATCACCCAGACTGGTTGGCTCATGCAAAGGATAGAATTATCGAATCATTTGTGCACACCCCGACAAAAGCACCGTTAAAACCTAAAACCAATTCTGTTAACACTGATAAATTAAAATCTTGCTTAAATAAGATTGATAACTGGCTGGCAATTGGCCAATATTCTCGAGTACTAGAAACTATTAAGAGTGAACCCAAAAAAGGTAGCGATTTAAAGCTCTCTTTAAGAGTCGGAAAAGCGCTTTCTGGCATGAATCAGTACAAAGATGCAATTAAAGTATTTAACGAAATTTCCACCTCCCCAGAAGTAATAGTAGAGTTAGTTATTGCACTAGCCGCAGATGGGCAATTCAAATCTGCCAAGAAAACATTAAAGAAACTGGCCCAAACTCATCCGGAAACACCAGAACTGGCATATTGGTATAAAAGCACTTCGGAAAAACACATCCAACAAGGAAAAAAATTTCTCAATGAAGGATTTTACAAGGTTGCTTCTCGTTGTTTTGATGCGGCACTTATTATTGAACCAAAAAATAAGACGGCTTTAAAATATCGAAAACAAAGATAATCGTCAAGTTTTCCTTGCTTTAAATCGAGAAATTTTATATAATAACCCAAGTAAGCTTTAAAGATATCTAAAAAATATGGCTTTAGATCCAAACGAAAAAAAGAAAATTATCGATAAATATGCCACGGCGAAGGGTGATACCGGCTCGCCGGAGGTCCAAATTGCCTTGCTTTCCAGCAAGGTTGACCGGCTGTCAGAACATCTGAAAGGCAATAAAAAGGATGTTCATTCCCGGCGCGGGCTTTTGTCCATGGTTTCTAAAAGAAGAAGGCTACTGTCGTATTTAATGAAAAAAGACGAAGAAAGGTATCGAAGAGTTATTAAAGACCTGGGTCTTTCTAAGTAACCTCGTTAGAAAAAGATGAAGATTGTTTCCAAGGAGACCGAAATTGGCGGTAGAAAATTAAAACTGGAAGTTGGCAGGTTTGCGCCTCTAAGTACGGCTTCTGTTTTGGCTCAATACGGCGAAACAATGGTTTTAGCCACGGTTGTCCGGGCCAAACCAAAAGAAGATTTAGGCTATTTTCCCTTGAGCGTTGAATATGTGGAAAGGCTTTATGCCGGCGGAAGGATTAAGGGTTCACGTTGGGTTAAAAGAGAGGGCAGACCAAGCGACGTGGCGGTTTTAATTGACCGTTTGGTTGACCGTTCAATCAGACCTTTATTCCCCAAAAACTACTTTGATGAAGTTCAGGTAACCATAACCGTTTTATCGGTTGATTTGGAAAATGATCCCGGAGTGCTTTCGGCAGTTGCCACCTCGGCGGCGTTAACTGTTTCTGACATTCCCTGGAATGGTCCGATTGGTGTAGTTAGGGTTGGTTTAAAAGAAGGGGTATTGTTTGTTAACCCGACAGAGACGGAAAAAGGGTTTTCTGATCTTGATCTGGTTGTTTCTTCCGGTCCAAAAAAGGTAATCATGATCGAAGGGCAAAGCAATGAAATTCCGGAATCACAAATTTTGGAGGCAATTTCTTTTGCTAAAAAGGAAGCCGAGACCGTGATTTCTCTAATTGAGGATTTGCGCCATGAAGTAGGATCGCCGAAGCTTACTTTGGTTGAGAAGGAACTTAAACCCGAGATTAAACAAAGCGCCCAAAAATTTGTCGAAGAATGCTTGGAGACAATTTTTACGGACAAAGTAGGAAGAGAAATTTCCGGGAGTGGTAGCGAAGAGATCCTGCCAACATTTTTGGAGGACTTTCCGGCCGAACAAAAGAAAGAAGCGAGAGAAGCTTTTGAATATTATTGGAAAAAATTATTCAAAGAGAAAGTTCTTGCGGGTAAAAGAGTTGACGGAAGGTCTCTCGACGCCATAAGACCAATTGAAATTGAAGTAGGAGTTTTGCCAAGAACTCACGGAAGCGCCATGTTTAAGCGCGGCTTAACTCAAGTTTTGGCCGTAACTACTTTAGGGGCGCCTTCTTTACACCAATTGATTGAAAGTGCTGCCGGGGAAGAATCAAAAAGATACATGCATCATTATTCCATGCCTCCTTATTCGATGGGCGAAGTTGGCCGGTTTGGCAATCCTTCTCGAAGGGAAATTGGTCACGGCGCTTTAGCGGAGAAAGCCCTTGAGCCGGTAATCCCCGGCGAGGAAGTTTTTCCTTACACCATCAGGATTGTTTCCGAGGTACTTTCTTCTAATGGTTCAACCTCAATGGCTTCGACCTGCGGTTCAACGCTATCTTTAATGGACGCTGGAGTTCCTATTCTTGCTCCGGTTGCGGGTTTGGCCATGGGTTTGGTCACCGGGAAGGATGAAGGAGAAAATGGGGACTTTGTAATTTTGACCGATATTGCCGGGATCGAGGATTTTAATGGCGAAATGGATTTTAAGATTGCCGGGACAGAAAAAGGAATTACCGCCATTCAATTGGATGTCAAAGTTTCCGGTTTGACGGATGAGATTATAGAAAAGACTTTTTCTCAGGCAAAAGAAGGAAGATTTTTTATTTTAGGAAAAATGTTGGCAGTTTTAGACAAACCAAGACAAAAAATTTCTCAATATGCTCCGAAAGTGGCGATTCTTCATATCGACCAGGATAAGATTGGCGAAGTCATTGGCCCCGGGGGAAGAGTGATTAGAAAATTGATCGAGGAAACAGGGACAAGTATTGAAGTAGAAGATGATGGTTCGGTTAATATTTCCGGCATTGACGAGGCTTCGGTTGCCATTGCCATTGCTAAAATTAACGGTTTAACTCAAGACGCTGAAGTTGGTAAAACTTATGACGGAGAAGTGAAAAGAATCCAGCCATTTGGGGCCTTCGTCGAGATTTTACCGGGCAAGGAAGGACTTGTTCATGTTTCTCAGATGGCAGAAGGATTTATTGATGATCCGGCAAAAGTAGTCAGTTTGGGACAAAAAGTGAAAGTGAAAGTTATGGAAATTGATGATCGGGGCAGACTTAATTTAACCATGCTTCTTGAAGGACAGAAAAAACAGGAAACCAGCAGTCGCCCGACAGGGGGATTTCGGCCGCAAAAGCCTGGTTTTAATCAAGGAAGATTTTCTCCCTTTTCTCCCCGCCCGCGATACAAGAGGTAACCCCCGACTTTGTGATATTATTAAATCATGGGTAAGAAAGAAGAAGATTTATTGGTGGAGATAAAAAGACTGGAGGAGCAAATTGCCTCGGTTACTTTGCCGCCGGACTTAAAAGAGAGATTAAAAGCAGCGATTGAAAGATTAAGGTTGGCCTTCCGCTTTGAAAACTATTCTAAGAATTTTGATGAAATTTCTCGCTATGTTGATTGGGTTTGTAGTTTGCCTTGGGTTAAACAGAGTGACGATATTTTGGATCTTGGCCATGCCAGAAAAGTTTTGGATGAAAATCATTTCGGTTTAATCCAGACTAAAGAAAGGATTTTGGAATATTTAGCCGTGCTTAAATTACAAAAAGAAAGACAAAAAGAAAGACAAAAAGAAGGAAAAATAAGAGCGCCGATTTTATGTTTTGTCGGTTTGGTTGGTACGGGTAAGACTACCCTCGCTTATTCAATTGCCCAAGCTTTGGGGAGGAAATTTGCCCGTATTCCTTTCGGGGGTTTGGGAGACCCAACTTTCCTGCGTGGCCGCTCAAGAATGTTGAGTGAATCTGAACCCGGGCAGATAATTAAAGCCTTAAAATATGCAGGAACGAAAAACCCGGTAATTTTACTTGATGAACTTGATCGGGTAGCCGAGGAGAATCACTCTACCATTATGGGCGTTTTGGTTGAGCTTTTAGACCCTCAGCAAAACGACAGATTTGTGGATTATTATATTGATTACCCGTTTGACTTAAGCGATGTTTTGTTTATCACGACGGCTAACAATACGACTAATATTTCAACTGCAGTTCTTGATCGTCTCGAGCCGATGCAAATGCCCTCTTATTCTGACGAAGAAAAAATTACTATCGGGAAAAATTATATTTTACCCAGGACAATGAGAGCGATGGGTTTAACTGCCAATGATTTAGAAATTTCTCCCAGTATTTGGCCAAAGATTGTCCGGCCGCTTGGTTTTGATGCGGGGGTACGAACCTTGGAAAGAAATATCGCGGAAATTTGTCGAAAAGTGGCCAAGTTGATTGTCGAAGGCAAACAAGGGAAAATAATTATTAATGAAAATAATCTGGGAGAATTTATTCAGAGCTGGTAATAATTAGTGCAAAGTTCAAAGTTCAAAGTGCAAAGTTAAGTCCAAAATTTTTAGTTTCGTAACTTTGAACTAATAACTGTCCCACCTCAGCGGCCACCGCCACAGCGAGGTCCCGCCATTCGGCGGTGAGATCCCACCAAAGGCGGTGACATCTATTGTATTCTCAAGAGGTTTTGCCTCCCCTGATTTCCAATGACAAACTTCTTTGAGAAACAAGAATTTTACCGTCATTCTCAACGACTGCGTTTACTAAAACTAAATTATTATCTTCTCTTTGCTGTCCAGATATTGTTCCACCAAGAACCCGGTTTTTGCGTGTAAATTTCTTTTGCTAACTTTTTAGCAGATTTACTAAACAATCTTTTTTCCTGTTCTTTTCCTTCTAGCCAAATTTCTGCTTCTTTATTGCCAACCCATTCATATTCTCGAAGAAGCATGATTTGATCAATTAAGTCAGCATCTTTTGCGAGCCTTGCTTCTTTTGTTTTCCTTTCAGCATATTCTCTTGCTAATTCGATCAATTCTTTTTCTTCTGGAACATTTGCCAGTTGGTCTTTAATAATTTCTTCTTCAAAAACTTTAACGTATTTCTTGTGTACCCAATTCTGATCATTGCTTCTTGCTTCAGGAAGATCATGCATAAGGCACATCAACACAACTTTTTCAGAATCAGATTTTTCAAGCTTCGCCAGGAAATATCCAATGTACACTACTCTAAAAGAGTGGGAAGAAATGTTATCCGTAAAATCGTTGGTTAAAAGTATCTGCCTGTGTGCACGAGCAACCTTTCTTAAAGTGCCCACCTCGAATAAAAAATTCACAATTTTATTGATCTTAATGTTCATAGACTTACCATCCAAGAATATTAGAATTTTACTACGATTTTGTGAAAAAGCCAAGCGCAAAGGAATGTATGGGAAATATGTACCCATTTTTACCCACACAGAGCTTAAATATGGTAAAATCACTCAATCATGTTATCTTTGGACCAACTTCCTATTTCCTTTACATTATTACTTATGGTAGCTATTTATATTCGTTCAACCACTAACCTCTTCAATTTACTTTCAAATATAATGTGGATCGGAAACAAAAACCGCGTTTATAAGGAAAGGGGCTTTCGAACAACCTCTGAAAAATACATTATTTGTATTCCGATGTTGCGCGAGCAGCGAGTCGTTTCCGAAACACTCAGATACTTCAGTCAGTTAAACTATCCAAAAGATAAATACCACATTGTCGTTGTAACCACAACTAAGGAAATTACAGAAAAAAATAAAAGATTAAAACAGTTAAATAAACTAGCAAAAGATATATCACAAGGAAAATCTCTCTCAGCGATTCGAGGAGAATACCTTGGCTTATTACCACATAATCAATTAGAAATTATCTGTAAGGATAACCACCACGAAAATTATCTGGTTGTACTTAAAAAAGTGAAGAATATATATAAACAACTTCCAACAACCTTCGATTTGGCCACTAAAGAGGCGGAAATCATAAATGCTCGTCTTAAATCAAAATTAATAACTGTTATGAATTATCCGTA
>Ga0210021_1003068_pt1 | contig 13856 bp, 3 predicted proteins | sample CryGeymeta201517_FD_183981 | JGI IMG/M metagenome (GOLD analysis project Ga0210021, IMG submission 183981) | Groundwater microbial communities from Crystal Geyser aquifers in Utah, USA - Crystal Geyser metaG 2015-17 (SPAdes) (version 2) | ecosystem: Environmental > Aquatic > Deep subsurface >... | reverse complement strand
GGCGGCGCTGTACTGCTTCGGGCGCAGGTCACGCACCTTCTTGCGGGCGATGGCGTTCGCAGCGGCCTCCTTGGCCGCCTTGGCCATTTCCCTTGCCGGTGCGGGGGAACCCGTCAACATCATCAGCCCTGTGGCGAGGAAGCGGGCACGCGCCTCGTTGTGAATCGCCGCTTCCGCTGCGCGCTCCACGCTCTCCGCGTCGATCAGCTCGCCGTGGCGCTCCAACATGCGCTGATCGGTCAAACCCGCAATCTTGTCCTTCGCCGGTTCCGCTTCTATCAGCTCGCGTACCAAGGCATCCCCCGAGGTAAAGCCGAACACCCCTGCGATCACATCGGGGTGCACGCCTGCGCCCGTCATGCCGCGCAGCTTGGTCAAGTCGGGGCGCGCCAGCATTGTTGCGGGGTACATCTCCCGCAGGGCTATCGTGTCAATCTTGTGCCCCACCGCGACTTGCACCGCGTCGCCGTTCGCGTCGGCCACCGCGCCCGTGGTCAGGAACGCGCGCGCCTGATTGACGGGCTCCGCCATAACCTCGCGGGTCACTTCTTCGCGGATTGCTTTTCGTTTGGCCGCCGCTTCGCGTTGCAGTCGGCGAAGAGCCTTGTGCTTGGCGCCAGAGAGCCACTTCATGTCGCGCAGCGTGCGGGTTTGCATGTCGCTGATTGCTCCCTGCGTGGCTTCTTCTCCCAGTTCGAGGTATGCGCTGTACGCGGCGTCAGACACCCCCTCCGGCTTGGTCAGCGCCACAAAGCTGCGCGCTGCTTCCGCCGCCTTGATGGCATCCTCCGCAGCGATAAGGCGCGCGAACACTCCACGCATCTCGTCGTTCAGTTTGCCAGCCAGCGGATTCTGCCGCAGGAACTGTTCCAAGGACTTGTAAACCGACAGCATCCACGCGCGGAAGCGGGCGAAGACGGGCTGCATTTCCACCGTGGGTGCCTTGCCTTCCATGACCCAGCGCTCGTTCGATTGCGCCCACTGTTCGTGATAAGGGCGTTTCTGTTCCAAGGTCATCGCGTCCCACGTCGCGCGATCCGGCACGCCGAACCACGACAGCGTCTTCGCAAAGTCGTCCTTCATCTGCTGCGTCGCCTTCGGGTGCGCTGACATCACGCGCAATGCTTCAAGGTAGAAGTGGCCAGATTCGTGGATCATCGAAGACAAGTTGGCACCTTGCAGCATGGCAATTATCATCTTGTCCGGGTTGAAGAAAGCGAGCTTTTTGTCTTGGAAAAGGGGCAGACCTTGCAGCGCCATCTCTTTAAGCTGCGGTGTGATCTCGAAAGACGGCTGGTAATGCAGGTCCTCTTCGCTTATGGCGTTGCCCTGCTGGTTGCTTCTTGCCGCGTGCCCTTTGGTGCTTAAGTTCGCAGCGCGCACTTTAACTCCCGCGCCGAGTTTCTTCAGCACGTTGTTTGCCACCTTTGAAACAATGGCGGGGTTCCCATCAGGGTTGTTCCCATCGAGATCGCCGTAGAACTTCACCATGCCGAGGTCCGCGACAACGATGTCGTCACCCTCGATGGTACCCGATTGGTTCGGGTTCGCGATGATGCGCTCCGCCATCGTCTTGCCAATAGCGGCTGTCAAGTCATTCTCGGCGTACCGGGTATCCGCGCGCACTCGGCCTTTTTTCAGCGCCTTAATATGTATTAACCCCTCGGCGCTTTTCACCCACTCGATGGTGTCCACTCGGTGACGCAGGCCCCCAGACCAGCGCGCGGTCTGCTGGTCGCCCGTTGTCCATGCAACGAGGTCGAAGCTGTTCTCCGCGCCGTAGCGAATGAGGTCTTTTACTACGAGGGCAACCCATGAGTCCGTTTTTGTAACAAAAGCGGAGGGTGTGATACCTTGGGGTAGTCCCTCCAGTTCGTCTTCCAGCGCCTTCGCCTTTTCGGTAAGCGCGTAAAACACGTCGTCTTCGCTCTCATTTTCTTTTACGTGAGCCCGACGCTCTTTTAGCACCGCGTCGATTTCTTGCTTCAACGCCTTGCGCTTTGCGTCGATCTCGAAGGGGTTGGAAACGCTTTTAACGCGCGTGAACACTTGCGTGTCAATGACGTGCTGCTTCGCTTCTTCGAGCGTGGGGTGCCAATTTTTGTTTACTACAATCGTGCGCCCGTTAGGGGCGCTAAAACGCCACAGCCCTGTCGTCGATTGGATTCTGCGCACCTCGGCCTCAACGGCTTCGCGGGTGACGTAATCTTTCAAAATTACGCGGCCATCTTTGCCGAGAAGTTTGTAGCGTGTTACAACACCCTCCTCATACCCCGGGTCTTCCTTTTGATAGCTAACAATTGTTGCGTCTGTTAATTCATCCGCCTCGCTTGGGAGCAGTGTGAGCATGTCCTTTGTGTAGTGCACCTGCTCGTGGATGTCAATTTTGTCCCGCCCTTGCTGCGCCCAGTCGGATTGAATCTCTTCGGCGAAGAGCACCTTGGCGTGCGTCTTGCCCTCTGCGTGCAAGCGCTGCGCCAGCTCGGGGTGCGTTACGGCAAGCGTGTCAAGGGGTACGTCGCGGGTATTACTGCGCGTAAAGGCGGCGATGTTCTCTTCGTCGAAGTGAGTGTCATACTGGAACGCATCTCCGATGTGAGACTCGTTCACCAGCAAGCGTTCTTGATAATCACGATATTCACCTCGGAGAATGTAGTCCGGTTTTTCCCACTTCGGCGCTGCGGAGATAACGAATTCTTCGGGGTATTGTCGCCTCAAGAAATCCTCGACATAAGTGTCATTAGCTTCGGAGTTGGCGTCTTGCGCTCCGCTCGAAGTGTCCTGCAACGTGATTTCACCATACGCTTCGTAGGCGTGCAGAACTATCTCTCGGCCCGAGGGGAGTGTCACGTCGATGGTTGCCCGCCGCGGCGACTCGCTGTCCGTCCAATAGTAGTCTAATTCCTGCTCGAACAGCTCGTTGATGACGTCCCTGTCGTCAACCTCTTCGAGTTCGATGCCCATAGTCGCCGCGTACTCTTCCCGCGCGGCGTCTTTGTCCTCATCAAAGCGGTATTGGGCGCTTTCGCGTATGAATTCACCATCCGGCTCTTCAGTTTCCCAATAGCCTATTTGTATGTTCAAGTCTTCGGCAGCGCCTTGGCGCACGACGGGGTTAATCACTACGGCGTTGTTCCGCAGGTATTCAACAACGTCCTCGCGCGAAAGGCTCTTCGAGAAGTCAACGACGACGCGGCGACCTCCCTCTGGCGGTAGGGCCTCGCTATTGGAGCTTTCGCCCACGAGGGCGCCTTCGGCGTCGTACAGCCTCGCGTGGGGTTTATTTTTTTTCACTTCCTCCAGCCAGTCAAGCACGCCGGTGTATTCAACTTCTTCCGGTTTGACAAGGCCTTTCTTGGCCATCACGCCAATAACGTCGGCCCACTGCTGCGGGCTGCCTTTTTTCTGCGGGTGCTTTTCTACCTGCTGCGTCAGGACGCTGTAGAAGGCGGGTTTTGTGATTGGCTGATCGACGCTTTGAGACTGGAAATAGCTTCCTGTGCCAGGCTCTCCGACCACGCCTTGCGCTGCGCCGGGGTTAAGTTCGCGAACTCCTTGGGGGTTAATTTCCTGTATGCCTCGGGAGCTGGCTTTTGCTGCTTCGTAAATTTGCCTTGTAATTTTGCCATCTTGAAACTCCTTATCCAAAGCCTCATAAAGTCGGGCCTCTAGTTCATTATAATTAACGCTTGCTAAACTGTCAAGTGATCCGAGTTTAATATCATTCAGGGTGCCGTGATTTTCAATCACTGAAATGTGTACCCTCGGGTGCTCCTTGTACTCCGCTGCCAGTTGCTTCAGCACCACAACCGCATTGCGGTGCGCTTGTGCGTGAGCGTACAAAGGCACCATGCGCCCGTCTTGCATCGCACGCGGGAGCACGCCCCCCACCCACGCGGCCAGCGGATCGCGCAAGGTAAAGTGTATTTCAACTTCTTTCCCCGCTGCGAGTGCGTCCTGGATGCGCTGCCTGGCGGTATCGTATTTTGACAGTGTGCCGTCGTAAACGATCTGCGCTTGCTTGTACGCGCCGCCAAGCAACACGCGAGCGGAAGACTTGCCCGACCCGCCGCCACCCGCAGTGAACAACACCACGGGCAACTTGCCCTCTGCGGGTTCCTGCAACAGCGCCTTGCGATACGCGGCCTTTGCGACGCGCGACGCGGCGGCATGCACCGCTTCGCTAAAACGCGTGCGTGCTTGCTTACCTGCGGCGTATTCGGGGAAGAGTTCCCGCGCGGCGTCAACGTCGATTATATTGCCATTCAGTTCGAGGTATTTATCCACCAGGGCATCGAGATTCTCCTCGACGGCGTTATTCGCCGAGGCTCTGACCTGCTTTACGGCGCCTTCCGGGATTACTCCACGCGCCGCTTTGCCGAGCAATACTGCGGCGCCTTGGCGACCGAAGGCGCCTTCAATATAGTAGCCATCAAAGCCCGCGTCGATAACAGCGGCCTCGAAGGCATTTGCTTCCGCTGGAAGGCGCAGCGGATTGCGCGCGCCGTCGTACAAGTTGTGCAGCTCGACGATGTGCTCTTCGCGGCCTACGCCCTGCTCGGGGAAGACGCCATTACCCTCGTCCACATAGAAGTGCACGCGATCCCTAATGCGCGAGTCGGCGCTGGACATCACACGGCGGGCCTCTGCGCCTCGCACGCCGGTGCCGTATTTGCGCCCATCGAGGATAGGGCGTCTCTGCGGGGAGAAGTGGCTTCCGATTACACTGACAGCTCCTTCCTTTGCGGCACCTCCGGTTTGCTGATAAAGGAGCCGCTCGGCTCCGGGTAGCAGTCCCACGCTGAAGTCAGCGAGTGCACGAAATACCAGATGTCGATGTTCGGGCCGCACCCGGAGGATTGAGCTTGCAATAGCTGTTCTTTTAAGCGTGGCGACGCCAGCCGCACCTTCTCTTGCCAAAGCGTCAATGTCCCTTGAGGCCTTGGCTGCGAGTCCAGCAAAATCGGTAAAAGCAGCTCCTGTTCGGGAATCGACAAAGGACCGCGTGGTGAAATCGAAATAGACATTTTTTATCTCCGGCTGAAACTTTATGGCCAGATTATACGACGCGTTTAGCATCTGTTCAATGTTTTTTTCATGGGCGCCGTTAACCCACTGAATCTTTACACCAGTTTCCTGCTCGATAAAAGCAAGCTGCTTCGGGTGCAGGCGCATGTAACTGGTGTCCTGCGTCTGCACAGCGTGCGACAGCAAATTTTCCAGACGGCGCTTACTGCCCGCCACGGAGATGCCTTGGTTGTCGCCGAGGAAAACGAAGCCATTGTTGCGCGAAAAGTCAAGAACTGCTTTGTAGATTGCAGACCCCCGGCCCCCTTTTCCCCACTGCGACACATTCAGTTGGATTGTCTTGTCTGACAGGTCAACCATAACGTCCGCCGTGCGCGTCTTTGTTTTACCGTTTGGCAGCGGCTCCAGCGTTGTCAAAGACATCGCGTAGCTGCCATAGGGGATGAGCCCGCCTTCCATCGTGCGCGTAATGTCGCGGACAGCAGGCACATAATTCGGCTCGATGTTCGCGTATATCGCGCTGATAATCTCCTGCATGTTGGCGATTGCGCTTGCCGCGTTGGTGGGGTCTCCCGCCTTTGCGGTAGAAGTGCCAAACTGTGCGACCTCGCCATCGCTTAAGGTGTACCTCTCCCACATGACGCGCAGGTCTTTTAAATCGCGCGCGTCGAGGGAACCTTCAGGCACTTCGCGCACTGCGGCGTCGTGGGCCACTTGAGCATTCTGCGAAAACGTCGCAGCGGGGTCCATCGCTTCGTTTCTCGGACGCTTCACAAAATTGAAGTCAGCGTCCATTTCCATGTCGATCTTGAATATGGTGCCATCAGGAAGCGTGGTGAAATACTGCTCCGGCGCGGTATCGTACACCGTTACGCCCTGCGCGACGGTGTACATGCCGTCACTGTAAATAAAACCGTTGCGGGTGATTACCGAATCCTGCTCGTACTTTTGGCCCATCGCCAGCGCGTCTTCTTCGGATATGCCCAGCACGATGAAAGAGTTCTCATCGGGGCGGTCATAGACGCCCTTGACCGGAATGACTTCGTACCCCGCCGCTTCAAGGTCGCTGCGCATTGCATCATTACGCGTGGCATTTTCCTCCGCAGACAATTCCAGTTTCATCGGATTCTCGGCGGTCAGGATTGACCAGTCGCTTTTGTGCAAGATGTCAGCTATACCCGCCGAGGTGAAGTCTTCCACGGTGGCCTTGTTTCCCTCCTGCGGGTTGTTCCCCGACATCTGCTGCGCGAGGAAGCGGAGGGGTATCATTTCCATCAGCTCCGAAGGGAGCAGTCCCATGCGCGCGGAGTTCAGCTGATACAGCTCGATGAGTGGCGTGGCGTATGCGTGGATCGCGGACTCTGTGTACACGTTCATGGCGCGCATGCCCTCGATCACGCCGCGGCGCAGATTCTCCACCTCGGCGGCGCGCACCGCGCCTTTATCTTTGCGGGCGTTCAGGTATTGCGAATAAGCCGGTTTGTCTTGGACGAGCTGCACGCCGAAGTGCTGCGCGCGCGCTTGCGCATCCGCAGTCGCAAGGAACGCTAGCTCCTGACTCTGCTCCGGTGTGATGATGCTAGCATCCAGAGGGGTCAGCTCCGCGACGCGCGCATTGGTGCGTTGGTCTATCTCCGCGGGGGTGGCGGAGCTTTGTTGGGCGGCTTCGTATTCTTCGCGGGTTGCCGCTGGTGCCTCACGATCCGCCAGTTCCGTGGCCTGCTTTTCCAGCTCTTGCGTCTGCGCTTGGAAGAAAACTTGCGAATCGCCGTAGTTCATCCCTTCGGGGGCCCGCTTCAAGAGCGGAAGCAACGCGTTTTGCATCGCAGGATCGGTGACGTAAGTGACCAAGTCCGCTGTGCGAATGCGCACGGTGCTACCCTCAACGGAGAGCCCGTCCTGCAACTGCGCCACAACGTCAGGCATCTGTGTTTCCAGCAGGTTGAGGTCCGCCCCCGTTTGGGTGAGGACTTCATTCAATGCGGAGGCGTCGATATAAACTTCCGACAGGCCGCTATCCGGCAGCACTTCGGTCAGGTATTCGTTGAACTTCCCGGGGTGCCGCTGGCGTAAGGGGTGCTCATTCGCAGCAGTCACCACGTCGGACAGGCGGCTGAAGGTATCCTGCGCGTCTTGTGCCTGCCCCGCGAGAACGCGCTGCGCGTGCCGTGTGATTGCTTCTTCTTCCGTGAGTCCAGCGTCAGGCTGCTGGCCCGCGCGCCCCGCGAGCTGTACAGGACCCGCTGCGGCCACGCCGGTGAGATACCCTTCCAACGCTGAACCGAGGAGGTCAACGCTTGCGTCAGCGCGCACGACCCTGCGCCCTTGAAGCGTGGCCACCTCTTCCAGCGCGCTCTGCGTGCCTTCTTCCCCGCCCTCTCTGTGCAGGTTCTTCAGCACACCGCGTATGTTGCCGGTGAGCGCTTCCGCCGAGGCGCGCGCCCCGCCGGTGATGCGCGAGCCCGCCGCGGTGGCCAGCGCGGAGGGGAGCGCTGCGCGCCCCCAAGCCTCCGCCGCGAGAATCGCCCGCGCCGTAGCCGGGCTGTTGCTTTGCAGTAGCGTCACATACCTCGGCGACACTTTTATCAGCTCCGCCTCGGGCATGCTTTCAACCTGTGCCTGAATTGAAGACAGGGTAACAAGGCCCCCCGTGGCCGCTTCAGAGGCGATCATCCCCTGCGTCGCTGCCGCAGTGCGTGCTTCACGGCGCACGGCAGCCTCGGCGAGGGCTCCCGCTATTTTATCGGTGCCAGTGGCCTTCACAATTTTTTCGGCTTCAGCGATTGCTGCGGCAGCTTCCGCGCCCGTCTTTCCTTCAGCGGCCAGCGCGAAGGCTTTCTGTCGGGTTTCTTCCGCAGCGCGCGCGCCAACTTCTCTGGCGGTGCTTTCTATTGCGGCTTTGTTGACGGCAACCCGCGCGAGCGAAGACCCCGCACCCATAGACGCGAGGGATGCAGGAATGGAGGCCAGCGCGCTGACAGCAAAGCCCGCCGGGTTTTCAGCAATCGCGTTCAGCTTGCCGAGGCCGCTCGCCGCTGCGATATTTTGTTGCTGCCCCCGAACGTAATCGCTGGTGTACTTGTCCCAGTACGCACCCGCTTCCGCCGCGAGGGTTTCCAGCCCCAGTCCCGTGCCCTTTACGATGCCGAGCTGCGAGACATCCTGCGCCGCTGTGGCCGCTGCATAGTCGCGTGCGTGGCTCTCAACCGCCGAGGTGGTATAGGGGCTCGCCGCCGCGCCAATTATGTGCAGGGGCTTGTTGATAAAGTCCGTGATAGGGTTGCCCGTCGGGACTGCTTTAAGCAGCCCTGCCACGGTGTCAGCGGCGCCAGCGGCAAGAAGCGGCAGTGCCGTGGTGGGTGAGCGCAGGATCATACCCCCCGCGCGGGGGATCGCAGCAAGCTGGGACACCGCCTGCCCCCCAATGCTGCTCGCTATGCCCTTACCCTTCAGCTGCTTTTGCAAGAGCGCTTCAAGGCGCGCAGACTGGGGCAGCGCGTCCTGAATCAGCGAATAGTTGTCTGGATTTTTGGTGGCCCAAGCGTGCCCTTTGGGCGCGTCGGTTGCGAAGGCAGCGTATGCCTTTTGGATGTCGCTGCGCGCAATGTCCCCGGCGTATTCGGAAACCGACGCAGCGGGGATGCCCGTCTTTGCAGATAATTGCAGGTTGCGCGCTACCTCATCGGGTTGCTGCGTGCTGATTTCATCTATAAGCGCCGGGGAGAATCGGGGTGTCTTGATGCTGCTCGCGTAAGTTTGCAGCTCTTCTTTGGTGTACGGCATCCCTGCTCCTTCAAATTAGTGCCGCAAGTGTACCCTGAAACGCGCCGCATTTCAACGCACAAAGAAATTGAAAACTTCGTCTTCCGAAGGTGCACGTCCGAGTTCACGCGCTAAATCCGCGCGAGCCTCTGCAACCTCCTCGGGGGTGTGCCCCCCTGCTGCTAGCGCCCTCGCGCGGTCTTCAGGACTCGCCTTATAAGCCCGCACCTTGGTGTCCCAAAGGAAGCCCTTGTCCGTGATGATCTCGCGCATCCCCTTGCGGTAAACTTCTTTGCGCTCTGCGGAGGTCAGCTTCCCCTGCTTGGCGGTTTGCTGCTCCGTCAGCTTTTCACGCAAATAAACTTTCGCGCGGATGAAGTCTTCGGCGGTTGTCTTTGGCATGCTGCCGGTGTAGAGGTCGAACGCCACCTGCAAGTCGGCGTTGTCTGCCGTTGCTTCCATGACCTTCGCAGGTTTTTGCAATTCATCGCGGGCTTTGAGCAGTGCCTGTGCCGCCGGGGTGCCGATTGCGTTTTGCTGCGCATACGCAAGCACCGCTGCGGGGGACATACCGCCAAGCACGCGGGGGTTGCTCAACAGCGCATCCGTTTTTGCAAGGCGCGTGTAGCCCCTCGGGTCTGCTTCCGCTTCGCGCAATTTATTCTGCGCATCCTGCGACAGCGCTTGAAATTCAGGGGTGCGCTCCACCTCGGCGAAGGACCTGCCTGTCAAAATCTTTGCGTACACCCCTCCGACTTTTTGGTCAAGGCTGTCTCTGCGCTCTGCGATGCGCGTCTTCACAACTCCCTCTGCGGCGCGTATCGCAGCGGGGTCGCCTGCCAAACGGGGATCATCTCGCAGCGCTTTGGACATGGCCTCTACATCCCCTGTGCTCGACGGGGACTCTAAAAAGGAGTCCGCTACCTCATGCCCCACGGTGAACGACAAATTGTCCTTGCGAACGTTCTCAATACGGGAGCTCACGTCAAGGTCATCTACAAGGGTGCCCTTTACCTTTGCGTAATACTCCGCCGCGGCGGCGGTATCCTTTTCCGCAAGCATCTTGTTTATCACGTTCGTGTGAAACTTCGATGTGGCTGCGCGCTGAAGCGAGGTGACCTGCTGCACAGGAATTCCGTCAACTGTGCGCATGCGCTCAAACACCGCGTTCATCTCCTTGAGGGCTTCGTCTCTACGCCCCGCGTCGAGAGCGTATATTGTCGCGTTTTGCATTTGTGTGTTGATGGTGCCCTCTCGGGCGGACGCATTGAAAGCCTCCGTCTCGCGCATCGCGTGCGTCAATAAGTCCGCTTGAAATGCAGTAGCATTGCGCTGCCGTGCAACGCTGAACGCTGCGCGCTGCCTTGGGGAGGAGAGCTCCTGTTCAATCTCCTGCGCGGCAGTGTCGAAGCGTTCTTGATAATCTTGCAGGAAGGGCTTACCCCCCTTTGGGGTGTTGATTACGCCATCGCCCTTGACCGACGTGTAACCCCCTTCGGCCATAGCAAGTTCCGCCCTGCGCTGCGCCAGTTTGTTCGTTGCCACTTCCACCTTCGCATCGTCGATCCGCGCGGATTCTTGTTCCACAAAACGCGCCATCTCCGCGCCGAATTGCGCGAGAGCGTTACCTTCCACGGCGCCGTCGTAGGTGGACACCCCCGAAACAGCGCGGAGGCCTTGGCGTGCGATATTGTCGGGGCTGGGGAGCTGTGCCATTTTTGCTAGGCGAACTTAATAACTTTAGTAGCTGACTTAACAAAATCATCAGCGGACAGCTTGTTTGCTTTAGTTTTAGTTTTAGTTGTACCCCCAAGCGACCCGAAGTCTAGGGCGTCGAATATGCCCTTTGCGCCGGTGAGCAGCGTAGAAGATGCCTTCAGCCGCGCGGCTTTTGAGGCAACGCGGCCTTCGTAATCCTTTGTATCGGCTTCGAGGTTGAGCCCGCGCGCACGCGCCGCCCCCTCATACAGGTCCGACATGGCCGCGATGCGCCCTTCCGTTTCGATGCCCGCCATCAGGTTCAGCACAGTGGGATCGGATGCGCTTCCCCCCCCGGCGGCGGCAACGGCCAGCGCACGGGACATGAGCAACCGCGTCTGCCGTCGCTTTTCTTCGGCGCTGAACTGCGCGACAGCGTTTTCCTGCCCCGCGTTGTAGCGTAGTTGCTGCGCGGCGAAGCTGTCCGCTTGCTGCTGCCCTTGGCCCGCCTTGTTCTGCCCACTAGCTGTCAGCAGCGGGAGCACAACCTTTCCGATGTCAATTAGCGTTTCGTAGCCCATACGTACAAGTCTCCTGAAGGGGTTCGGCCCACACGGCTAAAGCCGATGTGTCGTAATAGACTTTCCGAAGTGGGCTCTTCCTCGCTTCGGAATGCTAACACAAAGGGATAACGCTTGAATAGTTTTTTGCTTTTTTCAATCAGGGCTATCACATCCCTCTTTCTGCGGCGCATTTCAGGTGTCGAGCCGCACACTGCGACGTAGTTATCTCCGCTGCGGTACACGCCGGAAAGCGCCACCACCACGCCGTCCAGTTCGGCGACGAGGGCTCGCAAGCCGAAGAGGGGGCGAGCGCCGTACCACTTATCCACGTCCTTTTGCGTCGCCGGTCGGATAGTCATCCCCGTCATAGCTTTTCGTGCGTCGTTATAGACATCACCAGCCCAAGCAGGGTGCACGGTCTCGGGGCGTTCGCTTCAAGGCATAGCCGCGCGTCGGTGTCATACACCCCGTTCAGCTCAAGTGAATGCGCATCGTAGGCCGTCCAGATGGAAGTGGGGTCCACAAGCGCGCCCTTTTCCATGAGCGGGAGGTCATCCATGTGCTCGAAGTCCGCGCCATATTTCAGCCCCTGCGCATGCGCGTTCGCCATAACAATCCCGAGGTGATCCACGCGCCGTATCTGCGTAAGCGCGGAGCCACCTTGCGCAGCGTAGGCCAACTTGGTGCTGCGCGATCTTGCGCGATAGTGAAGCCCAGCAACCGCTTTACTTACCGCAGTGGGGAGCGTGATAGCCCCCGAGGCTACGGTGTACGTGCCAACGTCCGCGCCGTCCGCCCAGCAAACCACGGTCTCGCCTTCAAGGTGCCCGAGGCCGCTTATCGTCGTGGTAGGCGCGCCGTCGTACACAACGAACCCGTCGGCGTGCTTGGTGATTGGGCCCCCCACGCATTCGTCGAACCTAGCGAACTTTTCCAGAGTGCGAAGGGTGCTACCATTGATCGTGCGGCGCACCACGTAGTACACCTGATCCTCCAGCGCACCGGGCAGCACAACCACGTCCTCCACCGCGCCAACGGTCTCAAATTTAACCCAGCATCGAACTTCTTCAATGCTGTCCAAGATAAACACGGCTACCGTCCCGTCGGACAGCACGAAATGCACCCGCGTGTCTGGCTGTCTTTGAACCGCAACGCGGAGCACACTTGGCTGCGTAACTTCGGGGGAAATAGTGGATACATCCGTAGGGCCGTAGCGCCCCTGTACATCCTCAACGAGCGAGATGACACGCGACCCAGAGCGATCTACAAAAAACACCTCGCGGTCCACCGACGCGGCATCGGTGGCCGCGCTGCCCCGCGTGGACACTGGCCGCAAGTTGAAGTTGCTCGGCGTCATCGGCTCCTCAAAAGAAGAGGAACGCGCGGCCCACTCGGCGCCCTGCCCCCCGAGCAGCAACTTTGAACCGGCTTCCATCCAACTTATCTTGTCAACTGGCCCCGTTCCGATGCTGCGGGAGATTGGGCCTGCATCGCCTTCAAAGTCCTCATCAAAGCTGGTGTACGCGTCGGATATAGACGCGTCCACCTGATCCTTCCCCGCGAACCACAGGCGCCCCTCATGCAGCGCCACAACGGAGGGATAGCCCCTTCGGGGGGACCAGCGCCCCTCTTGCCACAGCCTCGTGGCCACAGTAGCGCCAAGGGTTTTTGTAACCACAGCCGTAACCACCGTCGGCGAACTGTACCCCACGACGCGAAGCCAGCCCGAAATAGAACCCGAAGCGTAGGACATGCGCAGCGTCGCGGCGCCCGAGGTATAGTCGCCTACTGCTACACCAATGCGGTAATAAATAATCTGATTGTCGAGAGTATCGTTGTAGCTGATCGTCGCGTTTGTGGTGTACGTCGTAACGTCCGTCCAGTCTCCCGGTGCGCCGATGGAGCGCTGTAAGGTGACCGTTGCGGCCCACGTACCCGTGCGGATTACCGTGACGGCGCGTTCAGCGGCCACGCCCGTCACCCGAATGGGGTCCGACCACGTATCCTCCGCCGTTACGGTCACAAACACGTTCTGCCCGACAGAGGCGAGCTTCATTAAAGAGCCCACATTTGACGGGCGGAAGTAACTGGACGACGCGGTGAGGTTAATCTCCCCCGTCAGGGCGCTCGCGGTCATCGTGATAGGTGATGTGTTCATCGCCATGAAAGGCCCGTCGTCAGTGATGAACTCTGCAACAGACCATGAGTGGACGCCACGTCGTTCTACTCTCATCGGCGCGACCCCCTCGCAGGCGATAAACACCACGTCCCCCGACTGATCGAAGCGCATGTCGTCGAGATTGCCCGATGTCACCCAAGGGGTCGGTAGGCTTAACACTCCCGCAGAATCGACCGTGATGGAGTCGATGAGCGTCGGGTACCCCTCGCGGCTTAGCACCCGTACATAGAAGTTGCCTGTGGGGGTGAAGGCAAGCGAATGCACCCCGGGGTATAGAAACGTCTCACTCACGTATTCATCTCCGCCCGACGTGCTCCCTACGCGAATGTAGCACTCACCTCGCAGTATCGACACCCGTATAGCGTGCTCCACTCCGCTATAGGCGCCAACAGTAACGAGCTGTTCCCTGACGGCGGCCAGCGTGCCCGTACCTTGCAAAGATAGGTAACCCCCCGTGCGCCATGCGGAGACTGCGCCTGCTTCGTCGTAATCTGTCCAGCTTAACACGTCGGAAGTGAAAGTGCCGTTTACAGTTTGCGCGGAAACAGCGGGGCGGGTGACCAGCGCATCGTTCACAAGCACGCGCATCGCGCCGCTGGTGAATTCCAAAAGCGCTGTGTCGTTTG